>Ga0118677_10006339_pt1 | contig 15764 bp, 10 predicted proteins | sample AliMusrvi5mmetaG_FD_86154 | JGI IMG/M metagenome (GOLD analysis project Ga0118677, IMG submission 86154) | reverse complement strand
GTGCTGGGCGGGAAGCCTCATGCCGGGATTACTGGTTGCAGTCCCACCACCAATTTCACGCTGACCAACACGCAGGCGACGCCTACTCTGACGGTCACGCCAACGTCGCTGTCTCTGACCTATGGGCAGCCGGTGACGCTGAATGCGGTTCTCTCGCCGTTAAGCATCGCGGGCAGCGGGCCCACGGGCACGGTCACCTTCTTTGATGGCGAAGATTCGCTCACGCCAGCCTCGACGGTAACCAATGCGGCGGCCAGCTACCCGATTAGCGTGCCAACCACCGGTCCGCACTCCTACACGGGAGGCTATTCCGGAGATGCCAATTTCAGTTTGACCCACAGCATCCCAGTTCCGGTTACAGTAAACAAGGCCTCGGTTACCGCAACCTATTCGGTCAACTCCCCGGTGTTCGTTGTATCCGGGCAAAGCGGGTCCATTCCTTTCACGCTGAATGGCCAGTTCAACGGTCCGGGCATCGCCGTTCCGAGCGGGAGCGACATGCTCTACGCCATCGTTGACTCGGGCAGTGTCACAGTGCAATCCGGCCAATTGGAGCTGTCCTCCGCTTCGGCAACCGTTCCGATTAGCAACACGCTATCACCAGGCGTCTATACGGTGACCCTCCAATACGGTGGCGACGGGAACTACCTGGACAACCAGTCGCTCGCGACCATCGGCCTGCAGGTCGGCCAGCTTCAGCCGGTTATCAACTGGACAACGCCCACGCCCATCCCCTACGGCGCCGGCCTGTACGGGATTCTGGATGCGGTTGCGGTTTCCAACCAGCAGCCGTCCGACAATGTCAGAGTCAGGCGACAGACACCGGGCCAGGCACTCTCCGGCACCTACAGCTACACTGCAACACCGGCTGCTGGCAAAGCATTCCCGGTAAGCTCCGTGACGACACTCTCCGCCGGCACCTATACATTGACGGTCAACTTCACGCCTGACCCGTCGATTGCGTCCGTCTACACGACAGCCACCGGTTCCGTGCGGCTGAGCGTCCTGCAGGTGCCGCCCGGCAATCAGCTCTCCGCAGATGTCAACCCGGTGTTGAAGCTGAATCCAGTTACCTTCACCGCGATCATGACCGGAGTTGGCCAGGAGCCCGCCGTCGTTGGCTCGCGCGGCATTCAAGCCAGGGCTCGTGGCAATGAATCAAATGGGGGCGCCAACCCGACAGGCTCGGTCACGTTCCTGGATGGCGCCACACCTCTGGGCACGGCGACGGTCGATGAAGGTGGCATTGCCACTTTTGTTACCTCCGCTCTTGCCGTTGGTTCCCACCCGGTAACCGCACTCTACAGCGGCGACTCAAACTACATTGCGGCTACCAGCGGACAGGTAACCGAACTCGTTCAGGACTTCAACCTCACCATTTCGATCAGCGGCGGCGGTTCGGCAGGGACAACCTCGGTGACAACCACGCCCGGCGGTACGGCGATTTACAGTTTCACCCTTAGCCCGGTCGGCTCCGCCACTTTCCCGGCCACCGTCACTCTGTCAGCTAGTGGCTTGCCGGCCAATGCAACCTACACATTCCTGCCGGCCTCGCTGCCAGCAGGCAGCGGACCCACTCCGGTCACGCTGACCATCGTGCTGGCGCCAGTGACTGCGGCCAGCCTGCAACCGGCCGCATCACACGCCGGCGGAACGGTTGAAGGCACCAAAGCATCCAACTCGCCTCGCCTGCCCTACCTTGCCCTGGCGCTCTTGCTGTTGCCCTTTGCGGGCAGGATGCGCAAGACGGGCAGAAAGCTGGGACGCCTGTTGCCTCTGCTGGTGCTGCTCATCTCCGGCGTTGCTGCAACCATGGGCATCACCGGCTGCGGCAGTTCTTCGACGGGCTATTTTGGCCAGGCCTCCAAAACCTACACCATCGCCGTTACCGGAACCTCGGGTTCGCTCACTCACTCCACAACCGTAACCCTCACCGTCCAGTAAAGGAGAAACCGCGATGCGTTATCCGATTCGTTGCACTGTGCTCCTCACTGGAGCGTTGTTGATGACCACCCTTTTGGTGGGGGCGCAGACCACCGCGCCTTCACACAACATCTCCATCGACGCCGGCATTACCTGGTCGCCGGAGCACGCCAGGGTGGTTAATCAGTCCTGTGCCTGCTTCTGGTTGCAGGGGGCCAGCGGCGATGCCTCGGTGAACTTCTACCGCGGCCTCGGCGCGGCTGTGGAACTTACCGAGGGTACGGCAAGCAACATCCAGCCCGGCGTCAACCTGAGCAAGTTCACCTACGCCGCTGGTCCTCGTTATTCGTGGACTCTGGGTAAAGGCACCGGGGACAAGCCGGCAAAGCACCCGGCCCGCATCTTTGGCCAGGCCCTGTTCGGCCAGGCGCACGGCTACAACAGCGTGTTTCCTACACCGAATGGCACTGTCAGTTCCGCCAATAGCTACTCCATCGACTTAGGAGGCGGCATCGACCTGGCTCTGGCTCACAACTTCGGGATTCGCCTCGCCCAACTGGACTGGGTTCGCACAGCCCTGCCAAACACATCCTCAAATACACAAGACGACCTGCGCCTCGGTTTTGGCGCGTCCTACCGATTCAGGGTGAAATAGGCTCGCTTCCGCAGCTAATCAATACGGCCGGATCGTTTCGATCCGGCCGTTTCGTTTGCGCACGAAGTCTCAGGTTGCCTGAGGGCCGGTTGCCGGTAATCTATCCTGGTTGCACCTCAGCGGTCGCGCGCCTGAAGAATTGGCTGCCGACGCTCCATCTCCAAGTCGCCAGGATGGAGTCAGCCGGTCCATCCAGTTCATGACGGCGCATTGGCTCCGCCAGCGTTCTCTAGAAGACCCCCCGATCCTATTTGCTTATAGGCAGGCATTCGCTTCGCGTTTCACTTTCCGCGGCTCTCTTTTCGTTGAGCTTTGCGTGAATTATTCCGAGGGTTCCGGCTTTTTGTTGTTGAGCTTGAATTCCTCAGAATCGCTGGCGTACAATTCCCGAATTCAAGGTTCATCCGGTGGGCCCCCCTTTAGAAATCTCTCTATCAGCATGGGAGATGCGAATGCAAAGAGCAATAGTGTCTCAAGGGTTGTCGATCGAAGAGGGGCCGGTTGAGTCCTGTCTTCGCATGGCTCACCTTGGTAAATTCCGGGAACTGAGCGAAGAGCTTCGCGCACTTCCTTTGCGCGAGATCCGAACCGCAGTTCACATTCTAATGGTGATGGAAAAGGAGCATCCTCTCTCCGACTCCATGTCAACGGACCTGAAGAGCAAGCTTGCCGTTACCCAGACCGTTGGATATCTGCTGGAAAGCTACGACGAAAACATAGCCAACATGCTTCTTGAGGCGGGATACACCTTTCGCGACGATTTTCCGGCGAGGTCGATGCACCACCTGCTTCAAATCTCCGAGGTCTTTCGCCGCGAGAACGATTGTTTGAGCCTGGCGGGCGCTTTTGCCTGGATCGCCCTGCTGGACTCAGACCGACGCGACTTCAGCGCGTGCCTCAGCCACGTTTGGCAGTCGCAGGCATGCTGCCAGTACATCCTCAAGAATGCGCAGGACGATACTCCGGAATGGCGAAACGCGGTGCGCTGGCTGGCCGCGGTGCAGCATCAAATGGGGATTGCCTGCCGTCTATTGAAGGACTTCAAGAACGCGCTGCTGTATTACCATCGGTCACTGGCATTGGCGCAGCGAATCAGCGATTGGCGCCGCAACTGGGCCAGCGAAGGATCCATCGCCAATGTGTTCGGCGATCAGGGCTACGTGGATCGTTCGCTCTTTCATCGGTTGCGCAGCCTGGCGGTTTGCCTTCGCGGGCTCAACTCGCCGGAAATGGCTCCGACCGCCTTGTCGAGTTGCTACGAAACGATCGGCAGCAGCTACGAGGACGCGGGAGATTTCGAAGCGGCTGTGCAGCTTTGCCGGAAGGGATACGAAGTTGGATTTGCCCGTCGCGGGCTGCTGGAGACGCTCTGCAACAGCTTGTGCCAGTTGAAGAAGAACTCCGAAGCCGAGATCTACTTTGAGGAATTGCTCCGCATGCCCCTTCCCACACGGACCGAATTGCGGTTCGGCAGGGTGATGGCCATGATCGCCATCGCACGGACCTTGGGCAAGGCAAGCGTTGCCATCGACCTGGCGGATGAACTGGGCACCTGGATGGTGCGCAACCGGATGCTGATTTCGATTCGCGACGAGCAGGTCCGCATGGGATTCATGCGCCGGCTGGAATCCGCGCCCGAGGACGAGCATGCCACGCGCGCCGTGGCGCTGTTCGCCCTGGGCAGGGTGAACGAAGCAGGGAGCGAGATCGACGCTGGACTGGCGGCGGCTCCTGCGTCCTCGCGGCAGATTTGGCTCGACATGGCGAAGCAATTGAACCTTCCCGAGTCCGCGACTGCCTCAGCGGGCGAGAAGTGCCGCATTTGTGGAGAGCGAGCGCCCGCCTCGCCGGGTTTGAACGGCGGACTGTGCGGCTCCTGCCAGGAAACGCTCGCGCTGGACAACATGGTCCTGATCCCTGCGGGAAATGCAACGATGCCCGACGGATCGACTGAGTTTGTGCCCGCGTTCTACATTGACAGGACCCTGGTCACCAACCGGTTCTTCAAGCTGTATCACAACGCCGAGCAGCCAAGCTGGAAGCCTGCAGGGTGGGAACACGCGCTCCGCAATATCGACAGCCAGCCGGTGAGTTATGTCTCGCGGAACGATTGCGAGGCCTTTTGCGAGTGGCGATCGAAAGTGGCGGGATGCGCGCCGCACTTGGCGACGACGGCCGAAAGTATCCCTGGGGCAACTCTGCGCCAAATCACGAACAAGCCTCGTTTTCCCTTTGCGAGGACGATTACGCTGTGCCGCCGCCGGTGGGAACATTTCCCGCGGGTGCGAGCCCCTTCGGTGTTCTTGACATGGCCGGAACTGTGTTCGAGTGGACCTCTTCGAACAAAGACGACGGGCAGCCCTTTCATCTGGGCGGAGCGTGCGGCACGGAAGAGAGTTTCCTGGATCCCCGCTACCTGTTGTCGATGGATCTGACCCCCGCGGCCGCCGATGCGCGGTGTCACAGCGACCTTGGTTTCCGCTGCGTGGCAGAGGCCGGAGGAGGGCTTGCAGGGGCGGGCGAAAGCTCAAAGGCGGGCACGCTATGAGCACAGCAGACTGCGGAACGATTGAGTTTGTCATCGAGTGCCTGCGCCAGGGGCGTCACGAAGACGCGCTTTCTCAAATAGGCCCGGTACTTTCCAGTCATTGGCGCTCGGCCGAAGTTTGCCATCTTGCGGGCAATCTGTACCTGTGGCAAGCGCTGGATGCGGCAGAAAAGGGCGACATGAAGAAGGCCGTGGGTTGCTGGAACATGGCGATCCCCCACCTGGTGAGGACTTTATTCAACGACAGTTACCTGGCGCATTTCGCATCGGCCCGCTCGGCCGATTACAAGGAATCGTTGACCTCTGCCGAATCGGCTGACGGAGTGAAGGGGGCGCGCGCTTTCATCGACGAGCGCCTGAAGGAACTGGTGCAGCACTCAGAGTTTACGATGGGGGAATTCGAGACCCAGAGGCTGGAGAGAGTCTATGTCGAGTGGAAACTCGAATTAGAGGCCGCCGAACGCGTACGCTGCCTGGGAGGCGTTCCGGACGGGAGTGCTCCGGCCCGCTGCCTGTCAATAGGCCCGAAGTTTGCGGCTCTCTACGGGCTTACGCCGAGGGTGATGGAGTTTCTCGGGCAGGTTCAATCTGCTTCCCGTTCAGAGCTTGAAACATTGATTGCAGAGGCAATGGGCGGTGACGACCCGGCAGACCGGGCAAAGCGCGAGGCGCCGTACTGTTTTTCCGACCTGGGTTTGCCCTTTGCGTATTATCTCCTCGATCAGCCGGACATTGCGCTGAACATGCTGCAATCGATCACGGACACGAACGGCGACCGCGGTCCGCTATCTTCACGCGAGCTGACTCCTGCGGCGGCGCTGCGCCGGGAGGCAAGCGAATTGGCCATTCGCATTCAGATTGCCCTGGGCACCGCGGAACTTCGCCGTGTGCAGTGCGATCCCCAGGTGGTCTTCGATCATTTCTTTGCCGCGCTTGAGGCGACAGAGCGAGCCGATCAGCAAGCCTTCACCCTCTCCTCTCCGGCCTGGCGCCTGCGCCAGACGATGAGCGAAGCCATCACTTCGCGAATCGGACAGCTAAAGGACGTTCAAGAATGGGATCGGGCACTGCGCCTGGCCAAGGTGATGGCCAAGCTTGAGCCGACCAAGGAGAACGTTACCGAGATCGTGGATCTTCTGGTGGCCCAGGCGGATTGGTCGTATGGAAAGAAGGACGAGCACACCGCGCTCGATTGCCTGCAGCGAGCGGAAATGCTTGAGCCCAGCAATCAGCGGGTTCGCCTCCTTCTTCTCTATTGCCTTGGCGGTAAATTGCACGGGTTTTCAGAGAAAGGGAACCGCCTTGAGGCTGCGAACGTCTGCATGGAGATTCTGGAGGAAGTACGTTCCATCAAGAAGCTCTGCGATGATTCGCAGAAGCTCGATCCGGAACTCGCAGAAACCTCTGAGAATTTGCAAAATCATGCCGTGGCCGTCCTTTGGGGCGTCTTGCAGGAAATGCCCGATGAACTGGATAGCGGATTCATTGCCCGGGCGCATGCCTATGTCTTCGATGTCGTGAAGGGTGGGGTAGAGCAGATTGGGGCTGCCGAAGGATCGCGTCTCTCCAACCAGGCCATTTCGCAGTTCAACCAGGGAGATCTGACCGCGGCCTATGCGAGCATCGACAAGGCATGGAAGGCGCTGCCGGACGAGCCACAGGTGCGGCAGTTATACGAAAACCTGTCCGCAGCCATCGCTTTCAAACTGTGCGAGTCAGGAGACGTGGATCGCGCCGAGGAGATTGCCGGAATGGCGCTGGAGCGTATTCCGGATTCCGCAGCACTGGGGCACGCGCAGGGGCGGATATCTCTCTGCAGGCTGGACCGGAGCAGGCTGCTTTCCAGCGATCCCGAGGAAGTAGCCAAGGTGATTGCCGCGATGGACTCGCGCATTCAAAAGGACGCCGATTTGGACGAGCCCAAGAGGCAAGCCAGCAGCTTTGTGGCTGTCATCGACCCCGATATCCGGCTCGAGCGCCACCTGGCGCATGTCAATCAACTAGTCGCGAATGGCAGGTGCGCGGCGGCGCTGAAGCTTTTGGAGGAGCAGCAGTATTCCGGTTCGAATGCCATGGTTGCCGGCTATCTGAAGGTCAGGGCACTGCGTTTTACCGGGCAACCCGAGGCTGCCCTGGCATTGATCGATGACCTTTCAGAAAGGTTCCCGGTGACCCATCCGTTCCATTTGGAGAGGGGACGCGCCTTGAGCCAGCTGGGCCGCTTCGATGAGGCTGAAGATGCCTTATTGGACTGTGAAGACAGCGATTCGGACGATTCGGAAAAAGGGTCGATTCGATTTGAACTGGGCGTGAATGCCTGGCGCGCGGGCAGGAACGAGGACGCCGCATCGCAGATGAGCCTGCCGGGGGCCTCGAATGAGGCCCAGCTTGAGTCGCTGTGGATTCACTGCATGGCGCTAAGGCGACTGGGGCGCAAGAAGGAAATCGAGTCTCTAACGGCCGCGCCTCCGAAGCGGGGCCAAATGTCACCCTGGGAAACCAGGATGCTGAGTTGGCTGCGTGGCGAGATCGCCGATGAAGAACTCCAGGATGCGCCCAAGACCCCTGCGGAAAGACTTGAGTACCGGTACTGGATGGGCGAGATGCAGCGCGCCCTGGGCGACGCCCGGGAGGGGAAGCGGCTGCTGCGCCTTTGCGCACAGGACACCTCGTTGGGAGCGCACCATGAGTTTCAGCATGCCCAGGCCCTGTTGCTCAGCGGGCAACTGGGAGGCTCGGAATGAGCAGTACTGCCAGCGCCGCCGGGCAGCATGAGGTCTTCATCAGCTATGTGAGTGAAGACCAGGAATTGTGCCTGCACGTGACGGACTTTCTGTGCCACATCGGTGTCTCGTACTACGTCGATTTCGATCCGAACAACCGTTACGCAGGGAATTGGCGGGTCCGCCTGAGCGATGCGATTTCAGCGGCCAAGGTTTTGCTGGTGTTGTGGACGGTCAACTTTGCCAACAAAGAAAACAACCAGGCCCTGGTTGAGATCGAAATCGCCAAGGAACGAGAAAAGAAGCTTCTTCCGCTCTGGTTCGACAACGCGCGGGACCCCTCGGATTTTCTGCATAAAGAGATGCGGGGGCAGGACGGGATTGAGTTCTTCGGCAAGTTGGAACGCGCTGACCCGCACGAGGCACTTTATGCGATGCTGCGGAACTCGAAGATCGCGGTGCGGCAACCGAAACCCGAAGATCTTTCGCGATTTACCGAGAAACTGCGAGCGCAGTCGCAGGCCGTGCTTTCGAAGCAGGCCATGCTTTCAAATGTGCCGGTTAAGCTGCCCGGAGTGCCGCCCCCGGACCCGCCGCAGATTCTTCCGGACGCGCTCGCCGGGTGGTGCGGAGGGACGGACGATTGCTGGAAGCAACTGCTCGGCGTCACTCCTCAGGATGACGCCGTGGCCGAACTGGTGTGCTCTGGTGCTCTGAGCGAGGCCTCAAGCGCGTGCGGAAACGCGCTACGCGCCGGGATCAGCTTCGAGAAACTCCGGCTGGGCCTGCTGTGCAACCTGGCTGCGGCGGCCGGCGAGGGCCAGCGCGCGGCAGCGGCGCGCGCGATGGCCTGTATTGTTGCGCTTCGCCATTCGCCGGGATTGGCGAGCCGCGCGGCGATGAAATGGAATCTATTGTGCGGCATTTTGACCGAACTGGAAAACAAGATTCTAGCGCGTTACGGAGACGACCCAATCGAGGATGGGGGCGAGTTTACGCTGCGAGAGCACCAGGGATTTGAGGATGAAGTCGCTACGGTCGTCCAGGATGGAGGCGGCGTCATTGTCCAGGTGGAGGGTCGCCCGATTTCCTTTGCCTTCGGTCCGCTGTTTGCCGCCAGTTTCGATGTCAATCACAGCTTGGAACGGCGCGCGTTGGCCATCCCCAGTGTGCAGCAGATCTTTGCCTTCTCGCCTGAACTGGGCATGGGGACCTATCTCTACCTCCAGGGCGATTTCGAGCGCATGCTTCAGACCGTCGGGAAGGCTCTGGCCGCGGCAGCCTCGTCCGGCAGCGAGGGGACGAGCGGGAGGGCTGGCCGCATCCTCGCCGATGGAGCTTTGGGGGTGATTGAAAGCAATCTCACTCCCCGCTTGCTTGAGACCGGAGAAGGCAAGTTCGAACAGATCCAGCAGGCGCTCGGCCACCTCCGATTGATGAAGGAGAGAGGGTTCTGGACCTCGAAGGACCAAGCCAGCCTGTTGAGAATTCTCAGCGGATTCGCGGATTCGCTGGGCGGGGTCGAAGTCTCAGAATGGCTCAGGAAAAGATTAACCGGCTGTCTTACGGAATTCGAGTCGCTGGGCATCGTCGAGGTCGAGGACCTGTGCTCCCGTCTTCGCAGAGAGATGGGCTTCAGCGCAGCGCATGCGGCTTTCCGGCGCTCGGAGTTCGACAGGGCATGGACACTGCTGCAGCCCGAATTGGGGAATCTCGGCGAACTCCCCAACCAGGGGCTTGAAGTTCTGTTTCGCACCTTGGCAAGGCTGGCGCTGCGCGATCCCCAAAAGCACGTGGCTCTCCTGAAGTCGCTTCTGGAGGAACAGCAACGCCGCACCGGCCAGAACGCGGAATGGGAAACCATGCGGGACATTGTGGAAAATATTGAGTCGCTGAAAAAACCGGAGACAGGGGCTGAACTTGAAGAGGAACTGCGCTGTTATCGCGAGTCCGATAGCGAAGGACAGTTCGAGTCGCTGACCAGCGCCGCTATTTCAGCAGTTAGCCGCTATGGCGCGTCGGGAGATGCCGCCGGGGTGAGGGAAGTTTTGCGCAAGCTTCCCGATGCGGCAAGACCCTGCATGGAGCCGCTACTGATTGACCTGATGGGGGAGGTCGCCGGTCCCGCGATTTCACGCGAGATAGGCGAATATCTGTTGGCCGGCTATCACGGGTCTACGCCTGCCGGCGAAACACCGGAGCCAGGCGCGATTCAGCCTCCCGATCCGGCCAGATTTGCCGGCAATTACGGGCGCGCCACGCCGACTGACAGGATCGCTCTTGGGGCGCAACTACGCCGTGGCGCGCGAGAAATCTTCGCAAGACGAGGCTACTCCGAGGCCGTGGCTTATCTTGCCGATGTGGGGGCGCGGTTGCCGGGCGACGGCCCCCTCTCGGAACTGGTCACAGATCTTGCCCGTGAGTGGGCAGTGCAATTGGAATCCGATCCGGAAATGCGCGAGCAATTCCAACGAGCCGCAACGGCGGCGGTGACGGTGGCGGCGCCCAGGATCGACGTTCAGATGCCGGAGCCTTCGCGCGCAATGGCGCGATCCGCGTCGCGAATTGATCCGGAACGAGAAGTAGTGCTCGGTTTGCTGGAAAAGTTGGATGCCCGCGATCGGGGCTTGCAAAGAGAATAGTTTCTGGGAGACAAGAAGATGGAATTGGATCTGAGGTCGATCGGCGAAGTGCTTGCAGGGCTGGAGCGCGAAACTCCATCGGGAATGCGGTTCCAGGTAATCTGCCCAGGGTGCCAGAAACCCGTCTGGACGAGCCAGGACAAAATTGGCGACAAGATGATTTGCACGGATTGCGATAACGCCATCACGGTCATCGCGCCGGACGATTGGAAAGCCCCGGGAAGCCGATTGGCACTGATCAAAGGCGAGTCGCAGGAGTATCCAAGCCCCTACACAATTGTAGAATCGCTGGATCTTTCTCCGCGCTCCAGCCTGACGGATATGCTGATGGCCTTCCAAAACACCGACGAGCAGGCAGAAGCTCTGCGCCTGCTTCGCGACTCGGGACGGCGGCTAGCGCACGACTTGCTCTGCTTCCCTTGCTGGGAAAGAGAGGACACCCCGCATGGATCTAAATGAACTGATTCGTGAACGCGCAGAGATGGAAGAGGAAAGACTGGACAGACTACAGGGCCAGTTGGACGCGGTGTTCTCAGACCTAGCAGCCATTGCAGGCCATGCCGACTTTTCACTGTTTCATTGTGGTGATGAGGCCTCGGCTCTGCGAGATGCTTTCGAAGTTCTGCGCAACCAGATCGTCCACCTGCTGGACATCAGCGGCGTGCAACTGGTGGGAAAACCCGGTGAAATCATCGATCCGGCGAAGCATATGGTGGTTGAGGCTCGCCAGGGCGAGTCTGCCGGAGTGCCCATGGTTGCGGCCGTTCACGAGTACGGCGCCCTTAACACCAGGGACGGGCGGCTGTTGCGGCGCGCTCAAGTTGTTGCATCCATTCCAACGAACGGCCAGCGAGATTGAATATGTCAAACGTGATTGGGATCGATTTAGGAACTACGAATACGGTAGTCGCCGTGGTCCGCGAGGGCCGCAAGCAAGTGATCACCACCCTGGAAGGGGATACGTTGATTCCCTCCGTGGTTTGCGTGCATCCACTCAACCCCGAGGCCTTGCTGGTTGGCATGCCGGCCAAGGCGTTAATGTCGGCCAACCCAGGCAATGCGGTGTTCTCGACCAAGCGCCTGATGGGCATGCAGTACTTCGACGAGGAACTCGGCTGCCCGTCCAAGCAGGAGAACGACTACCGGAAGTTTCTGGAGGTCAAGCACCTGTTGCCGTACAAGCTGTTTCCCGACCCGGAAGGGCGAGACGAACTGGTTCGGGTGAAGATCGGCGAGCGTTACCTGAAGCCGGAGGACGTTGCCGAACTGATTCTGCGGCAGGCCAAGCAGGAAGCAGAGAGATTCCTGGGCGGCCCGGTCAGCGCAGCGGTGATCACCACACCGGCGCATTTCGATCCCCGGCAGAAGGCGGCCACCCAGCGCGCAGCCGAACATGCGGGTATTGAAGTGCTTGCCCTGATGGATGAGCCGAACGCGGCAGCCATGTCCGCAGGTTACCGGCCGGACCAGGTGGAGAAAGCGCGCTGGCTCCTGGTCTTCGATTTCGGCGGCGGCACGCTGGATGTTTCGCTTCTCCAGGTGTCGAAGGACAAGGGCCTGCATGTGTTTGACAAGTCGGGCGACAATTGGCTGGGAGGGGATGACTACGACACGTGCCTGATGGGGCTGGTTGAGGACCGGGCCAGGCAGGTAGCACGGCTGGAAGCGAACGAGATATTCCAGATGTATCCGAGCGTGGTCAAACCTTCTGTGGAAGCCGCGAAGATCGAGTTGTCGACCAATGAGAAGACGGTGGTGAACATAGCCAGTTGCGCCTGGGTGAGGCCGTCGCATGGCGGGCAGCCGCGATGGATCAACGTCAAGGATTTTGAGATCACTCGGGAGACACTGGAGAGGAAGGCAAGGCCGCTGCTGGAACGCGCCCTGGGCAAAATTGAGGAGGTGTTTCAAAACAAGCCCGCCATTCGCGGCGTTGTAGCCGAGGTTCTTCCGATCGGCGGATCCACCTATATCCCGTCGGTTCACAGGGCTCTGGAGGAACAGTTTCCCGGCAAGATCCGGGAGGACGAAACCGTCAACCCCATGCACGAGGTGGCGCTTGGCGCCGCTGTTTACGCCGACGCGCTGGCGCGGCAGAAGACTGAAAATGCACTGCGGCCCGAGTATACGATTCGCGATACCGTGGAGAGCAGCCTGGGAATCGAGTGCGTGGATTCGCGGGGGAATACCGTTTACGAGAAACTGGTCATGCGCCAGACGCCGCTTGACAAGGCGCGCTCCGAGCCTCGCACCTTCCATGCCACCAGCCCGAATTATCTTGCCATTCCCGTTTACGCAGGCGAACACGAAGAAGCCACACAGAACGGGTTGCAGGGGCTAATCGAGGTCAACATCAATCCGCCCGTGGATGTGGGCCATCCGGTCCACATCCAGTTGGAGATGACTTCGGACCGCATCATTCGAGTGCGAAGGAGAATCGATGGAAGGGCGGAGGAAGTTCACGACTTGGAGTACCTTGGGGCGGTACCGTCCGGAGACTCCTTTGCAAAAATGGACGAGATGGTGCAAATGGCCCGTCATTTTCTGGCGCAATACGGCGATTATATCGATGACAAACAGCGGGACGACCTAAGCAAGTTGCTGGACGACAGCGAGCATGCCCGGGACGAAGACGCACGGGTCGAAGCTATTAAAGTGGAGAAGCGAATTCGACGAGTGATTCTATATACGGATCAGATTGGCAACCAGCTTTTCCAGGTCGATCATCTGGCACATGCATCTTCTCTCTCCCAGTCGACCAAGGATCAGCTTCGCAATTTTGCCTATCAAGCCAAAGCTCTCTACCAGAAATGGCAAAAGGACCCCTCGCCCGAGAACATGCGCGAGCTAAAACAGTTCACCATGCTCTTTGAGACGTTTCTGGGTATGGCCTTCCGGGAAGCTGCGAAGACGAGCAAGAGGGGAACCGGCCTTTTAGCAACAACATCGAAAGCCATGGCTGTTCAGGGTGGAGGGTTTGGAAACCGGGCCACGGGCGGGCCGCAATCATGAGCGCCAAAAGCAAGGCCGGGTTGGGAATCCACATCGGCGTGGCGGGGGTTCGCGCGTCTCTCGCCACTGGCGGCCAGATCGCACATCTTCCGCTTCCGGAGTCTGCCGGGACAGTTCTATCCTGGCTGCGCATCTCCGGCGGACGGCTGGCATGCGTCACGGCGCCGGAGCTTCTGGGTGTGGAAGGTGCCGAAAACGCGGCTCTCCATTCACTGCAGGCGGTCTTTCGTGCTCTCAAGCAGGCGATTGATCCCCAGGTACGCGAGCAATTGCAAGTAGCGATTGCTGTGCCCCGCATCTTGCCGGAACCTCAGCGCAGACGGCTGCTGTTCACCGCCCAGGAGTGCTTTGGCCAAGCCCGCCTCATCGATTCGACAACCGCCGCGCTGCACGCATCGCCCGCGCTGCAGGCGGAGGGAAGCGGCCCGTCAATCGCCGTTGTGGCTGAGGACCCGGCACTGGAGATGTGCATCTCTGCGCCGGAGGGGGAGGACAACAAAATCCTCGGCTATCGCAGCATTCGAGAATTTTCGGGCCATGCTCTCCACCACCATCTGCTGCAATTGACGATTGACCGCTTGCCCGCGAACATGCAAAAGCGCCTGTCTGAAGCAGACGACGAGACGCTCTCGCGGGTTCTGATGACGGTGCTGCGCATTCGCCCGATTCTCGCGCGGCTCTCTTCCATCGTCTGTCCGCTTTCCGATCTGGACTCCCCGCCGCCGAACGTCGGCTTTGCGGCCAACGACATTACTTCCTGGATGGAGGCGCGGCTGGGCGCCGTGGAAGAAGCCTTCCATGGTTTGGCCAAAGAGGTTCCTGTTCCAATCGGCCGCGCCCTGCTGGTGGGCGCCTGGGGCCAATGGCCGCCATTCCTCTCCTGGTTTGAGAACAAATTCGGTTCTCCGCTGGTCTACGATCTGGAGTGTCTGGCCGATGGAGCCGCTCTCGCCGCCGCTGCCGCGCCTGCGCAGCAGGAGCCCATCAAGGAGCCGAGTCTGCGGACTTCGATGAGCGACCTGCTCTCAGGACTGACAGGGAGCGTGCAATTTCCATCTGCCCCGCCGGCCGGGGAGAAGAGTTCCGAGGAAAAGCTGCAAGAGTTCTTTGACGACGTTGCCGTGCTGGTGGCCGCACGAAAGCACGCCCGGGCACAGGAACTGCTTGTGCAAGCAAAGCAAAAAGCTGAAGCGATACTTGCCGCGCTCAATGGCGAAACGGTGCTGCGGCCGCCTGCCCCTCCGCCGTTGCCGAAAGCCGCCGCGGAAATGTATTCCACGGAATCCTTCGTGGAAACGCAGTTTCCTCTGATCCAGCTACCGTATAGCGCGAGGCGCCTCTTTGAGGAGGCTGAACGGCTGATGGAAAGCGGACGCATTCTTGAGGCTGTGGGCTCTTCGCATCTGGCGCATCAAAGCGCGCCTGCCAGTCACGAGGCTCTAATGCGCATGCTCGACCTCCATCGTCGGGCCGCCAAACTGCTGGCCGCAAGCGGAGAATTCGACGTGGCCGAAGCGCAGCTACGCTGCGCCCTGAGCCATCGCCAGGGCGATGAAGACATTCGCCGGGATCTCGGCCAATTGCTGCTGAAGCGGGCTGCCCTTCAAGAGCAGCAGAATCCCGAGGAGGCGGTGCGTCTTTACGAAGATGCGCTGGACTGCGTGGAGGACGACGCTGTGGCGGGCATTGTTCAGACCCTGGAGCGCCTGGAGAGACTTAGGGGGACTCGTGGGTGACCCCAAGAGCGCCAAGGCGGAGTACGACCGCATCTCCAACTGGCTCCTTGACAACTCCACGCTGGGCCATGGGCTGCACGAGGATTTCCTCGTCGAATCGTCGCGATGGTTTCATGAGCGCATCGGACGCAACGGGGAATGCCTGGCTGACTGTTTTTGCGCTGCGCGGGAAAATCATGTCGCTCTTCTCTTCGCGTTGCCATCGCTTTCACCGGATGCCGAAGCTGCCAACGACCTTTTTGACTTCCTTCATTACCTGGTGTCCTGGATCATTCAGATTCCCCCGGGGCTGCTCGAAAAAAGCACTGAACCGTTGATCCTGGTGGTTGGGCATCGAGGAGGGTCGGGCGAGTTCGGCGCTCAAATGATGCAGCGCTGTGGACCGTCGATTCTTTTCTGGCAAACCTTCTCTTCGTTCCGCAAGGCATTGGGGCAATTGACCAAGTCTTCATTACTTAGATGCCTTCCTTCTACAGCGCTGTCTAAGCTGTTGTATACGCCAGCAAGATAGGTAGCAGGACAATT
>Ga0118677_10009000_pt1 | contig 15765 bp, 12 predicted proteins | sample AliMusrvi5mmetaG_FD_86154 | JGI IMG/M metagenome (GOLD analysis project Ga0118677, IMG submission 86154) | reverse complement strand
GTGTTGATGTTGCAGCGCAAGCAGCGCGCGGCTTGTTCGCGTGCGGCATCGGGCGGATACGAATCTTCAATCACCTGCAGCGTCGATGCGCGCTCGGCCGCCGGCGCAACCGGTGGATGATGACGGCGCAACTGGTCCCAGTCTTCGCGCATGGTGTAAGCTGCCGGCTCCCACGAAGACTGCACCACTACCTCAGTGCGCGAGCCGCGCAAAAAGTCATGCATGGAGCGAGCCGCAATCTGCGCCGATTGAATCGCGTTGATAAACAGGCGCGGACCGTGCGCAATGTCGCCACAGGCGAAGACGTCGGGAGCCGTTGTTTGATACGTCTCGGGATCAACCTTGATGAGTCCGCGATTGGACTCGACGCCGTCTTCGGACTGAAGAAACGACAGATCGGATGACTGGCCGATCGAGAAGATCACCGTGTCGGCCTGAATGTCTTCAACGTTGCCTTCGTTGAAGCTCGGATTGAAGCGGCCTGTGGCGTCGAAAACCGCGGAACACTCCACGGTGCGCAATCCGGCAACCTTGCCGTCCTTGCCCAAGATTTCGCGCGGCCCGCGCGAGTTGTGCAGCACCAGGCCTTCTTCCGCGCCTTCGCTGACTTCAATCTCGTCGGCTGGCATCTGTTCGCGATTCTCAAGGCAGACGACATGTACCTGCCTCTCGCCGCCGAGCCGCATGGCGGACCGGGCAACATCAATCGCGGTGGAGTCGCCGGTGTGCATGTCAGGGACGGCCTCAGCGGTAGCCTCGAGCGGCCTCACGGCTGAGCGCGCCACATCGTAAGCCACGTTGCCGCCGCCTATAACGACGATGCGGTTGCCCACCGGCAGAGGATTGCCTTCGTTGAAGGCGCGCAAAAAATCCATGCCGTCGTACACCCCGTCGAGATTGGCGCCGGGCAGGTCGAGCTTGCGCCCCTTGGGCAGGCCAACGCCGAGGAAGATGGCCTTGAATCCTTGGTCGCGCAGGCCCGCGATAGAAAAGTCGCGGCCCAGCCGCTGGTTGCATTTCAATTCGATCCCGAGCGAAAGGATGGCGTTGATCTCCGCCATCACCAATTCGCGCGGAAGCCGGAAAACTGGCACGCCCGCAGTCAACATTCCGCCCGGCGTTGAGTGGGCTTCAAAAACAGTTACTTTGTAGCCCAGGTGGGTAAGGTCGTGCGCAACGGTAAGCCCGGCAACGCCCGCGCCAATCACCGCAACCCGCTCGCAATCACCGCGATTGGGCGGCAGCATTTGCTGATTCAGACCCTCGCGGTGATGTGTGAAGTCGCCGCTCTCCGGGCCGTACTGGCTGGTCACAAAGCGCTTCAGTGCGCGAATCGAGACCGGCGCATCCAGGTCGCCGCGCCGGCAATTCGCCTCGCACGGCGCGCCGCAAACCCGCCCGCAAATCGATGCGAACGGATTGGTGGCGCGCGCAATGCGATACGCATCTTCATCGCGGCCCTCAGCAATGGCGGTGACATAACCGCACGCATCGGTATGCACGGGGCATGCATCCTGGCACTTGACCATCTGCATCCAGTAGCCCGCCCCGCCGATCAGGTCGAATTGCCCGCCTTGTTGCTTCTGTTCCGCCATGGGTGCTCTTTTATTCCTCGTGTCCCGATTTGCCGTACACAAACGCCAGCAGAATGACTACGAACACCGCAATCATGGCCGCGACCGCGTACATGAAGCCGCTGGAGGATTGAGTCACGGCATTCAACTGCCTTACCAGGCTGCCGCGCGTTGAGTGGTTCACTTCGCCGTTCATAAAGACGAAGAGGTAGACAATGCAGGAGATGGCGATGATGGGATACGCGAGTTTTAGGAAGGGCGGAATGCTCGTCCCCTTGCGCTCGGTAATCCATCCGCCCGCGTATTCTTTCAATTCAGATTCTGGCTTTTCGGTCATCATGGCCTCCGCGGCGCGCCGGCGCCGGTGGGTTGCGATTCGTGCTGCGTTTCGTCTTCGAGCATGCGGTACTTCGGCTCCTCGCTGTCGCGGCCCCAATAGCCGTCCTTGATCGACCGGACGCAGAAGTAAACTGCGCCGGCCGCCAGCAGAAAAAACAGGAAGTACGAAAAATACACGCTCGGATAGGTGTAGTCATTCATGACTTCGCCTCACTTCTCGTAGTCGTTGTCAGGCCGCCATTCCTTGGCGCGGCCGCGTGTTTGCAAGTAAGCAACCAGCGCTGCCAGCTCGTCGGGATTGTTGGCGATCCACGGAAACGGAGGCATGATGGATCCGGGAACCAGGTCGCGTGGATTGTTGAAGTGTGCCTTGTGCCACTGCCCCGAATACTTTCCGCCCACGCGCGAGAGGTCAGGTCCGGTGCGCTTGGTGCCGAATGTCTGGCGGTAGTCGTACACGAATTCGTCCGGCGTTGAAACGGGCGAGTCGACGCCCTTCCAGCCGGAACGCTTCACGTCGGATGCCAGCGTGCGCGTCTGCTGCGTATGGCAATACTTGCAGCCTTCGCGGATGTAGATGTCGTACCCGCGCTTCTCCTGCGCGGTGTAGTCCACCAGTTTACCCGTGGGGCCTTTGGCCGGATCGTGATTTTCAAACGGCTTGGCCCAACTCTTGTCGATCAGCGGCGGAGCCACCGTGGTGAGCAATCCGCCAATGAAGAACAGGCCCAGTGCGGCCGCTACAAACCAGATTGCATTGGAGTCAGTCTTATGCAGCATAAACTCTCCCTTCCGCCTTCGCGGGCGCGGGCTGGGACTTGCCGCTTCCCAGAGCAGTCGACCAGATGTTGTAGAAGAACAGGACGATCCCCGAGAAGATCAGCACGCCTGAGAAGAAGCGCACCATCCACACCGGCTTGAGAGCAATCACCGTGTCGATGAACGGGATGGAAGGATTGTTCCACTGCCAGCCCTGCCAGAATCCGCCCAGCCACAGCGAGGTGAACATGCCCAGGCCGCCGATCATGAAAAGCCAGAAGCTCCAGTTGGCCGCGGCTTCAGAGTGCAGCTTGGTATGGAAGACGCGCGGAATCACCCAGTACACGCCGGCCATCGCGATGAACGAGAAGGTGCCCATCACGGCCATGTGCGCGTGTCCCGGAATCCAATCGGTCTTCGACACGATGGCATTCACTGAACGCAGGCTGTGCATCGGCCCCTGGAAACAGGTGAGCAGATAGAAGATGGTGCCCGACATCAGGAACTTCAACGAGACGTTGTTGCCAAGTTGGTGCCATTGGCCTTTCATCGTCGCGATGAAGTTATAGACCACCGCCCATACAGGAATCAGCAGCATCACCGAGAACACAATCGAGATGGTCTGAAGCCATTGCGAAATCGGCCCGTGGAGCATGTGGTGTGCGCCGGTCCACACATAGACAAAGGCGAGCGACCAGAAGCCGACCATCGACAACTTGTGGTTATAGAGCGGCGTGTTGGCGCACCGCGGAATGAAGTAGTAGGCAACCGCAAGGCCGGCCGGAGTAAAGATCAGGCCGACAGCGTTGTGCGTGTACATCCAGTTCAGGTTGGCCTGGTTCACGCCCGTAACGCCGGGCAGCAGTGTGGCAAAGTTGCCGGTGAGATAAACAAAAGCCGTCCAGAGAATGGTGCCCATCAGATACCACGTGGATACGTACATCTGCTCGTATTTGCGCGTGGCAATGGTGGCAAAGATATTGAAGCCGAACATCACCCAGGCAATCACGACAAGAACCGCAACCGGCGTAGGCAGGTCGGCGTATTCAAGGCCTTTCTGATAGCCGCCAAGCAGGCTCACAATCGCGCTGAGAATAATGACGTTCCAAAGAATCGAAGTGGCCACGCCCAGCTTCTCGCTCCACAGCTTCACGCCGCAAAGCCGCGGGACAAGGTAGTAGGCCAGCCCCATATCCGCTGCCAGCAGCCAGCCAAACAGCATGCCGTTGACGTGCAGGGGGCGCATCCGCCCGTAGGTGAAGTACTGTATCGAGCCGAGAAACTGCGGCCATACGAATTTGGCCGCAATGATCAGCGCGATAATGCCGACAACTGCGAAGTACCCTACCGCGCCTAGCAGGAACCACTTCACCGTAGTGTCCTGGTGAATTTCCTGCCCGGCAACCGCAGCGGCAGATTCACTGCCTGGTTGTATTGCCATTACAGCCTCCTTGGTGCCATTCCCTCTGGTTTTCGTGTCTTACTTCCCGGTTTGGTTCAAACTGCGAATGTAGTTCACAATGTCGCCTACGTCCGACTGCGAAAGACCGTAGTCCATCCAAGAAGGCATCGCTGTGCCTTCCACCCCGTACTCCACCGACTCAAAGAGCCGATGGTCTGAAACGCGCTGCATGAACGCCGCGTTGCGCAGGTTGCGCGGGCGCGGAGAAATGTCCAGCGAGTTCGGCCCGTGCCCATCGGCCTTGCGTCCGTGACATCCGGTGCAGCGCTCCATGAAGATTGCCTCGCCATGCGCATCCGAAGCCGCAGATTGCGGAACAGGATTCTGCTCCGGCACCTTGCGCGCCTTGAGTTGGTGGCGTGGTTCCTTCACAAAGGCCTGGTAGACGTAATCCAGCACGCCCTTGATCTGGTCGTCGTTCAGGCTCTTGCCCCATGCGGGCATCGATGTCCCGCCAACGCCATCGTGAATCGACGCGACAAAGCGCGCATCCGGCTTGTTCACCATAAACTCGGCGCTGGTCAGATCGCGCGGCGCAGGATCGAGATAGATGGCGTTGATGCCGCGGCCATCCCCCTTTTCGCCGTGGCAGCGCGAGCACAGGTTCTTGTAGGCATCTGCCGCGCTCATCGCCGGAGGCGGTGTAGTGCGCGTCAACAGGTAAGTTGTAATCGCCTGGAAATCCTCTTCCGGCAATCCGAACGCCGGCATGTTCGAGTCCGGCACGCGCGAGCGCGGAGTGCGGAAGTGATCCATCAGCCACGGCTGGTCGCGCATCAGGCCCTCATAACTGAGGTCCGGTGAAATGCCGCCATCGCGATCGCCCAGCTTGTGGCAAGACATGCAAGCCAGGTCCCCAATCAGTTTCTCGCCCCGCGCGGCAGGTGCAAGCACAGGCGCCATGCCGGCCAGTGTAGTCGTCCCCGGCATTGCAGGCGTCACATTCGTGGTGGTCAGCCGGTAGCTCTCGACGGATGACTCGCTCAGGCTCGATCCGCGCCGGCTCTTGAGGAAGACAACCAGTGCCTTCTTGTCGTCGTCGCTCAGCTTAAACTTCGGCATAATCGAAGTCGCTGTGTAGTCGCGCGGATTGACGATGTGTCCCCACAGGTAGTCGAGCTTGCGTTCCTTGCCCACTTCCGTGAGATCGGGCCCCAGCGTTCCAGACGAGACGCCTTCAATGCGATGGCACCCATAGCATCCGGTCTTGAAGAAAAGTTCGCGCCCCTGCGAAACCAGCGGCGTGCCGGCAAAATCCTTCGAAGTGTGGCACTGCGCGCAGTTGGCCTGCATGTAGTCCTTGCCTTGCACGTGTGCCGCTATGTCCTTCTTCCAATTCGACTGCGTCGTATAGCCCAGCATCGGATCGGGCCAGAACTCTTCTTCGCCGTGCGCATCGGCCTTCTCGAGCCCGCGTCCCTGCCCGTCGTGGCAGCTGGTGCAGCCAAAGTCGGTAAACTTGTGGCGGCGCTCCCACCGGCCGTTCTTCGGCACGTCGCCCATCGCCTCTGAGTAGGGATGCGTGTGCAGCGGCTGCTTGGCCGATGTGAAGCGGGGATCGTCCACCGCGATGTGGCAGCTCTCGCAGCGGTCGATGCGCGTTGTGCCAAACGCTGTAACGATCGTCTGCTCGATCTTCGGAGTTTGCGCTGCAACAGAAGCGCGCTCCGCCGGAGTCTTCGCCAGCTCCAACGCCTGATTGAAATACGCCTTCTGGTTGTCTTCCCATCGGCTGTGGAACTGGTCGTATACAACCACTCCAGACCCGATTAACACCACAAGGCTCACCACGGCTAACGCCAGTCGCATACCAGGAACTCCTCGAGCAAAACTCATCAGAACGGGGACACGAACTGCCAGTTCGCGCCGCGGAAGAAAGTGCCAATCACAATCAGGATGATGTTGATGATCACAAACAGCAGGAAGACCGAGTTGGCCAAGATGCGCTCGCGCGCAAACCAGCGGCCCACGCCCGCCTTGCCGCGATCGAAGTATGGCAGCAGGATCAGCAGCAGCAGCTCGATGCCCGGAATGCCGATTCCGCCCCAGAAGGCCGAGTAGCTCACCTGCTCCTGCAATCCCAGGAAGTACCACGGAGCCTTGGCCGGGTTCGGCGGATGCATCACGTTCACCGGCTGCTCAAGTGGCGCGTTGAAGAAGTACGAAACCGCCATGACGCCCACAACCGTGATAAGCAGAACCACCATTTCCGCAATCAGCAAATTCGGCCAGCTGAAAACGGTGTCTTCTTCCAGCTTGCCCACCTTCACCAGCGGCCCGCGAACCAATCCCTGAATCGTGAACTTGCGCGCAGGCGCGACAGAAGCCGATGCAGCGGCAGGCACAAGCTCAGGCACGGCTTCGGTCACCATGACTTCAACCTGCGGAGCCGGCAATGCAGCTTCCGGTTCAGGCTTGGCTAGGCCGCCGTCTTTGCGGATGCGCCAGAAGTGAACCGCAACCGTCAGCGTAAGCACCAGCGGCAGAACCACCACGTGCAGCACATAGAAGCGCAGCAGCGCTTCCTGGCCCACGGTCGCATCGCCCAGCAGGATGAACTTGATTGTCTTGCCCACGAACGGCGCGTATCCGGCAATCGAGGTGCCCACGGTGATCGCCCAGAATGCCAACTGATCCCACGGCAGCAGATAACCGGTAAAACTCGACAGCAGCGTCAGCAGGAACAGCGCCACGCCCACCAGCCAGTTGAACTCCCTCGGCGGTTTGTAGCTGCCGGTAAAGAACACGCGGCACATGTGCAGAAAGACCACGGCCACCATCGCGTGCGCCGCCCAGCGGTGCATGTTGCGTAAAATCACGCCGAAGGCCACCGAGCTGCGCAGGTCGAGCATGCGGTCGTAGGCCATCCCGGTCGAGGGAACGTAATAGAACATCAGCAATACGCCCGTGACCGTGAGAATCACGAACAGGAAAAAGCTGATCAGCCCCAGCCCCATGGTGTACGACGGACGCAGCGCCTGGCGGCTCACCCTTACGGGCTGAATGTGCAGAAAGAAATTGGTAAAGCTGGTGGCAGCCCGCCCGCGATCCGACGACGGCAACGGGTTGCGAAAGATGGACCGCCATATGTTCATGGGCAGATCCATCAGGACCTTGAATCTCGAACTGGTCTCTTTGCTCATACGCTCAGGTAGGTTCCCGTCTGGATTTCGTTGTCCTTGTCGACCTCGAGTTCGCCGCTTGGAGTCAGCGTGACCTGGTACCACGAGAGGGCCTTGGGAGCCGGGCCGCCGGTCACGTTGCCGTCTACATCGAATTGCGATCCGTGGCACGGGCACTGGAAGCCGGTGGCCGATGGAGCCACGATGCAGCCCAGGTGCGTGCAGGTGGTCGAAATCGCCGCCACCTTGTTGCCTTCGCGCACAATGCACACCCGCTTGGAGTCAATGGCCATGCGCGCGCCCGATGGGAACTCGTCGGGCCGCCCGATACGGAAACGGTTCGGCTGCCCGTAGGTAGCCCTCGGCTTCATAAACACGAAAGTGGAGAAGACGCCGGCCATCGCCGACCCCAGAATGCCCACGCCGCTCAGCCACGCCAGAAAATGGCGGCGGGGAATCTGTTCTTCTCCTTGTTTATTCGTCTTTGGTGCTGCTCCCATGCTGCTGCTCCTTTACGGGTGTTCCCGCAGGGTCCTGCCGGTCTGACCAGAACACCTGGTATTTCACGTCTTCAAAACTGTGGAACTGGTGGTGGCGCACAGCCCAGATAAAGATCAGCAGCGCACCGCTGCCCATCAGCAAACTGGCCGCTATGGCAATCCACGTCAGTTCCATAAATCCCAACCACCAGCGCCTGGAGTTCCAGCCCCGGCAAATACCTGCTTGAACCAATGGTTTCTGCAGGTTAGCCGAACATCAACAGTCTCAAAATGTTTTTGGACTGCTTTTCTCCAATTGTTCCTGAACTCGCCAAAGGTAATCGCCAGAAAAGGGGAGGGTCTGTGATGGGCATTACAACTGTATGTGACGCGATTTCTACAAGAGGATTGAGACTATCGAAACTGTAAATATCTTCTATCCGTATCCCTCATTGGCTGCCAAACTCGTAGCGCGGGCCTCCCGGCCTGCGAGGGGCTGCGAACTAATGCAGAATGCAGGGTGCCCCATCCATTCGCCGTCTCTCTGGCGAATGGGTGGGATGCCACAACACTCAGATAGCCCCGTTCATCAGGAGCCCCGGGGTCCGTCCCTGCCAACGTTACTTCCCAGCCCCCTTCGGCTTCCATCCCAGGTAATCCATAATCCACTGCCAGGTAGCTTCCGTGCTCTGCACCATTGGAGGCGGAGGAGGAGTTCGCGATGGCACCGCCACCGGCTTGCCCTTGTACGCCGCAGCCAATTGCCTGAAGACCCTGCCCTGCTCCTTCACCTTGCCGTCATTCGTCAGCAGTCCCAGGCTGTACTCCAGGGTGTTCAGGTTGAGCTTGCGATTCACATCGTGGCTGTCCCAATACGTAAACCAGTTGACGCCCGATTCCGCGGCTTGGGTCACGGTCTTCTCAAGCCACGCGGCCTGCTGCTTCTCCGGCATCTCTTCAATGCACGTGTTGAACTCGCCGCACCAGACGGGCTTGTGCGGGTCGCCCGCGTAAGACCGAATCAACGCGCCAAATGCGGTTATCAGCCCCGTGCTTGTCGGGTCCATCCAGCCGCCGTACTTCAGCGCGCCGGTCCAGTACGGGTAAACATGCATCACCGGCAGCAGTTTCGACGCCAGCGCCCGCGGAGAAAACGTGTTGGGCTGGAACCACGGATCGTGGTCCACGCCGTTGATGTGCACGCAGCCTGGCAGCACCTCGTTCATCAGCGCGAACATCTTCGTCATCCACGTGTCGCCAATTGCGGTATCCGCTTTCCAGCAGGTATCCATCTCGTTGCCGAAGTCGAATCCGATCAGGTTGCCATGCCCCTTCATCACCTTTGCAACTTCGCGAATATACAGTTCCTGCGCCTTCCAAATCTCAGCGTCGTTGTACATGGCGGGGTCCGGCTTCTGGAACGGAGGCAGAAAAAACTGCCCGCTCAACTGCCCTGTAAACGCGGTCACCAGCACGTCCAGCCCACGCTCTTCCATCGCGCCCAGCAACTGATTCAGCCGGTCAAGATGCGCCGGGCTAACCCAGGTGAGATTCGGTTGGAACGACGGCCAGATCAACATAATCCGCATATGGTCCGCGCCCAGCCCAGCAATGGCGTCCAAATCCCGCTTGATCGGGTCCATGTGCCAGTCGTTCCAGCAGAAATACCAGTTGTTCGACGGCGTGTAGTTCACGCCGATGCGGCAGCGGTTCAGAGCATTGCGCCCAGCGGCGGCGCTTGCGGCCGGCCGGCTTGCCGGTGCTGCGTGAACGGTTGCAGCGGGATGCGCATTTTGCCCCGGCGCCAGCTTGGCCAACAGCGCGGCGCTCACTCCAGCGGTAATAAAATTACGGCGATCCATGGGTTCTCCTTTGATTCGAAGACCGAGTCTATATCGCCCCACGACGCCCGGTCTATCCTCGCGCAATGCGGCCGCCCAAAGTGCCCTACACTGGACTTGAGTGTTGCTGCTGAGGCCATCCTGGCATGGACCGTTCGACATTGTCGGCGACGTGCACGGCTGCCTCAACGAACTACTGGATCTGATGGCAGCGCTCGGCTACCGCGTCGAGCCGCAAGCAAGTGGCTCCACCGTATCCCCGCCTGCAGGCAGAAAGCTGGCCTTCGTCGGCGACCTGGTCAATCGCGGGCCTGCAACTACGGGTGTGCTGCGGCTGGTCGTGAGCATGGTCAACGCTGGCCAGGCGCTCTGCGTCCCCGGAAATCAGGACCTGAAACTCGTCGCAATGCTCAAGGGCTCGCTGGCGCAGCCCACTCCCGGACTGGCGCGTTCCCTTGAGCAGTTCGCTGCAGAGCCCGCGGAGTTTCGCACTGCGGTCATAGACTTTTTTGAAGCCCTGCCCGGCCATCTCGTTCTTGATAGCGGCAAGCTGGTAATTGCGCATGCGGGATTGCCGCAAACCATGCAGGGAAGCCGCTCGGCCCGGGCGCGCGCCTTTGCCCTCACAGGCGAGACCACCGGCGAGATAGATGAATTTGGCCTGGAAGTGCGCTGCAACTGGGCCGCCGATTATCGCGGCAGGGCCTTGGTAGTCTTTGGCCATACGCCGGTTGTCGAGCCGCTCTGGCTAAACAACACCGTCAATATCGACACCGGCTGCGTTTACGGCGGGCAACTGACCGCACTCCGCTACCCTGAGCGGGAAACGGTCTCAGTCCCTGCGCGCGCCGTCTACTCAGAGTCCCGGCGAAGATTCCCGCCCAACCAAAGCCTCGCAGACCAGCCTGAAAACTGACCGTCCCTGGCGTTCCTACCCGCGTTGACAAGCCCACAAAGACCGGGTGCCCCAGCCATTTCGCGCACTTTGCGAAATGGGCGGGATACCACAGAACTCAGATAGCCCTGTTCATCAGGTGCCCCAGCGTCCCAAGCGACGAGTCTTCGTCCGCCAGCAGGGACATTTTCAGAAGCCAATTCTACTGAGTCTTCGGCTTGCCGCCCGGCGCCGTTTGCGTTGCCGGCTGCGCCACGCTTTGCGCGTCGCGCGCTGCCTGCTGCCGGGCCAGCTTTGCGGCATGCTTCTGTTTGTAATGGCGGGCAATATCCGGCCAGAACTCGATGAGTTCCGATCCAATGGCGCCCTCGGCGGTAACTGTAAATCCATCAATCAACGTGTCTTTCACATTGCGGTCTTCCGGCGGATAGTAGACGCGCGCAATCGAGGTGCCAATCAGATTTCCCAAGACGTTTGCATAGTTCGGCCCAAATTTGCCTTTATCGCGCCGGCACCACACTGAACTCCCCGCCGCCCACAGAATCCTGCCGCCCACGCTGCCCGTGCCCTTTTGGAAGTACCGCGGGTCCTCATGCATCAGCGAAGGCAGCAGCGCATTTCCAAAAAAATTGCCGATGAAATAATCCGAATATCCAGAGCCAAAGCGCTTCGCATAGCCCTGCATGCCCTGTCCCCATTCCGGATTGGTGTTTCTGGCCTGGCCTATACCCGCAACAAAGGCATTCAGCATGAATGGCCACGGATCGGTAGCGCTCTTGATGAACAGCTGAAACTTCTGCTTCGGAGCCAGCGGAAGCGCCTCCATGTTCGTGGTGGTATTAAAGGACGCCATCACCCCCATCACCCGCTGCTTCTCCTGTTGCTTCAGTTGATCGGCTGCTGTTTCCTGCTGGCTTTTTTCCGTACCCTGTGTCTGGGCACCCGTTTGCGAACTGGAACTGTCCTTCGCGGCCGGAGTTTGGCCTGGAGCGGGCGTCGCTTGCGCTGAATCCGTCCCGGGCTGGCTGGCGTCATACCCGGCTGGCCGCGGAGCCTCGGGGATCTCAGCCGACGCGGTGTTCTGCGTATCTGCCTGTGCAGGCAGGCTCACTGGACACGCCTGGAGGGCGATCAAGGCAGCCAGCGATGAAGATATCAGACAGGTTCGAAAGCGCATCCAGTCACCTGTTTTGGTTTGGCGCCTGTCTGGAAGGCTCACCTCAAAAGGCAAATCGAACCGGATGGCTATCTTCAGGATAAATCACACCGACATTCTGCATTCTTCTTGGATTTGCCCTGATCCCATATAAAGTGTCCCTCGCGCCAGGTTCGTGGTTCAGGGTTTTCCTGCAAGCGCTTGGGCCGCTGCCCGAACGGTAATCACTAAATAACCACGCCTCCCAAAATTTGAATCTTGTCTTTCAGAGCAGCCCCGCTCGCGGAAAGCGAGTCACGTCCAGCGATGAACCCGCGTTGGTTCACCCCGAAAGGCTGGGTGCCCCATCCATTCGCCGTCTCTCTGGCGAATGGGTGGGATACCACAACACTCAAATGACCCCGTTCATCAGGAGCGTCTCACACCGCAAAATCAATGAACCCCCGCTGCGGATCGGTCGACACCAGTTTCGCTGTCACTTTGTCGCCCACATCCAGTCCCTTGCCGCCGCTCACCACCATCCCGTCCACGTGCGGGTTCAGTGTCCTCACAAAAGTCCCATACTGGTTTACGCCCGTCACAATGGCCGGGAAGCTCTGCCCAATGCGGGGGTGCAACACCACGGCCGCAATGCGCTTCTGCATCTCGCGCTCCACCTTCCGCGCGTTGTCTTCCATCAGCGTGCAGCGGGTGGCAATCTCGTTCAGGTCGTCTTCCGAATAAGGCGGCGCCCCTTTCGCCAGCAGCGCCTTAATCAGCCGCTGTGTCACCATGTCGGGGAAGCGGCGATTGGGAGCCGTCGAGTGCGTGTAATCCTGCACAGCCAGCCCAAAGTGCCCCGGCGAAACTTCGTTGGGCTTCACAAGCACGTATTCCCCGGGCCCCATCAACTTGATCACCGCCAGCGACAGGTCCGGAAAATGGTCCGGGTCCCGCTGCTTCTGGGCCAGCAAAAAGTCGTTAAGCGCTTTCGAGTCAGGCGTGGCCGGCAGTGTTGTCCCCAGCCCCTGTGCCACCTCAACAATCCGGTCCCACCGTTTGGGCGTGCGCACAATGCGGCGGATAGAGGCCACGCCCGCGTCCTCAAACGTCCGGGCAACCACCCCATTGGCCGCCACCATGAACTCCTCAATCACGGAGGTGGCGCGATTCTTCACCTGGCTAACAATATTCACAGCCTGGTCGGCCACCATCTCCGGTCGCGTTTCAATCGTCTCCAGATCCAGCGCGCCATGCTGAAAGCGTCCGCCCACCATGCGCTGCGCCGCTGCGTCCTGCAGTTTCAACTGCTCGGCAAGGTCGGCGCCAGCAGCAACCTTGGCCGGAGCCGGTCCTGTGCCCTCAAGCCACGCGCCCACGCTGTTGTAGGCCAGTTGCGCCCGGTTCCGCACCAGCGCCCGGTAAGCCTTGCCGTCCGATGTGGTTCCCGCCGCATCCACGCAAAACTCGACCACCACCGCCACGCGGTCTTCATTCTCGTTCAGAGAGGTAATGCCCTCTGACAAAGCGGCGGGCAGCATGGGAAACACCGTAACGCCTGTGTAAACCGAGGTCGTCTCGCTCTTCGCATGGCCGTCGATCACAGTGCCCCGGCTCACCCGCACGTCCACGTCTGCAACGCCCACCAGCACCCGGATGCGGCCGTCCGGCAGTTGCTCGGCCCACTCAATCTGGTCCAGGTCTTTCGATGTATCGTTGTCAATCGAAGACCACAGCAGGCCGCGCAGATCCAGTGCGCCTGGCGCGGCCGGCAACCCGGGATCAGCCAGGATGGCGGCTAATTCCTTATCGCTCCCGGCTGGAAAATCCGGCTGAAAACCGTGCTCGATCATTGACGCGTGCGCCGCGGCAACAAGATTGAAGTGCATGGGCTGACTGGTCTGCATCGGGAATCTGGCTCCATTTCTTGGACAGGCCAGCCTACCATGCCTGGCGTCGCGCCGCTGTGTGCAAAAGAACGGGCGTCCGATGCTCCGGACGCCCCATGAATCCCGCGGTCATCTCTTCTTCAGGGCTTGACCAGCACGTTCACCGTCAGGTAGACGCTGCGGCTGAAAACAGTATTATTCACATACTCTGAAGCGGTGATCTTCAGCGTCGCCACCCCCAGCGGCGTTCCTCCTCCAGCGCCCGAAGTTCCGCCCAGAGAAACGCTGTTGCAGCCAATCCCTGCGCCGCCCAACCCGATTAACAGCATCAGCAGCACCAGGAAGCGCCTTGATCCCTTGCCAGCGAAGATGCGCGCTCGCCGCCCCATCGGCAGAAGGAAGAAGCCCAGCAGCGCCAGCGTCGTACCGCCCGCCGCCCGCGGCCACAACTGCTCGGGACGTCGATTTGATGCGGTTGCGGACCCGGTGTCGAAGGTCTGCACCACAAAGGTCACTGTCCCGTTGGGCACCAATTGCTGTGGGCTCGCGGTGCAGGTCATGGGCAGGTCCGTGGACGGAACTGCGCAAACCACCTGGATCTGCCCGTTGAATCCTCCCAGGCCGGTAATGTCGTAAGTAGCCACTCCCGAGGAACCCTGCACAATATCCACATTGGTCCCCGGATTCGATGGATCGGGCGTGATCGTGAAGTCCTGAATGCCCAGCGTGAGAAGGTTCGAGGTTCCCAGGCTGTAGTAGAGGTCGCCCTCGTAAATGGCTACCAGGGTATCCGTTCCGCCCGGCAAAGTAGCGGTGGTGAAATTGGCAATCGAAGCGTCCGTCAGCCCCGAGCGCACCAGCAGCGTTCTACCAAGCAGCGTGTTGCCTGTTGCTTTGACCAGGTAGAAGTCCACATAGCCGGTCGGATATTGCTCGGCTGCCGTAACCGGCGGAATCACCGCCGGTGTCACCGTGGCCGCAAGAATGACCGCCTGCCCGGGAGACGCTGTTGGAAGGCCCGAGAGCGAGTCCACAGGAAGGTTGCTGGCAGTTAGAACCACAAAATCCGCCAGCGTGACGGCCGCAATCGGCACCACGTTCGACGTGCTTCCAGTCCAATTCGTATCTCCCGCATAGATCGCGGTCACGTTGTGGCTGATGTTATTCGCCAGGCCAATCGACAGCACGGCGGCGTCGCCGGTGCTGGAGTTGCTCACCAGCGACGTGCCCAGCAAAAGACCGCTGTCGTAGAAAGACACTGAGCCCGTCACCGGGGGAGCCGAGCCGGACGGGGTAATCGTCGCGGTGAATGTCCACACCGTGTTGAGCATGCCCAGCGCAGGGGTTCCGGTTACCCCAAGCGAAGTGGTTGTTGATCCCTGGGCCACGGTGATTGATACGGACGGAGACGGAACCGGACCCGCGTAGTTCGTATCGCCCGAATAGCTGGCCTGCAGCGTGAATTGCCCCACCGCCGGAACCGTTACCGCCGCGAATGTCGCCGTTGTAACGCCGGCCGAGGTAACAACAGGCGCTGTATATGAGAGCGCAGTCGGGCCCCCGGCCAGGTTCAGCTTCACAGTTCCAGTTGGAGAGAGACTACCCGCGGGAGAAACGCTCGCCGGATCGACCCCGACCGTGACCAGCACGCTGATGACCTGCCCTGCCATTGGCGACGTCGTCGAAGGCTCAAGCGACACAACCATCGTGCTCTTCTGCGTGGTGATTGGCTGCTGCTCGCTCGATCTCACCGGTCCCGCATAGGTGCTGTCGCCCGAGTACAAAACGCCCACCTGGTACGTGCCCTGAACAGAGAAAAGCGTACTCAGGTTGACGGTCACTGAAGCATTTCCACTGCTATCCAGCGTCGCCGACGTCGATCCCGAAAGAGCCGAGCCGGTTGTCGCGTTGATAAAAGTCACTTGCCCTGACGGGATGCCGCCGCCGTTCGGGTCAAAGACGTTTACCGACAAAGTGACCTTCGCTGAAGGGTTGTAGTAGAAGTTTTGATTCGCCGGGTCTATCGAAATTTGAAAGTCCACAGGTAGCGTCCCTGACGAGAAGGGTCTGGGCCACTTGTTCACCAGTTCCTGCGCGTTCACTGAGCCCAGCCCGGTGGCCAGGTCGTAACCGCCGCCGGCCGTGAATCCGATCCGTTCCGTCGCGCCGCAGCCGGGACTGCCCGCCGCGCACGCCAGTTGCGCGCTCCCCTGCTGCACGTCGTCAAAAACTCCGCTCGCCGCTTGTGGGGCACCACCATCAGCGTCAGC
>Ga0118677_10008999_pt1 | contig 15766 bp, 11 predicted proteins | sample AliMusrvi5mmetaG_FD_86154 | JGI IMG/M metagenome (GOLD analysis project Ga0118677, IMG submission 86154) | reverse complement strand
GTGCCGGGCGGTTGGTGGGAATTGAAATAAAAGCTGGTGCCACCCTGGGCAGAAGAGATGTTCGCGGTTTGCAGGCCATGGCCACCGCGACGGGCAAACGTTGGGTTCGCGGGGTGGTGCTATACACCGGCACAGAGGTCATTCCTTTTGCGGCCAATCTTTATGGCCTGCCGGTGTCGCGCCTCTGGGCAACACCCAAATAATCGGGAGGGCTCCCTGGGTCCCCGCTCGACAAAAGCGTCAAGGTCCCAGCACCATTTCCTGGCGGCTATCTGTTCGTGACGCGGCATCAGCTTTGCCGGGCTCGTGGATGGGAGTGAGCGGCGGCGAGCGGCGGTGGGGGTCGAGAGCACGCTGGCTGGCGGGTTGGTCATAAAGGGCCGCAAGGTCACCTTGCCCTCGGTTAGTGTTCAAGGACAGCAGGTTACGGGGGTGGAGGCGATGGTGATCCCGGAAACCAGTTGCGGTGTGGACGGCTTGCTTGGGCACAGTTATTTGGACCACTTCTCCTACCAGTTTGACAAGGGCCGAAACCCACTCGTGAGGTTCTGGCGTCGGGTGTCTGGCGGGGGCGAACCCTGATGGGCGCGTTGTTGTGCTCGGGGTGTTGGGAGGTTCCCGGGACGGCCGTCAAGTCGGCAAGATGGATGGCAACGTGAGAGCTTGTTTTTGCTTGCCACTGCGGGGGTGAGGGCCAGAATGGCATCACAATTACGCATTGTAGGTGGACACGAACAACAAGCATAACAACTCACCACTATAAAAATAAGGAGAACTATATGGCAGGAACGTATAAACAGGAAATCAGCGCGACGAAGAATCTTCCCATGTGTTTGGTTGTGTTGCTGGACCAGTCGGGCTCCATGGCCGAGCAGTTCGGCGCGGACAAACGGAGCAAGGCGGTGGCGGCAGCACGAGCGGTCAATACCGCGTTGGCGGAAATGATGGCACCGTGCACGAAGGGTGAGAAATTTAGAGATTACTACCATATCGGTGTGATTGGTTACGGAGCTAACGCAGCTCAGGATCTTCTTGGCTCCGGATCCGCTCCCGGAGGACTGTTTACCCCTGGCGAACTTGATTCAAAGGCGGGCAAGGAACGGATTCAATTGGACGAAGATGACGGGACCGGCAAGCTCAAGGTGGTGGAGCGAGCCAAGTGGTTTGATCCAGTCTGTGCGGGCGGAACACCTATGGAGGACGCTTTTCAGCAGGCCACCGAGAAACTGAAGCAGTGGGTGGCCAAATATCCGAACAGTTTTCCCCCGATCCTAATGAACATCACGGATGGCGAGGCCAATGTTCCGGAAGCTGCGGAAGCGGCCGCCCAGGCACTGCGGCAAATCAGCACGAACGATGGTGAGGCGTTGCTTTTCAATTGCCACCTCTCCGCCACTGGGGCCCCCACCGTGGAATACCCGGTGTCGGATATCAATCTGCCGGATGATCATTCAAAATGGCTGTTCCGGATTTCGAGCGATATACCCGAAACGATGGTTAAGAATGCGCAGAAAACTGGACTATCCGCAGTAACGACGGGTAGCCGGGGCTTCGTGTATAACGCCACCGCGGCCAAGCTGATTAGGTTTTTGGAGACCGGCACAAAGGTTGTTACGCCCGGTTTTGACAGATAACAGCGAGAGTGGCGTGTGCCGGGGGACACTTAACCAGGAGCAGTACTGCAATGAGCGAAGTGCGGAGCATTCCGGTGTTGGCTATTTTGGTGGAGTCCGATGGTGCTGTGGAGGGAGACTGGACGACCGCAAGTGCCGGCATCGAGTGGAAGCCTGTCTTGTGGGGGCTGATTCGCGAACTGGCCGGAGCGGGTCAGACCGAGGCATCCTACGAAGAGGCGGATTTTGTGGTGGCCGCTTATCGGAGGGAGGGAACGGCCGGGCACTTGGCGGAGAGCGAATTGAGCTGCACCAGGCTCTCGCTGCGGCAGGGATCTATCGATGGTTTGGAGGGAAGTGGGCAGGAGGTCGCTTGCGTTTTGTTCCCGAGTTTGGAGGCGTCTTTGACGGCGCTTGGAAAGTGGGTGCTGGAGCGGGAGCAGATTGACTGGCCGGTTCTAGTTGTTCACATGACGCAGGGTCGGATAGAGTGCAGCCCGGAGGAGGAACGCAAGGCGGGCACCGTAAAGGTCGCGTGCGACCTCCGGCGTGCACCCAGTGTATTCTACAACATTCTCGTCACCGCTGACGCGGTTAGCGCATTTCCGCGGTGCGAGGAGGTTGCCGAAAATGCACCTCCCTTGGTGAAGACATTATACCGGATGTCTAGCCCGATAGGTATCCGCGGGGTGGAACTACTTGCCAGGGTTGGTAGCGTGGGCGAAAGCAACGCCAGGTATTTTGAGGCGGTTCGCTCGGTGGAAGACAGTGTCGTGACCCGTTTTGCAGGGGTGCTTTTTGCTGATGCAATCAAGCAAAGGGGAGTTGCGTTAAACGAATGCCTGACGGTCCGTGCTTTTTTGATGCCCAAGGAACGAGAGACTCTGGATGACTGCGAAGACGTCGTCAGCATCCATCAGAACCGGCGCCGATTTGCCATTTCTGACGGGGCGGGCACAGCATCGTACTCAGCGGAGTGGGCGCGGGCGCTATGCCGGCAAGCGATGGATACGCCGCCTCCGGTGTTTGCGGATGTTGAGGGCGCGACCACAGAAGGACGTACGAAGGAGGACGAGGACCGGCTGCGTGGATGGTGGGGGAACGCGCTGGATTATTGGCGGCCAGAGGTCCCCTGGGAGCGGTTGGTTTCTAGGTTGACAATGGTCAACAAGGCCAAGGAAGGTTCGGGCGCGACGCTGGCGGGAATTGAGATCCTGGATGGCGGCGGGCAGGAGGGAGTGCGTTTTCGCGCCTGGGCGCTGGGGGATACCTGTGTCATCCATCTGCGCAACAATAAGGTGCTGGCATCGAGGCCGATGGTGCGAGCCGATCAGTTCAATAATGTCCCGCTACTTCTCCTGACACGCCCGGGCTTTGTCGAAATATACCTGCGACATTGGCAGAGTTGGGAATCGACGCTAGTCCCGGGAGACATTCTTTTGATGGGGACCGACGCTCTGAGCAAATACATTCTCGGGGCTCTCGAAAGCGGCGCTGGCACTGGTGTGTTGGCATGGCTGCGCGACCTGCTCTGCAAGTCGCAGGTTCAGGGTTGGCACCAGTTTGAAGAGTTCGTGGATGCAAGGCGGTATGAGGAGCAAATGAAGAACGACGACGTTGCCATAGTTCTGATCGAGATGAAAAAGGATGAGGGCTAGCCGTGAACAGTATCTAACGTTGCTGGAGTATCGAGAAAGAGTCCAATTCGATACGAAAAACTTCTTTAGGAATGATCCGGAACTGGTGGGCGCCCGTCCAGTCCCACACCCCACCAAGCCCGATAGGATTTTATTCCACCCTGGCGGGATGGCGGGCATTTTTCCCATGGTATCGGCCAAGCGTACGGTAGGCGTTAAGCTCTTCCTCCAGAAAATACCTGAGCTGGCAGTTCGCTATGAGGCCATCGACCAAGCCTTGGCAAGACTGGCCTCACCACTCACCAAAAACTTCATTAGAATTGAATATCGCGAAGGCCCCAGCGAAGGAGCGGTGTGGGGCTCCGAGTATACCCCATATTTGAAAATGGAATATGTGAAAGGGGTGGTGATTAAGGACGAAGTTGAGGCCTTAGTAGGGCGGCATGACGCACAGAGGCTCCTGAAGCTGGCGGAGCAGTGGCAAAAGATAGCGCTGTTGATGGAGCAGGAACACATCGCCCATGGGGACATTCAAGCGGAGAATTTAATGGTGGACCCGTCCGGTGACATTCGTCTAATTGATTTAGATACAATGTTTGTGCCGAGTCTCCGTCACCGAAAGTTGAAATGCGTGGCGTATGGCATTTACGGATGGCAGCACCCGAAGAAGGAAACGGACGAGGCACATTTTAACGAACGACTGGATCGCTTTCCGGCATTAGCCATGTATCTGTGTCTGCTAGCGTTGGCCGATGACCCAAGTCTCTTTAACCCGGCGGCTGTTTCCGAGAGCGAGATATTGCTGACAAAGGCTGACCTGCGGGACCCGCACAGGTCGGGCATTCTACGGCGGTTGAGCGGATCCTCTAATGCACAGATCCGGCGGGTAACGGAGGCGCTGAAGCGGGCGGCGCTGGGGGAATATGATGACGTGCCAGTATTTTCAGAGGTGGTGGCGGATCCGGTGGAAGTAGTATTTCAGGCGTTCAAGGATGCGATTCGGACGGGGAACCATCGGCGGGTCTGCGAAGCGTGGAAACCGGTTCTGGAAACCTACCCGCCAGCGCAGGCTTTGAGGACGGAAGTTAGCCTTGCGCGCAAGCATTTGGAGAAGACGGAGCGGTTCTGCCGTGCCGCAGGTTCTGACGACGATAAGGCGCTGGCCGAGATTTGGGAGGCCGCGCCGAACCTAGAACAATGCGCGTGCTCCAAGAGTGAGCAGGCGGGTCCCGGGGTGTCCGTGGCTGACCGGGCAGCGCAAGCGGTAAGGAGAGTTGAGGGTATGGAGGTGGTTCGGCGGGCCATTGAAGCAGCGGGTCAAAAAAGGGGGCAGAGCGGTTATTACGAAGCGGCAGAGGAGCGCGCGATTGTCGAGTTCTGGAACGATCCTCGCTACGAACTAGGAGAAAGTCCAAAGGCGACAGAACTTTACTATAAGCGCGTGGAGGAGGCTTGGAATCGGCTGGCGGCTTTCGAAGAATTTGAAGCGGTGCTAGAAACGGATGACGACGAGAAAATTGCCAAAGCTTGGCAAACCGTTGCCACGTTTGCTCCCGCCTTGGCCCATAAAAAGCGTGCTGAGGACGCTATCGGGCGAATGAAAGAGCTGGGAGCATTTCTGGCCCAGTTGCGACAGGATGGTAACGATGATCAGGCACTGTGGAACATTTGGTCGCGCAGAAGCGATATGGTGCAGTGCAAACCGGCGGGGAGGCCGGTGCAACAATTTGGCGGCCTTATTCCGGCCCAGCGCGCGGCGCTGGCAGGAAGACGGATGGTGGCCTTCGCAGAACTGAAGAAGGTTTTTGACCGGCACGAGCCGCCACCGTTGGAGGAGGCCGGAGAGAGGGAGATGATTGCGGCGTGGCGGCAGCGGGAGGCGATTGTGGGGTCTAATCCGACTGGCGCTGGCTTTCCAAAGCGGGCGGAGGAGGCGCAGAAGCGCTTGAAGACTTGGGAGAATTTCCAGAAGGGGCTTCAGGAGGATGATGACGAACAGCTCGCGGCCAGTTGGCAGACCGGTCTGCTGGCGACCTTCGCGCCGGCAAGAGCCCATTCGGATCGGGCCAGGGATGCCATGGCTCGGATGGCGGTGATCATGGGGCTGACCCAGCGGTTCAAGGCCGATCCCGAGGATGAGGAGGGGTTGATTCGAATCGCATCGGCGCGTTCGGATATGCAAAGATGTCCGGGTTTTGTGAAACCCGGCCCGGCACTGAATGGGCGAAGCTGGCAGGAGCGCCTGGAGTGCGCCGGGCACATCCTAAGGATTCGTTCGGCCGTGAGCCGGGTTCTTACGGCGGTACCGTTGCCTTACGACCAGTTAGCGGAGGTATGGGACGACAAGCTCTGCCGGAGGCATCGCCTGTTCGCTGCGGACTTGCGACGGATTGAGGAGGTTTTTGAATTGGGCATGCACCTCCGGGCCTTGCGACGGGGGCTAAGTGCGGGCGACTGTGGCCTTATCAGCGCGTCATGGCGCGAAGAGTTCCGCGGTTTGATGACAGCGCGGGAGCTTGGGGCGATACGTGAGGCGATGGGGAGGCACTTTACTGGTCCCAACTGCATGGGGAACTTAGAGTTATCTCTAGCTGACGGTGTTCTAACAGTGCGGTGGGATTGGCGCGGGGCAGCCAGTTTTTGCTTCTTGAATGTGCAGGATGGCAGCTACTCGGAAGCACCCGATGGAGCCAGGCCCAATGCCTTTCGTGGTGAGGCGACAGGCGGGTTAGCGACGATCGCCTTCTCCGGGAACAGCCCCCACGTCCGGCTCTGGGCTATGTTTCGTTTCCTGGATGAGTTTTCCCTCGGAGCGAATCCACTGGAGAGGCGGCTCGCAACCGTGGAATACAGCGTTAAGAAACCGGTACTCCGGCCACACCGCTTGACGCTGGCTTCGTTGTCCGGGGAACTCCGGGTCCCAGCATTGGCAGTAATCGTCTCGGAGAATCCGGTGTTTCCCAGCACAGAGGAGGCACAGAGAATACCCGAGATGGTCCTGGGGCGACCGGTCACGCTGGAGTTGTCCTTGGCGCCCACGTTGACGAGGGGCGAAGATCACTATCTAAGCTTGCGGCCTGTGGACAGGAGTAATGAGGAGTGGCTCCTTTTGAGGTCTCGGGGTGGTGGCGCAGTAGTGGTACGCTTGTAGGTTGATTATGCATACATGTTTAACATGTTCGAAGGAGTTCCGGCTGGCAGAGGCAAATTATCGCTGCGTTAACTCGAAGTGCATCGAGAAAGACAAAAGGCTCAGTGAGTTCATGCTGGGAGTGGACCAAGTGCTGGGCACAGTAATCACGCCCGAGAATGCGGGGGCGTGCAAAAACTTAGGGCCTGGGGTGTTCTGCCACAAGTGCAATAGCCCGACGAGTATTCGCATTTGCCCGCATTGTCACGGCGAGCTACCGCCCTTCTTGGAGGGCGTTCCCGGCTACACGGTTTACGTTCTGGGACCGATCGGGTGCGGCAAGAGCGTCTATCTTGTCGCAACGTTTGAGCATCTGGAGAAGCGGGTCTTCCCGACTCGGTTGAATTCAGACTTCCAGTTCTGTACGAGGTACACTAAGGAAAGGTATAAGAAACTGCGTGACAACGTTTACCGGGAAGGGGTGCTATTCCACGGTACGAAGGGGCAGCGGGTAGATCCGGAGCTCCTTCTGCCATTCATGTTCAATGCCAATGTTAGGTCCTACGTGCCGTTCTTTTATCCCCTGTCCCGGAGCAGGGCCGTTAATATCGCTGCGTTTGATACTTCGGGAGAAGATTGCGAAAGGCTCGAGGGCCTGCAATGGTGCTGCCAGGGCCTGCCGAAAAGTGCAGCGCTAATCATTCTGATCGATCCCACTTCGTTTCCTGCGATAGCCAGCCAGTTGTCGCTGGAAGCGAAGGCCTCGATCGTGGACAAGGCGGGAAACCCCAAGACGGTGATTGACAATGTCACGCAGTTTTACCGGGCGTCAAATGGGCTGGGTGTGCATGAGAAGATCGCGATTCCCGCAGCGTTCGTTTTGACTAAGGTGGACGCGCTGAAGGGTTTGTTTGATCCTGGGAGCCGAATGTTCCAAGAGGCACAGCACCGAAGGGGTTACGATCGTGTCTATTGCGAGCAAGTGTCGAGAGATGTGAAGAGTTTTCTGCGGGACGAAAGGATCGGCGGAGGCAGCATTGTCACTGCTGCAGAAACGGGCTTCAAGAACCACCTTTTCTTTGCGGCTACTAGTCTGGGCAAGCCCCCCAGGGTAGAAGGAGGGCAGAAACGGGCAGACAATATCAGTCCGAAGAACCCGGAGAACCCCTGGCTTTGGATTCTGCATCGGCTTGGCGTTTTGTCGGAAGCCTGATATGGCGCAAGAGTACGAGCAGTTTTATCGGACTTGGTGCCTCTCGGGGCGGAGCGTTAGCGGTGCGCACGGCTGGAATATTCGGGCAAAGTCCGACGGGCTGGCGCTACAGGAGGCGGAGGGGCTGGCGGACCTAGCGAATTATTGGTCTACCACTTCAGTTAATCCAAGCAAGCCACCGGGTCGGAGGCTGGCCCTTTTTAGGCTGCCGGATGGGGCGGTGGTGGCTCACGGTATTTTGACTCGCGGATTGGTAGGAGGGCGGGCGGGTGTTTCCTTCGAACACGTGGTCACGGGCCTACCGAGAAAGGTGAGTGCGCTGGAAGTCATTAAGTTGTGGCGATCCCCGGTCTGGTGTCTGGAGGACGGGGACTTTGGTTCTAAACTGCGCACGTTTGGGTGGGGGAGTGATGCGTATGGTCCCGACTTTGTGGGTGGTCACGGGAGGGCGGAGGGCGGAGAGCTGGAAGACAGAGACTGGGAGATCGCTGTGGGCTTCATTGGCCAGACCGGCATGCAGGGGTGGGCGCTCGATGTCTTGCGAGCCTGTCTCGCGGTCGCGAACGGAACGGTGGAGAAGTTTCATCTGGCGGGAAGAGACGACACTATTGCCCGGTTGCTTTTTATAGCCTTCTTCTGCCTGCCGGAACGCCTGAGGAGGGAGGTAACATTCTCGACGCATGAGAACCCCAAGAGTAGTAAAGGGGTGCAGGTCGTTGGCGTTACTACTTTTGAGGGTGAGGAATCTGATTTCGCGGCATATTGCTACGGGGGCAATTACCGTGCGCTAAATACTTTCAATGAGACGAAGTCGGAGGATCCAACGGCTTCGTGTTTTGCCGAGTCTGCTGTTCGCTGGCTTTCGGAGGGATACTATGGTTGGCTTACCGACGTCAGGAGATGCTTCGATGCGTTGGATCCTGCAGACAACCCCACGGTCAGTGACTTAGACCTCTTGGCGGCGTGGGCACCCACAGCCGGTGACGCGCTGGTGGAGGCGAAGATGTTGCTTAAGCTCTGCGGCAGCCCGGCAATCGGGCACTCGAAGGTTCGCGATCGCCAGGGGCTTTCCGTGCTGGTCAAGTATGCGCGCGAAAGCGATGAGTTGCGCGAAGGCGTCGCGTCTCAACTGGCCGGGTGGCTGCCAAAGCACAGCGTTGCGTCGCAGGAATTCATAGCGGAGCTGGCGCAGATTGCGTTTGGGTGGCTGCAAGAGGGGCAAACCTTCGAGAGATTGGAGTGGTATGCCGACTTTGCCGGGCAGGTGGGGCAAGACCTCAAAGGGAGATACTGGAAGGAATTACTGCTGCTTTGTCAGGCACGGCTCGGTTCCGGTGTTTCGGCGGAGGCTCCGCTGCCTGCCCTCGAGACACGGCTGAGCCTGCTTGGCGAGTGGCGTCAGCGGCGGCTGCTTCCCGAAGTGCGACATGAAGATTCGGGCGGCTACGTGGTGAGTTGCTGGCTGCAGGTGGGGCCGGACGAACTGGTTGCAGTGTTGAGATCAGCCCTGCAAGACGATCTCCGGCGGAAGGCGGTGGAGTTGTTGCTCAGGTCCAAGAATCAGGAGGATGTTCCGGGAGTAATTAAAATAGCGAGAGACAATAGCGAATTCTCGACTCACCTCGTCAAGCAACTAACGGCTATAAGCGCCGAGCGGAACCAAACGTTGGAGGGTTTGTCGGAGGCCCTGGTAAGTGTGGCGTGCGAGGACTTGCGCCTGGGGAAGCGGGCTGGGGACATTGATCGGCTCGCCATGTTTGCCGCGCAGATAGTGCCTGCGCTGGACAACAAGTTTTGGGAAACGCTCCTAACTGCCTGCCAACAGGCTGCGGACCGAGCGGGGTCTATGAGAGCCCTGGTGCCGAGCTTGGAAATGCGCGTTTGGCTCCTTCAAGCATGGGAAGGACTCGCCACGCCCGGGGACCATACGAGGCTAGATAAGGTCTCAGAACTATGGCTGCAGGGGCTCAGCACGCAAGATCTCGTCCAAGTGCTCAAATCAAGCCTGTCTTATGGACTCAAGGAGGAGGGGGTAAGACTGTGGTTGACATCCGGCGCCATCGCTGAGGGGCAAGCCACTGATGACATCTTTGATCTCATCTGCCGGGATGGTGAAATGATCCAACGCCTTTTCCTTGGCCTGCCCACGTGGCGGGTGTGGGATGGAGGTAGGCTCTGGATGGTGCAGGATGCGTGTTGGTCGAGGCTGCTTGACCATCAGGACAAACAGATGCGGCTTGTGGACTCCTTGGACGACGTGGTGGTGGAGAGACTGGGTTGCTGGAACGAGCGGGTTCCGAACCTCATGCCGCCTCAGATGAGGGCGCGTTTCTCCCTTGGTCAGTACTTGAAAGCACCGTCGTACGATTGCCAGCTTGTGAAGCCGCTGCTCGAAAGTAAATTCTGGTCACAGCAAGAAGACAAAGGGGAAGCGGTTAATGGTGCGCTGCTCGATAGGGTGCTTGAACGTGCTACGGTGGACGATTACAGACATTTCTTGAAGCTATTTGGCGAGGGACTCTGGGCGGAGTCTGCCTTGGAATTAATCCGCAATTCGCACCATCGTATCACAAGCGCTCAGCCAAGTCTTGCCTGTCAGGACCCCGCTCTAAAAGACGTGATCTCGAGCTTGGAGTTGGTGCGGAGCGAATGCGAGGACACGGAGAGCGCACGCGCGCTAGCAAACGCACCACCGCCTTTGCCGTTGAGAGGCTCTGAACATGCAATCCAGAGCGTGTGCCAAATCGCGAGGCTTTATTTTCCGAGCAGTAGCCTAATCAAAACGCCGACTGGCCAGAGCTTGATAGACTGGCTTGTTGAGAACTCCGGCTATCTTGACGACTCGGGTAGGATGTGGGCAGAGCACCTGCAAGTGTTATACAGTGCGTGGGCTGAAATCCGAAAAGCAATCAAACCTGCCCCCGAAAGAATTGGTAAACTTATTCAGGACTTGGCGTTGGCATACAGAAGCCTGAACCGTACCACTGACACTGATGTTTATGAGTGGGTTAACACCATGCTTCTCAGTTGGGTCCGTGATCAGCCAGAGAAGGTTCCCTCCATATTGTCCCACTTCATTGAAAGGGTTTATTGCGTGGACCAGAACCTCTTCATGCAGTGCTTTATAAAGCGGTTTTGCGATGGGCTGGTAGTCTTGGCAAAAAGGGAGGATAACGCTCGGCTGTGGTTGGAACTTATTCGCTTTTTCTTCGATCCCAAGAACCAGCCAAAGGCCGAAAGATTCTATCGGGAGCAGTCCGTGGAGTTGATTGACTGGGGTAGGGCGCTTCTAAGGGAGCTGCCGCCTAAGTCGAGAAAGCAAATAGTGCGTGAGGCAGAGAGAGTAGGAGGAAATTGCCTAATAATTGTTAGAAGAGCGATGGGGATTCCTTTACTCATGAGCCGTAGTCGCGGGGGGGGAAAGAGTCGGCGTATCAGGTGGGGCTTTTACTGTTTAGCCATTCTGATCGGCTTGGCTTGGCTGGGTTGGCACCAGCGCGAACCACGGTATGCGAAGAAGCCGCTGAGTATGTGGTTAAAGGAAATTGAGCAGAGCAAGGGTGAGCAGCAGACAACCCGCAGCAATGATGCCAGAACCGCTGTACAAACATTGGGAGAAAAGGCCCTTCCCAGCTTGGTAAGCATGGCACAAGCCAAGGACTCTGTGACGAGGCGAACAGTGAGAGGTTGGCTGGGCAGGCTCCCGCTTGTCCAACTGCCGCCAACAACGAGTGCTGAGTATCATGAAATGGCAAAAAACGGCTTCGCTATTTTAGGCTCGGAGGCAAGCCCCGCGGCGCCCGAGTTGGTGAAGTCGTTGAGTGATGAGGATGGGGAGGTTAAATCGTGTGCCGATTTCTGTCTGCGCAAGATCTGGCCGGATGCGACCGATACTGAATCCCTTTTGCGGAGACTTGCAGAGGGCAAGGACTCTAAGCTCAAAAAAGCAGCCATAAAAGCACTGGATAAAATCGAGCGTGATAAGACCGCCGAGAAGAGGTCTGAGCAATAAAGTGTAACTTTTGCGGTTTTAGCGATTCTTTTGCTAGGCGGCATGCGATGGCTGAAAAGACTATGATAACAACAGCGTTGAAATGGATAAGCCGATGCTTGGGGTGGATTGTGTTGGGCTGCGCGGCGTTAGCGGCTTTGTGCGGCTACGCCCTACAAAAGAAAATCGGCTATGGTGGGCTGGAAATCCGGTTGACCTGGAGAGGCAAGGCTTATTCACTGGACCAGCAGAGGCTCGCCTCGGCTGAAATGCAGCTTGGGGACAGGCGTGTGGTGTGGAATGCCGGCATGGTCATGCGCCTCAGGCCGGGACCGGTTACGCTCCAGCTTGCGATTCCGAACTTTCGTCGGTGTTCCGTCGCGACCAATGTTGTTAAGGATGTGAAAACTGTTGCGGAGTTCCGGTTGGAGGCCGAACCGCGCAGGATCTCCGTTCAAAATGTGATCTCCAACGCGGCTATCAATGGACAGTCTTGCCGGGGGGTGTGGGTTATCACGAATGCAGAGGTTGGCCGGCCCTACCGAGTTGAGGCCACGGTGCCGGGTTATCATACGAACCTGCTTACTCTGCAAATTGGGAATCCGGGCGAGGATCTGGTTACGAACCTGGTATGGCGGCCACTGATAGGTTTTGTTTCCGTCAAGGTGACTCCGGTATTGTCGGATACGGCTGTCACGATTGACGGCGTGCGGCTGGGCCAGGACGGCGTTATGTCGCTGGGCGTGGGGATACACTCGTTGGGTGTTTCCAACAGGGACTACTACCCATGGAGCCAGCACGTCGAGGTGGCCCACGCGGTCACCAACCACTGCCAATTCGTCTTAAAGCCGAGACCGGCCTCATTGTCGGTTCAAGTGACCCCGAAGGTTCCGTACCAACTGCACGATGGATCGGGCAAGCTGCTCGCTTTGGAGGGTGGGAAAATCAGGCTGCCGCCGGGCACCAACATTTTGTCTATTACTGCGAGTGGTTACGACCCCACGAACCGAGAATTCGAGCTGGAACCCAACAGAGAAGAGCGTCCGTGGCGTGTATCTCTTCAGAAGCCAGGGCTAAATCGGTTCCAGACGATTCAGAGGGAGTTTGAGGCCCTTAGCAGGGCGAATCATGCGCTGCTGGACTACTACGGCGGGGCTGAGTGGGCAGGAATTCGCGATAGGAGATATGATACCAACAACTTGGTTCTGGGCGCGGAGCAGTACGGTCAGGCCATGGCAGAACTGGGCCTCCTGATCCCCAAATGCAAAAGCAAGGACAAGGAACGAACAGTACTTCTGGCACAGAAGACTGAATTTGGAAAGCGAGTTCTGGACGCCGCGAAACAGTATCCGGCTTTGGAGAAGTGTCTGGACTTCGAGGAGCTGAAAAAGGCCGAGTTCAACAGCTCTGACCCAGCTAAAAGTGAGGAGCAGTGCAAACAAGCGCGTGACCGTCTGGAGGAGATCATAAAAACGGCCTCTCAGAGGCAGGCGCTTCTGGACAACGAAAATCAGATGTACGACAAGATTGTCGCATTGAAGGACTTGAAGTCCGCAACCCGGTTGGTTGACAATCACCAGAAGCAATTCGGTGAGGGTACCCAATACGCGAAGTGGTTTGGTGGCGTGGATTCCAGAGTGGGAGACTGGATAAGGACCTTGCAGACAGAGGCGCTGCGGAACAGCGAGCAGAGTATGAACAAGAGAATTTCTGAGTTGATCGGGTGGCGAGTCGGGGACGAGAAAGGATGGGCGCAGGACTTGAAGTCGGCAACCCAGCTGGTTGTCGAGTACGAGAAGCAGTTCGGTGAGGGCACCCAGTACGACAAATTGTTGGGTGACGGAGCCGACAGGGTAAGACACTGGAAGCGTGAAATTAACTATGAATGGACGTTACTGCCGCGTAAATATCGCCCGACAGAGAAGTAAAGCGGAACATATTAAACCACGGACGGCGCCGTTAAAGCCAGCGGTCAGAAGCGACGCGAGGTTGCTAGTGGCTGCCAGCACCCTACGGAAAATAACGGAATGAGGTAATTATGGGGTTCTACTATCGCAAGTCAATAGGGCTCGGCCCCTTCAGGGTGAATGTGAGCAAGTCGGGTGTCGGGTACTCGGTTGGCGGGCCAGGTTTTCGGACAGGGATTTCGAGCACCGGCCGGCGCTATACCACGTTTTCTGTGCCGGGTTCCGGCGTGGGATACCGGACAGCCGGGAAAGGATCGGGGTGCCTTGTGCTGATTTGTGCTGTTGCAATTCTGACAATCGTAGCGATATGGAAGCTCGTATGATGAGCTGGAAGCGCACGTTGCGGACCTCCTCTTCGGAGAGATTCGTGGCCTTCAGGGACGGAAAGGAGGTCGCGGCTGTGGACTTGCATTACCTAGCCAACGGGCACGTTAGCGGGACAGTGATTCTGCTGCGGGACGCCGGGTGGAACGAGAGTGATGTGCCGAAGTTGCTGGCGTCGCTGGATGATGATTTTCTCCCGGATGTGGATTTGAAACAGGGGACGCTCACATACACGGTAGTCGTGGGCGAATTGATGGGCAGTTACGAGGCTTCCGAGCACCCGGCCGCCTGAACTTTCACATCGGTGGGGCGCTAATGGCCGGGACTCAGCGATTGGCGATGAGTGGCACGGATGGGGAGGATGCTTGCGGTTTGAATGCGATGTGGAACTCCACGCGGGCCACTGTGAAGGTGCTGTTGTCCTTCAGCTCAGATTGCCTTCCGGACTTCTGATCCAGGCAGAAGATCTTGCCTCTTTCCATCCACACGCGGTATGCGCTGGCCGGGAGGCCCTTCAGGAACACATGGTCGTCTCCGCCGCCGATTGTGACCGGTGTCGTCCCGAGGCTTATTGTGGTTGTTTCCTTGGGACCCCAGCGAACGATCAAGCTGGCCGCTCTGGCCAATTCCTCGACGAGTGCGATTGAGTATCCGATGGCTGCCCCGAGGATGATCGCGCCGACGAGCCGCCCGGCGGCATCGCCGAGGACAGTGGCCGTAATCAAGAAGGTTGTTCCCGCGACTAGTCCGCCGGCGCCCCCAGCTTTCAGAGCCGTCTGCCATCGGAGGTTTGGTATTACGGCGGACATCCCTCGTCCCATCAAGCCACCCAGGACGCCCCAGGCTAGAACGAACGTGGCACGCTGGAGGAAGTTGGACCCGTCGCCTTGAGGCAGGAGCCACAGCCCGGTCTGGGCGACCAAGCCTGCGGCAACGCCGGCCAACGCCCCCCCCTTTGAAAGGGTGATGCAGCCTGGTTTGGTGTAAGGAGCGCGGCGCAAGTAGGCGTTTTGTCCGCCCCAAAGGAGGAACGCCAAACCGAGCGAGACGAGCACGCACCACCCGACGTTGCGGACCAGGGTCATGCCGGCCGAATACGACTTGCCGGTTGAGTCGATGAGCTGGCGCCGATAGAGGGCGCTCTCAGCCTTATGGAAAGCTCTGTCGAAGCCTCCCTGGCTGGCGAAGAAGACGAGTGCGGGGTCGCCGGTGAGTTCAGCAAGGTAGGCCACGTTGGCGTCACCAGTGCCGACAGCGACGAGGTGGATGCCCGCACTACGGAGGGCCTGAGCAGCTCTGCGTGTCCTTTCCCTAACATCGAGGGAGGAATTGATGGGTTGAAGAGGGCCTTCTGTTGGCTCGCCGTCCGTAAAGAGGAGAATGGCTTGCCCGGACTGGCCAGTGCGATTGAGCACATGGTGTTGAAGGAGGGAACCTGCTGCGCTCAAGCCCAGATCCATGGAGGTGGAGCCTTCGGGTTGCAATTGCGCAAGCGCGCGGCTGAGTTCATTGGCAGAGGTGGTGAGGCCCACGAGCTGGTGGGCGGCGGTGGAGAAGGCCACGACGCCTATGGGGTTGCTTGATAGGTCCTGGCGGCTGGCGAAAGAGTTGGCCGCGCGAACAACCTCTTGAAGTTTTCCTCCCCCCATGCTGCCAGAGCAGTCTATGAGCAGGCAGAGTTCTGTTGGTGGGGCTGAGGATTCGACCGCGCGCTGGGTTGGCGTGTGGGCGAGGAGTTCTCCCAGAATGGCTCCAAGGAGGCAGCCGAGTGCGCCGATGGTGGCGAACATGGCCGGTTTGCGGAGCTTCTGGCTGAGGAGGCTGACGAGGGTGACGAGGAGGTTGGCGGGATGGAGCCTGGGATTCATGCCGGGGGTTCAGCGTTTAGGGG
>Ga0118677_10008998_pt1 | contig 15766 bp, 8 predicted proteins | sample AliMusrvi5mmetaG_FD_86154 | JGI IMG/M metagenome (GOLD analysis project Ga0118677, IMG submission 86154) | reverse complement strand
GACAGCTCCCCCACCCCAATTTCCGGATGCCCCCAAGGCACCACGGGAAATCTTCGCTGGTTTGATCTTGCCTCCCTTGCTCACCGGAGAGCGATCACTGGAGGGCGGTCACTCTTGGCCGCCTTCTTCCTGCCATAAAGCAGGGCAGGAGTGCCCCGCCTCCTGAAGCGATTCCGTCTGTTTCCGGCGACGCATGACAATCTGAGCGAATGTTAGGCATGTGGAATTAGGAATTCCGTCTGCGGCGCAGAACCATGACCGTCGTGAGGCTGAAGGCAAGCAGCGCCCACGTCGCCGGCTCGGGGACGGCGCTCAAGTCCGTCACCCATCCGTTGCTCACCGTCCCGTCCGCAAAGTTCGCGCTCGCGACCTGGAACGTGCCCAGCGTCACGTTGAACGAACCGGAGACATGCGCATTATACTCGGTCAGGGTGTAGTAGTTGACCCCGTTGTAGGTGTGCGTGCCGCTGCCGTCCCCATACACATAAAAGTTTTTGGTCGCATTCTGCACGTTCGCCAGGAAGTTCGAGTTCAGGTCGGTGAAGAAGCCACCCTGGTAGGAGGTGGAGATGGTGATGGCCGCGACATCCAGGTAGAAGTTCAACGCGTTGCCGCTTGTCAGAGACGCCGTGAACGGAGTCGTCGCATTGCTCAGGCGCAGCACGTCGTTGCCGCTGGCCGCGGGGGTGTTCCACGCCGGTGCCCCGGTATTCGTGTATTCAAAGTTGAATGCCAGCCCTCCGGTGGGATCCACCTGCGAGACTTTTAGGATGCCGGGGCTGTTGCCCGGGCCGACCTGCCCGGCTCCGCCCAAGGTCGCGTTCCCCATCGTTCCGCTGCCCCCGAGGGTTGCCCCGCCGGAGACATTCACCGTGCTGCTCGCCACCGAGCCGTTCACCACCAGCGTGCCACTGGTCACCAAGGTGCTTCCCGTGTAGGTATTCGCGCCACTAAGGGTCAGCTTGCCCGCGCCCGCCTTCGTGAGAGTGAACCCGCCGCTGATCTGGTTGCTGGCGGTCAAGGTGGTGGCCGTGTCGGTGACAGTCCATGTCTGGTTATTGCCCAGCGCGACCTTGCTCCCGATCGTGTTGTTGCCGGCTCCTGCAGCAACCGTGATCCCGTTCCCGGCGGGGTTGCTGTTGGCGGTTGTGGCATTGATGGTCAACGTATTTGCTCCGCCGATGGAGATGGCGCTGGCTGACTTCAAGGCGAGGCTGTTGATCGCAAGATCCTGGCCCAGCGATGTGCTGAGCGGACTGACAATATTTGTGTCGAAGGTCACGTTCGTCGTGCCGCCGACCAGTCCGGTGGCATTCCCCGTTCCTCCTGCACCCGTCCCGAAGTTGCTGGTGCTCGTGTTCCCGTTGACAAAACTGTTGAACGCCGTGGTGCCGCCTTGCCCGGAAACAGCAGCCGCCCCGCCGTTGTAGTAAGCGTTAGCGGATGCGCCGTTCAAGGTTTCGGTGAGGTTGAGGTGAGTCGCATCACTGCTCAGGGTGACGGTGTATCCGCCGAAACTCCCGCTGGTGGTGCCTAGAACGAAGCCGCTTGCAAACGAGGCACGGGTAGCAGAGGTGGTGCCCACGCCACCTGCGGAGATCAAAGTCTGCGTCGCTCCGGTCAGACCGCCCAACCCTGTAATGTTGACGGCAATGGCATTCGGGGCGGGGGTGCCACCCGTGCCGCCGGAGGTGACATTCACTTTGATCAAGGATGCGCCCGTTCCGACCACAATCTTGTCGGAGCCCGCTGCGCCCACTTCCATGTTGAGAATGCTGTTTGTGGAAGCAGTCGTGCTGCCGATCGTGAACACGTCGGTGGCGGAGTTGTTGGCGAGCGTCAGGGTGTTGACCGTGCCGTCCACCAGATTCAACGTACCTTGGCTGCCCGTAAGCCCGCCGTTCACCGTCAGCGTGCCGCCTGAGGAAGTGCCGATGGTGTAGCTGCCACCGATTTTCAAGCTGGTGCTGGCCGCAGCGGCGACCGTGACAGCGGTGGCCGCCATCGAACCGCCCGACAGACTCAGCGTGCCGGCGTTGACCGCCGTGGCACCGGTGTAGGTGTTCGCGCCGGCGAGGGTGAGCGTGCCGGATCCGACTTTGGTCAGGCCGTTGGCACCACCGGATACCACGGCGTTGATGGCGATATCCCCCGTGCCGCCGATGCTGCTGGTTGCGGCCAGAGTCACCGAGGAAAGGGTCAAAGATCCGGCGGTCGCATTGCCGCTGCTGAATGTGTAGGTTGGCGTTCCCGTGTAGCCACTGCCGGCGGCCGTCATGCTCACACCGGAGATTGTGAACTGGTTTGCGTTGCCGGTGCCGGTCGGATTGGTTCCTGCAGTTGTGACTGTTCCTCCAGTGAAGGAAATGTTAGGGGTGCCGCTGAAACCGGTTCCTGCGCTGGTGATCGTAATCCCTGTCACTGTGCCGCTCGTGCCGCCTGACAATACCGCGGTCGCGGTCGCGCCATTTCCGCCTGTAATGGCCACGGTTGGGGCCGCCGAATATACGGTCGTTCCTCCGTTAATCGTGAAACTAAGCGTGGTGACGCCCAAGGTCGCGGTCGCCGTCGCCCCGGAGCCGGCACCGCTAAAATTGACCGTCGGTGCCGTGGAGTAACCACTGCCAGTTGTTGCGGCAGGTAATTGAATGCCCGCGATTCCGTTTTCGATTCTCGCTGCGGTGCCGGAGTTGTTGACCAGCGCGCCGTTTCCACCGATGCCGGTGCCGTTGAGGGTGATCGGCTCGTTGATTCCGGTCGTGCCGTTGAGGTCGAGGGTAAACCCGTTGCTGACGGTTGTTCCGTTCGTCGCAGTCGTCTGAATGCCGCCAAAACCCAAGGCCGACGCGTTCCCCACCTTCAGGGTTCCGCCGGTGACTGTTGTCGCGCCGGTGTAGGTGTTGATTCCCGAGAGCGACCAAGTGGAGGCACCGTTTTTGTTGACAGTATAACCAGGAGAAGACCCGTTGCTGATGATGCCTGACATCACGCCGCCGCCAGTTCCGTCGCCCCCAAAGGCCAGCGTATTTCCAGTCCCGGCGCTTGTGCTGGAAATGCCGCCCGAGAGCGTCATGGCACCGGTGCTCGTCACGTTGATGTTGGCGGTATTAAGGTGACCAAAAGGCAAAATGAAGGACTTATTGCTGCTGGCGCTGGTGGTCCCGGTGAAGTTCAGTGCCGACGTTTGGGATCCGTAATTGTTGAACTGGATGGCGTTCGTCGAGTTTCCGAACACCCCGTTGGTGCTGTTGTCGTTCATCGTCGCAACATTCAGATTGCCGTTGATGACAAGACTTCCGCTGAAAGTATTCGCTCCTGAGAAAGTGACGTTGTAGGCACTATTGCCGTCCACATAGATGCTATTATTTGTAGCGGTTCCAGAGCCATCGGTAATAGCAGCAGAAACGATGATATTCGCGCTAGTAGCCGACAGGTCAAACTTCGTATTCGAAGTGTTATTGCCAGCGATCCCGATGCTGGTGCCGGCAAAGGTCAGCACTGCTCCCGAGCTCGTGTTAGCAAGTGCAGCGTTGATACCAGAGGTCATAAACTGGCTTGTTGCCGCGTTGAGATTGCTGAATGTGAGGTTCTGCGAGCCGTTAAAAACCACGGCACTTGCTGCATTGGCAAGGCCCGCAAATTGGCCGCCCCACGTTCTGGCTTGCCCGACCGCAGAGAGGAAAGTCGAGTTCTGGATTGCGAGAGTCGCGCCGGTGGTCGAATAATCGCCGTTCAATTCGAGCGTTCCCCCGTTTGCATAGAGCAGGAGCGTCCCGCCGGTGAGGGTATTTGTGCCCGACAGTATCAGCGTGCCGCCTCCCTTCTTGGTCAGGCCGCCGGCCCCGGTGATATTCCCGCTAACCGTAAGCGTGCCTGCATCGACCTGGATGGTCCCGGCCCCGGTGAGCGCGATGGCCCGGTTGGCGCCCAAGTCGTAAGTGTTCGCCGTCGAGTCCAGCGTGCCGCCGTTGAAGGCAATCGTGTTCGTCGCCGAGGAATCGCCGATATTGTTCGCCGCCGAGATTTGAACGGTGCCACCGTTGATCGCGGTCGCCCCCGAGTAGGTGTTCGCGCCGCCGAGAACCAGCGTGCCCGCGCCCGACTTCGTCAAGCCCAGGCTGCCGGTAGAGCCGTTCTGCATGGTTCCGGTGAAGTTCGCGGTGCCGCTCGCTACACCGAGGGTGAGCGTATCGGCGGTGGCGGTGCCGTTCTGGATAACCGCCGTGGAAAGTTGCGAGCCGGAGAATGTGCTCAGGTTCAGAGTCGTGCTGGCGGCGACCCCGAACACGTAGCCGGTCGAGTTGACCTGGAAATCTCCAAATGTAGGCAAGGTGGTGGTCAAGCTGACGTTTCCGCCGGTGCCGGCGAAAACCGCATTGCTGGTGGCCGACCCGGCCCCGAAAGCCTGCTTGGTCCCGCTGCCGTCGGATGCAGGGTTCCAGTTCAAGGCGGCCTGGTCAATCAGGTTGCTCGCGCCGCCGGTGATGCCGGTCGTGGAGCCCTCCCAATAGAGAGTTGTTTGGGCTTTTGCGGAGCCGCAGAGGCCAATGAAGGCCAGCGCCGCAAAAGCTATTAGTGTGGAATAGGGGGTGGTTCGAGTATTCATAACTGTGCGGAATCTCGCGCTTTTGATCGAAAAGGTGAATGGGGTATCTTGCGAAAAACATGTGATATTTTACTGTCCCCATGCAGTAGCCCGCCCGCGTTTTTCGCCGGAAGCCTCCGAACTCTCCGGTCCGTTTGCTCTGGCTCGCGTGCTCCCGCGCATCGCTGACTTCGGCAAGATCCTGCGGTTTTCCTCATAAAAGATGCGTTTTTACGCATTGTTACTGGAGCGCGCTGCGATATATTCAGGTTGGTCTAAGCCCGCAACTCATACCCATGCCAAAGAATCTCGCGCCTTAATCCCGGTGGCGCGCAGTTTCGGAACGGCAATTTCCCCCATGAGAAATCCCAAAATAAAGCGCAAGGTGATCGCTCTCCTTTTCAACTCTTATGACCGCGAGGTCGAGTTGTTTAAGATCGGCGTGCTCCAGTATGCGCGGCCGACCAAGGACTGGGCGTTCATCCACTGTTCCCAGGGCAATGTCTTGGAAGACCTGGCCCGGACCGACGGCTTTTTTTCCGGAGGCATCGGGGAGTTTGGAAGGCCGGATCTCTGGGCTTCCGCGAAGAAGTCCAAGTTTCCGGTGGTCAACCTCTACGGCGGACACGGGCTCCGCGGCCTGCCCACGGTCGGAATCGATGACCGGGAAATCGGGCGGATGGCAGCGCGCCATCTGCTGGAACAGGGGCACAAGAATTTCGCGTTTTTCGGGCTCAAAGCGAGGGGCTTTTCCCACGGGAGATGGGCCGGGTATTTCAGCGAGCTCGGCAAGCAAGGCTTCCGCCCGGAGTGTTACAAGTATTTCAAGACCTATCCCGACCCGCATGTCACCCCCGTCATTTATGTCGTGGATGAGTTCTCCTTTGCGGGGTGGATCAAGACCCTGCCGAAGCCATGCGGGATTTTCTGCTGCGACGACATCCGGGCCGAATGGGTCTCCGTCGAGTGCCAGAACCTGGGCCTCCGGGTCCCGGACGACATCTCGATTCTCGGAGTGGATGACGACGAGGTCCATTGCATCTCCGCCGTCCCGCACCTGAGCAGCGTGCGCCTGCCGGTGCGGCAGGCGGGCTACGAGGCGGCGAAAATGCTCGATGGCATCATGGAATCCGGAAGGCCCGAAAACTGCCCTCGAGTTTTGTTCCCGCCGGAAAAAGTTGTCTGCCGGGAGTCCACCAATCTTCTCGCCGTCGAGAACCCCCAGCTTGTCAAAGCGCTCAAATTTATCCGCGCGAACGCCCACACGAGGAAGCTCTCGGTGCCGGACGTCGTCGCGCAGACGAGCTATTGCCGGCGGATCCTCGAATCGAAATTCCGCGGGGCTTTCGGGCGGACGATTTTTCAGGAAATCCGGCGGCTCCAGGTCGAACATTCCAAGAAGCTCCTGCGCGAGACGGTGCACACGATGGAAAGCATCGCGGAGGCGACCGGATGGGGAAGCGCGAGCCACTTCGGGGGCGAATTCAAAAAAATCACCGGCCAGTCGCCCGGCGACTACCGCAAGAGGATGCGCTGACGGGAAAGAAAATCCGGCCCGCGAATCACGCGCCCTCCTCGAATGGCAAAGCTCCGAATTCCGAGTCTTAACTTCACACTTAAACCTTAATACTTACACCTTCCCGCTTCCCATGCCTAGCTCATCTGCGACCGAACACTTTCCCGCATGGGACCACCCCCCTGCGGAATTTCGTCCGGCGGTTCTCTGGTCATGGAACGGGGGCATGACCCCCGCCCGTATCCGGGAGATGCTCCAGGGGTTTGCCCGGCGAAATATCGGAGGCGTCTTCATCCACCCGCGTCCGGGACTGGTTACGGAATATCTCTCGGAGGAATGGTTTTCGTTGTGGGCGCTCGCACTCGAGGAATGCAAGCACCTCGGCATCGGGTGCCACATCTACGACGAAAACTCGTTCCCGTCTGGGTTCGCCGGCGGGCATGTGGTGTCGGCGGATCCGCTGGCGGCGAACTCCCGCCTGGCAGGGCGCAAGCTACCGCAGGTTGCCGGGAGCAATGCTTCCAGCGGCTGCCGCATGGGAGTCCTTGCCTGCGCCAACCACGGGGATCCCGCTGCGGGCGGCGAGGCTCCTGTGCTCGCGATGGATCTGGAAGAATTTCCGCCCGATCGTTGGCACGGCGGGTTTCCGATGGCCGACGTCTGCCGCGAGGAGGTGACCGGGCGCTTTCTCGAGTCCAGCCATGCGGCTTATGCGGCGAGGTTTTCCGGAGAATTTGGAACGGCGATCCGCTACGTGTTCACCGACGAGCCGGAGACGGGAACATCAGCCAAAGGGTTCCACATGTCGCGGGCATTCCTCGACGCATTCCGGGCGGAGCACGGTTACGCGCTCGAATCCCGCATCGAGGAACTGTGCGGTTCCCGCCCGGACTCGGCCGCTGTCCGGCACGATTATTTTTTGACGCTCAACCGGCTTTTCACAATAAACTTTGCCCGCCAATGCCATGATTGGTGCGAGAAGCATCACCTGGCTTTCACCGGACATTTTCTTGAAAACCAATGGCCGTTTCCCAACGGCTGCCCGAGCACGATGGCCGCCCAGCGATGGATGCATTCGCCAGGGATCGACCTGCTCGGCTTCCAGTTTTCGAATGCGACCCTCCAAGAAAACGCCATTTGGCTACTTTCCGTCAAGGAGGCCACGAGCGTCGCCGCGCAGTGCGGACGCCCGGAGGTGCTCTGCGAGTCGTGCGGCGGGGGCGGCTACGGCTACGGCCCGGCCGAGATGAAGCCGCTGGAGGATTTTTTGCTGGCGCTGGGAGTCAACCGCATCGTGCCGCACCTCGCCCACGAATCCCTTGCCGGAGCCAGGAAATACGATTGGCCGCAGACGATCAGCGAGCATTCGCCGTGGTGGGATGCGTTCGGCACCCACTCCCTCCATGTCGCGCGGGCCAACTACCTGCTTTCGCAAGGAACCGAAACCAACCGCACACTGGTCCTCCACCCCACCACCACCGCCTGGCTGCATTACCGCCCCGCCTGTTTCCACCGTCCCGGCGAGCAACCTCACGCGCCGCTCGAAGCGCTCCGGGATTCCCACGCGGGCTTCCTGGCGGAACTTTACTCGGCTGGGGTGGACTTCGATCTCGGCGACGAGCTCGTGATCGCGGAGTTCGGCGATGGGGCTCATGGGAAGAATGGGACTGATGCGGCAGCCTCGCTAAAAATTGGTGCCCGATCCTACGAGACTGTCGTCGTGCCTGCGGGCATGGAAAACATGCTCTCCTCGACGGTTCGCGTTCTGGGCGATTTTCTGAACGCTGGCGGGACCGTCCTTTGTGCCGGGGCGGCTCCGGCTTTTGTTGATGGCAAGCCAGCCGACTTCCCCTTGGCGCACATGCCCGGGTGGGTGGCTGTCAGCGAAGGGCTCATCGCCCGTCTGCGGGAACGGCATCCGCCCCGCCTCTCCTCTCCGGACGGTTCTCCGCTGCCCGCCGACCTTGTCTGGCGGCATTCCTCGCTTCCGGACGGAGGGGCGATCGTGTTTTTCTCGAATCCGACGACTTCGCCGATCTCCGCGGAGATCGCGGTTGGAGCGGGCATGGTGTTTGACACGTTCACCGGGCTGCGGTCGGGCCTTGCCTCCGAAAGCGGGCGCGTGAGCCTCACGCTTCCGCCGGGAGGCCACGCCCTCTGGCACGTGGATGTGAAGCAGGCGTCCCGCCTGCTGCCTTCGCCGGAAGAAGGCAACCGGGACGGTCGCCCCACGCCGGCGGAATTTCTTGGCTGCGCGCCGGCCGAAGAAAACCTCCTCTCGCTCGACTACTGCGATTACAGCGGGCCGCAGACGGAACTCCGGGATTTGAATACCCTCCATGCCGACACTGCAAACTGGCGGGCGCAGGGATTCGACCAGAACCTCTGGCGCGTCTCAATCCAGTTCCGGAGGGCATTTCTGGATGCCCCCATTTTGGAAAGATCGGGATTCGCCGTGCGGTTTCCGTTCCATGTTTCCGACGAGTTCGCTTCCTCCGGCGAGGCGCGCGCCCTTCATGTCGGCGTCGAGCGTCCCTGGCTTTACGAGATTTCCTGCAATGGGGTGATGCTTTCCCAAGACAAGGCCGCGCCATGGTTTGACGAGGACATCCGCCTGCTGCCGGTCGGCAGCAACGTGGTCGGCGGCACCAATCTGATCGAACTTCGCGCCCGGAAATTCCATGTTCTCGCCGAAATCATGCCGGTTTTTCTCAGGGGTTCATTCCGGGTCAGACCCCGCGAGCGCGGATTCCTTCTCGATCCTGCATTGCCATGGGGAAACGGGCGCGACTGGGGCGCGGAAGGTTATCCGTTTTACCCGGGGAAGGCCCGGTATCGATTCGCGTTCACGGCTCCCTCGCCGGGATGCGCCCACGTGACATTGCCGGAATTTGCGGGCTCTGCGGCGGGAGTCCAAATCGACGACGGAGATCCGGCCTGGGCTTTCGCTCCCGGGCAAACGATCCGATGCCCGGTCTCCGCCGGCGGCCACCGGCTCGACCTCGTCCTCTGCGGAAATCTCAAAAACCTTCTCGGCCCGCATTTCAGCGACGGCCTTCCGGGTGCATGGAGCTGGGAGGAATGCCCGCCCTCGCAACCGCCTGGCAAACAATACCGCTTTTACTCCACCGGTCTCGCCCGCGCGCCCCACATCGAGATTTTTCCGGGCTGACCGCGACACCATGAAGCCTCACCTTTCGCCCTCGATCCACCACCGGCACCTGCTGTCGAAGACCGTGCCCTCGCTCGCCTATGCCGGGGGCGACGTGAAAAAATGGCAGGCCACGCTTCGCCGGAAGCTCGCCCAATTACTCGGCGACTGGCCGGACGAACGCTGCCGGCTCAACCCGAGAAGGATCTGGCTGCGCGACCACCCGATGGGGACCATCGAAAAAGTCGTCTTCGCGTCGGAACCGTTTTCGGACGTCGTCGCCTACGTCTGCCTGCCCGCAAACTCGCGGGCACCGCACACGTTCATGATCTGCCTCCAGGGCCACACGACCGGGATGCACCAGTCCATCGCCGTGCGGCAGGATGACGAATCCCTGCCTCTGGATGTCGCGGGCGACCGGGATTTTGCGATCGGGTGCATGGGCCGCGGCATCGCGGCCCTCTGCATCGAACAGCGCGCGTTCGGGGAACGCCTCGAACAGGTCCAGAAACAGGTCTCGCCGCTCGGCTGCCTCGACGCCACGCTCCAGGCGCTGATGCTCGGGCGGACGCTCATCGGCGAGCGCGTGTATGATATTGACCGGGGGATCGACTACCTGGCTTCGCGCGGCGACGCGGACATGCGATCGGTCGGAGTGATGGGAAATTCGAGCGGCGGGGCGATGAGCATGTATGCGGCGGCGCTGCTGCCGCGGATCGCCTTCGCGATGCCGTCCTGCTACTTCTGCACGTTCCGCGATTCGGTGATGGCCATGAACCACTGCGAGGAAAACTACATTCCAGGACTCCTCAAATTCGCGGAGATGGCCGACATCATGGGCCTTGCCGCGCCAAAGCCGGCCGTCATCGTCGCCGGAAAAAATGACCCCGCGTTTCCCATCGCCGCGACGCGGCGCGCATTCCGCGACCTGCAGAAAATCTACGCGGCCCGCGGTGCCGCCGACCGCTGCCATCTCGTCGTCGGAGGGGAAGGCCACCGGTTCTACGCCGAGGCCGCCTGGCCGGTGATGACGAAAGAAATCGCAAGGCTCCGGGAGCACCCGGGCAGTGTGGCATAGGAACGCGGTCACTCTTGGCCGCTTCGCCCCCCGGAAAGCAGGGCAGGAGTGCCCTGCCTCCTTTGGCCTGCTCGTATGTGCGAAGGCGGATGCGAGGAGAAAGTATTGCCCGCATCCCAAGCTGCCCGCAACGTTGGTTCGCGTATGGTTTATCCGAAAACACTCATTGCGCCATACGATTTCTTGCAAGCGGTGGAGTTCGTGAATTTAATCGCGACGGACCAAAACCGTTATGACCACCCTCCCTCACGATTACGAAAAACGCGTCTATGCCGGCGTTCTGGGAAAAATTATCGGCGTTTACCTCGGTCGTCCGTTCGAGCAATGGAGCCACGAACGGATCCTGGCCGAGCTCGGCGAGATCCGCGGATATGTCCACGAGAAGCTGAACTTTCCGCTGGTCGTCTCGGATGACGATATCTCCGGGACGTTCACGTTTTTCCGGGCGCTGACCGACCGCGGATGCCCGCCCGGGCTCACCGCCGCCGAGATCGGCGAAACCTGGCTAAACTACATCATCGAGAACAAGACGATCCTCTGGTGGGGCGGCGTCGGGCTCTCGACCGAGCACACCGCATGGTGCCGGCTGGCGAATGGAATTTCTGCGCCAGAGAGCGGCTCGATGGCACTCAACGGGGCGACCGTCGCCGAGCAGATCGGCTCGCAGATATTTATCGATGCCTGGGGGCTCGCGAACCCCGGCGATCCCGAACGCGCGGCGGATTTCGCGAGGCGCGCGGCCTCGGTGAGCCACGACGGGCTCGCGATCCACGGGGCCCAAGTCGTGGCCGCGATGGTCGCGGCCGCATTTGTCGAACCCGATGTGGACCGACTGATTTCGCTCGCGCTCGACCAGGTCCCGCCCGGCTCGCTCATCAAAAAAATGTCCGACGAGATCCGCGACTGGCATGCCTCGCATCCGAGCGACTGGCGGCGGACGCTTGCCAAAATCCAGGAGACCTACGGCTACAGCCGCTACGGTGGCGGATGCCACATCGTGCCGAACCACGCTCTCATCCACCTCGCGCTGCGGCACAGCGGGGGCAACTTCCACGAGGCGCAAATGATCGTCAACACGGCGGGCTGGGACACCGACTGCAACGCGGCAAACGTCGGCTGCATCCTCGGCGTGGCCGGAGGGCTGGCGGGACTGGATGGCGGCCCGGATTGGCGCGGGCCGGTCGCGGACCGGATTCTGCTCCCGACCGCAGATGGGGGCGCAACCATCACCGATGCACTCCGCGAATCCTACTCCATCATCAATGCCGCCAGGAAGCTTCGTGGCATCGAACCCGTTTCGCCGAAGCGAGGCGCACGGTTCCATTTCACCCTCCCCGGCAGCGTCCAGGGATTCGTGCCTGAAAACCCCGCAGCCCTGAGATTGGAAAATCCCGACGGCGCACTCGCATGCCACGTCGTCGATCCCGGCGGAATCCTCCGCGCGTTCACCGCGACGTTCACCCCGAAAGAAAATTTTCCGACAGGAAATTACGCGATATCCGCGTGCCCGACCCTGCACCCGGGCCAGACCGTGGAAGCGCGGTGGGTTTCTCCCGCCGCAAACCCCGGCCCGCTGCGGGTGCGCCTCGTGATGAAAACCTGCGATCAGGATCTCGTGCTTCAATCCGTCAATGGCCCCGAAATCACCCTGCTTCCTGGCTCGGTCAATACCATCTCCTGGACGATCCCCGACACGGACGGGTTTCCCATCGCCGCGATCGGATTCGAGATTTTGCCAGGCGAGCCCGGCACGCTGCTTCTCGATTCGCTCGGCTGGAACGCAGCGCCCACGACATCGCTCATGCCATCGAAAACCGGAAGCGTTTGGACGCAGGCCTGGGTGCGCACGATGGAAGGCTGCGCCGCCTACGACAACAACACGACGATCACCATGCACCACTCGCGACCCGGCGGGTTCCTGCTCCAGGGTTCGCGCGACTGGTGCGACTACGCGTTCCGCGCGCGGGTGGAAATCCGCCTCGCGGAATCCTTCGGACTGGTCATCCGAGCCCAGGGGCTGCGGCGGCATTATTCCCTTCGGATCGCTCCCGGCGGTTTCGCTCGGATCGTCAGGGAATGCGACGGCGAAGCGACGCTGGCCGAGACCGCATGCCCGTGGATCCTCGGGCAGCCTCGCGAATTTCAGATTTCGGCAAAGGGCGACCGGCTCCAGGCATCGGTGGACGGCACCATCCTGCTCGAAGCGCGCGACTCCGCGTTGACGGGAGGCGCTGCCGGATTCCTTCTCGACCAGGGTAGCATCATCGTCCAGTCCGCCGACGTGGAGGCGATGGCAGGAACAGAATGAAAATCCGGCAGCCGCTTTAACCCCAATCCCTTGGCAATCCTTGGGGAATATTCCGCTTGCATCCCCTCCCCTTTTCAGGGAATTTTGCGCCCCTCTGTTTCTGGTCGGTTAGCTCAGTGGTAGAGCATCGCCTTCACACGGCGGGGGTCGTAGGTTCGAAACCTACACCGACCATTCCCTCCCCTCTAGTGTAGTGTCTCATAAATAGATGGTGTTATTCTGTCCGTGTGGTATTTTGCCGCAATGCCTCGCATTGCCCCGCCGATGAATCTCTCGGGACCTCCGCATATCCATGTGCGCAACGCCTGACGGAGACTGCAAATTCTGGCTGGAGCCTTCCATTTTCCTCGCAAACACCCACTCCGCCAGCCAGCGATACCTGACGAGGGACGCAGAAAAATTTCGCCGCTTAACATGTGTTGCGCCTGTGATACACTTCGACCATGTCACAATCCGCAGTAGTCCATGCAAGAATCGACCAAGCGACAAAGGCCGCAACTGAGAAGGTGCTTGACGCCTTGGGGATAACTCCAACCGAGGCGATCAGGCTTTTTTATAGACAGATCGCCATCAGGAAGTCCTTCCCACTGGAGTTGCACGTCCCCAACAAGCTCACGGCCTCGGTGCTCACCAAGAGCGACAAGAATCAGGACATCGAGCGGTTGAATTCAGCCGCTGAGCTTTATGCCTCATGGGACGAATGAATCTCGCTCAAACAAAGCAATTTAAGAAGGATGTCAAACGCATGCAGAAGCGAGGCAAACCTCTGCTGTATGGAGCGACTCTCTTTTCCATTGGCACGCCGGTCTTTTATGTGTTTCTGCTCAAGAAGAGATTTCCGATATTCCTTTCCCGCTGGTGGTGGAACGGCGCCCGCTTAATTGATTCGTTCACACTGCAATGAAAACGCCGAAGATCACTGGAGCGAACAGCCGCCGCGCTTCGCAGTTCGAGAGTTGCGGACTACACCATCCAGCCAACTTGAAGAGTTGATATTAGGCAGGCCGTTCTTTCAGGTCCGCGATGGAAAGCTTCCGGAGCAGGTTGTGCTTTTTCAGGTGGTGGGCCTCGCCGCGCTCGAGCACGCCGCACAGGAACCGGACGGCCTGCGTGATATAGGGGCCTTTGTTGAGCATCGCGCACTCGGCGTTTCCGCTGGCCACCGCATCGGTCACCTCCGCCCGCGAGGGAGATCCCGTCCGGGCCAGCGTCTCGAGGATCTGCGTCGCCCAGATGACCGGGACGTGCGCCGCCTCGCAGAGCCAGAGGATTTCCTCTTGGACTTCCGACAGCCGGTCGAACCCGATCTCCACCGCCAGGTCCCCGCGCGCGACCATGATCCCCAGCGACGGCCATCGCTGGCCGGCCAGGAGAAGCCGCGGCAGGTTTTCGAACGCCGCGCGGTTTTCGATTTTCAGAACCATGCCGATCTTCTCGGCTCCGAGCGCGCGGAGCCGGGACTGCAGGTCGAACACGTCTTCCGGCGCCCGCACAAACGAGAGGCCGACGATGTCGGAATGCTTCGCCACAAAGGCGAGGTCGGCGATGTCTTTATCCGTCAGCGCGCTGACCCGCAGGTCGGTATCCGGCAAGTTGATGCCCTTTTCCGGGCGGAGCTTGCCGCCTTTGATGCCGGTGCGGGTGATGCGGACGCGCACCTCATCGGCGGTCCGGCCCTGGACGAGCCCGCCGATTTTCCCGTCGTCGAAAAAGATCCGTTCGCCGGGCTTCACGCATTCGAAGATGGCGTCGAGCGTGCACGGGATCCGCGCGGGCTTGAGGACGTTGCCCTCGTCGTCGCGCTTGGGATGGCGTCCGCATTGACCGTCGCGCACCAGGATGAGATCATCGCCTTCCGCGAGAGAAATCGGGAGGCTGACCTCCGGCAGATTGCCGATGCGGCCTTTGGCGACCGCTTCTCCGCTTCGGTCGAGCAGGCGGATGCGGGCCCCCGTCTCGAAGTAGCAGGTCTGGCGGGCTTCGGCGAGGGCCGCGTGCTGGGTGCAGGAAAGGATTTTGAACTCGCGGGGTTTGTCGCGGGCATCATCGAGCGCGAGTGAAAACCCGGGCTTCGCCCCCTCGAACACTTCCTCGGACACGGGGATCACATCGGAGATCCCATCGGGAGGGCTTTCCGGCGAAGATTCGGAAGTGAACCAGACCAGTGCGGGGGCCAGCACGGCACCGCGTTGGCTTTTCACCGGCCGGATCTTCCGGATGCGACCGAGCGACTCCACCGGCCCGGTGCGGAGTTTCGGGCCCGCAAGGTCGGTATAGACTTTGCACGGGCGCCCAACTTCGAGTTCCGCGCGGCGGAGGTTCGCCACCATGCGCCCCCATGTGGCCGCGTCGTCGTGCGCGCAGTTGATTCTCATCACGTCCATGCCCGACTTGAGAAGAGACAGGATGAGCTCGTAGTCCTGCCCCGCCTCGGATGGCATGGTCACCATCACGCGGACGGCACGCTGCCCGCCGGGCTCTCCGAGGAGGCGTCTGGAGTTTGTCTGGAGCTTTGAAGCGCCCGTGGCGAAATCCACCGGCGGCGCGGGCAATTCGGGTGCCGCAGTGCCGGCTAGGGCATGCAGCGCCCGGCAAACCGCCTGCAGCGCGCACATCGAGCTCGCCTCCATGCCGCCGAGCGACGTCAGCCCCAGCGGGATGAGCTTCCGCTGGAGCGCGCGCAAGTCCACCTGCCGCAAGGCCAGGTAGTGCAGGAGGTTTCGCGCGCTGGGTTCCGCTGCGGAATCCACCCCGGAAATATCGGCTTCCTTTTCCATCGCAAGCTGTCTCTCCAGAAGAACGGAAATTTCCGGGATGATGCCTGCTGCGGTGGGAAAAGTGTCATTGCTCATGGTGGGCCGCTTGGCGGATGGTTGATCTTTCGCGATTCGCCTTTCCCCCGGCAAGACCTGCCATGTGACAAATCTGTAACAATACGCGGCTTGATATGCCGCTGGCCGCCTGATTCCGTGCAAAGTCTATGCCCCTTCTGGCCGCCACATTTACCGAGCCCACGCTGATCACCTATGTCTTTCTCGTGCTGGCGGTCCTGCTGGCGCTGAGCTTCGAGTTTGTCAACGGCTTCCACGACACGGCGAATGCCGTCGCGACGGTGATCTACACGAACA
>Ga0118677_10008997_pt1 | contig 15766 bp, 10 predicted proteins | sample AliMusrvi5mmetaG_FD_86154 | JGI IMG/M metagenome (GOLD analysis project Ga0118677, IMG submission 86154) | reverse complement strand
TATCAGTGGCGGCCGCCAGCAACTTCTGCACCTGGCCCAGATCGCGGCTCTTGGCAGCGGCGCCCGCCAGCATTTCCACGGTGTCGGCATTGGCATCGCTGCTTGCCAAAATGCCATCCAGCGCTTCGGCTTCCAGGCCCTTGAGGCCGCTGATGCCCGCATCCACCGTCGCAGCATCATTGCCATATTTCTTCATCAGCGCCACGACTGGCGTGACACGCCCATCGCGCGGCAGGGCGCCCAGCGAGGCGGCCAATTGCCGGCGCACCGGCCAGCTGGAATCGTCGGACAGCTTCAGCACCGCCGCCGCCATCGCCGTATCGCCCTTGGCCAGGAACGGTTCGGCACCGCGCACGCCCGCCAAGCGCACATAGGCATTGGAATCTGTCAGCGCCTTGCTCACCGTTTCGGCGTCTAGCGAACCCATGCCCGACAGGGTCCAGATCGCCTGCGTCCGGGTCTTCCAGTCCGGCGCGCTGGCCGCCAACTGCTTCAAGGCGGGCACCACGGACTTGTCATTGCGCTGAACCAGCAGCTGCTGGGCGACATCGCGCCACCAGCCGCCCGGATCGGACAGATGCGCCACCAGCTGGGCCGGGGTTTCCTCGATCATGTGCGGTTTGGGCGCGGCATTCTTGATCATGCCGGTATGGATCACCCGCCAGATGCGGCCCTTGTGGATGCCGTCCCACAATTTGTGCTGCTGGATATAGTTCTTCAGGTAATCGCTCTGGATCGGCTCGTCCTGGCTGACGCCGCGATACATGTCGACGATCAGGAAGCTGCCGTCGGGGCTGGGCACCAGCCAGGTGGGACGGAAGCGCTCGTCGGTCGAGGCCAGGAATTCGCCCTTGGAATAATAATCGGCGCCGGAAAGATTGCCGTCCGCGCTTTCGCTCAGCTTGAGCAGGTGCACCAGGTTGGTGGGGCTGTCGACCACCACGGCCTGGCCGTAGAATTCCTTCGGCAACGCATTGCCACGATAGATCATGGGCGACGACACGCCCTGGTAATAATAAGCCGAACCATCGGGGCGCGGCACTTCGGGGCGATAGCCGCGATTGACGCCCAGGGTGGGGCGCACCGGCCACACTGCCGACTTGGCCTGATCCACCAGGTTTTCGTACAGGCCCGCGGTGCGGGTCAGGTCGGGATTGCGCACGTAATACTGCGCCGGAACATAATCGGCGAACAAGGGATCGGTGTTGAAGTTGCGGAACACAAGACCGCCGTCATTCTGCGTCACGCCCCACTGGCCGCGCACCAGGTTGGGCACCACCTCGAACTTGCCGCCATCCCTGGGCAGCACATTGTAATTGTGCTCGGAGACATTGATGGTGTTGTCCATGCTCCAATAGAGCGCGTTGGCGGCATGTTCGATATTGCCCACCCGGCCGAAGCCGTCCTTGATGACTTCCTTGGTGTCGGCCACCAGGTCGCCATTGGTATCGCATGATTTCACCAGGTTCGGCGGCTCGCCGATCAGGGCGCAGTTGTGATCCAGGATTTTCAGCGCGCGCGGCAGCACCAGCTTGTCCTGGAACACGGTGCGCTTGTCATAGACGCCGTCACCGTCGGTATCTTCCAGGATCGCCACATCGCCGACCGGCTCGGTCATGTTGACCATCTTCTGGCCCACGGCGTAGCCCCGCATCTCCACCACCCAGAGGCGGCCGTCGCCGTCGAACTCGGCTAGGATCGGGTCGATCACCAGCGGCTCGGACGCGACCAGCTGCAGCTGGAAGCCTGGCGCCATGTGAAAGGTCTTGGCTTCCTGCGCGGGCGACAGCGCCGGCGGGAACTTGGGCTGCTTGGTCTGGACTTTGGCGGGCCAGGGGCGGTTCAACAGCGTTGTCAGCGGACCTTTCTGCGCAGGCGGCTTGGTCGCCGAGAAGCCAACCGCCGCCGACAAGGCGAGCGCGGCGGAGGCGATGGCATAAGTCCTGAAACGCATGACGGATTCCCTGGTATTTTGGCGGGGATAATAGACGGGCATGGCAGGGCGTAAAGCCCTTCATCGGCGGGTATTTCGCAGCCCCGCGAAACCGCGTAGAACAGCCGAAAGCCGCGCAGATAACAGGGGTGTAACCTTGCTCAAGATCGTTTCCGCCAAGGTCATCGTCACCTGCCCCGGGCGCAATTTCGTCACCCTGAAGATCGAAACCTCGGACGGCGTCACGGGCCTGGGCGATGCCACCCTCAGCGGCCGCGAACTGGCGGTGGCCAGCTATCTCACCGATCACCTGGTGCCTTGCCTGATTGGGCGCGACGCCCACACCATCGAGGACACCTGGCAGTACTTCTATCGCGGCGCCTATTGGCGGCGCGGGCCGGTAACGATGGCCGCCATCGCCGCAGTGGACATGGCGCTGTGGGACATCAAGGCCAAGGTGGCCGGACTGCCGCTGTACCAGCTCCTGGGCGGCAAGAGCCGCGAAGGTGCCATGGTCTATACCCATGCCAACGGCACCAGCATCGAAGAGACCTTGGAGAAGGCGCAGAAATATGTCGCCGAAGGCTACAAGGCGGTGCGGCTGCAGTCCGCCGTGCCGGGACTGAAAGCGACCTACGGCGTTGGCAAGGCCGGCAAGCCTTACGATCCCGCCGACAGCGACATTCCATCCGAATATTCCTGGTCCAGCGAGAAATATCTGCGATCCGTCCCGGAGCTGTTCAAGAAAGCACGCGACGTGCTCGGCTGGGATGTCCATCTGCTGCATGACGTGCATCACCGCCTGACCCCGATCGAAGCGGGCCGGCTGGGCAAGGATCTGGAGCCCTATCGCCTGTTCTGGCTGGAAGACGCCGTGACGGCCGAGAACCAGGCCAACTTCCGCCTGATCCGCCAGCACACCGTAACGCCGCTGGCGGTGGGCGAGGTGTTCAACTCCATCTGGGACTGCAAGCAGCTGATTGAAGAACAGCTGATCGATTACATCCGCGCCACGGTGGTGCATGCCGGCGGCATTACCCATCTGCGCCGCATCGCCGCCCTGGCCGACCTCTATAATGTGCGCACCGGCTGCCATGGCGCCACCGACCTGTCGCCGGTCTGCATGGCCGCCGCGCTGCACTTTGACGTGTCGATTCCCAATTTCGGCATCCAGGAATGGATGCATCACGCCGAAGTGACGGACGAGGTCTTCCCGCGCACCTACACCTACAAGGATGGCGCGCTGTATCCGGGCGAAGGGCCGGGCCTTGGCGTGGAAATCGATGAGAAGCTGGCGGCCAAGCATCCCTACAAACGCGCCTATCTGCCGGTGAACCGGCTGGAAGACGGCGCGCTGACAAATTGGTGACCCCCGTCAACCGGCCGGAAATACTGGGTTTTAGCACCTCTCCGGGCTTTACCTGCCCTTGCCCGCCACCGGGCCCCGGCTTAGGCTAACCCCATCAGATAAAGCATCATTGCTGGGCGTTCGGGGCAACATGGATTTGAAAGAGAAGAGCGCGGGCGACGCTGTCGTGGCCGCCGCGGCGGGCAAGATCGACCTGTCCAATTCCGACGGCTTCCAGGCCGCGCTGTCCGCCAGTCTGGCCAAGGCCAAGGCCAGCCTGATCCTGGACATGTCCGGCGTAGACTATGTGAGCAGCGCGGGCCTGCGCGCCCTGATGATCGTGCACAAGGCCGCCAAGGCGGCGAACAAGAATTTCGCCGTCGCCGCGCTGCAGCCCCTGGTCGCGGAAGTCTTCACCATCACCAAGTTCAACCAGGTGTTTTCGGTGTTCGATACGGTGGCCGCTGCGCAGCAGAGCGTGTCCAAATGAAAGTCACTTTCTGGGGAACGCGCGGCTCCCTGCCCACGCCGCTGGGCGCCAAGGGAGTCCGCAAGAAGCTGGTCCATGCGCTGGTCAAGGGCGCGGGCAAGAATCTCGACACGCCGGAAAAAGCGGAAGCTTTTTGCGAACAGGAACTGAGCTTCGCCGAATCCGGCACCTTCGGCGGCAATTCCTCCTGCGTGCAGGTGGATGTGGGCGGACCCGAATATCTGCTGTGCGACCTGGGATCAGGGGTGCGCGAATTCTCGCTGGCCGCCATCGCCAAACACGGTCCCAAGGCGCCGCAAACCTATCACATCCTGGTGTCACATGTGCATTGGGATCACATCATGGGTTTTCCCTTCTTCATCCCCTGCTTCATCCCGGGCAACCGCGTGGTGATCTATAGTTGCCACGACAGACTGGAACAGGCGATCCGCGGCCAGAACCATGAGCCCTGCTTCCCGGTCGAATTCACGGCCCTGGCCGCCAAGATCGAGTTCGTGAAGATGGAGATCGACAAGCCCTATGAGATTGCGGGCGCCAAGGTGACGGGCACGCCGCAGATGCATGGCAACGATTCCTATGGCTACCGGATCGAGAAGGACGGCAAGACCGTCATCTACACCACCGACTCCGAACACAAACCCGAGGACAAGGCAGAGATGCAGCGGGCGGCGAACTTCTTCAAGAATGCCGACCTGGTGATCTTCGACGCCATGTATTCGCTGGCTGACTCGGTTTCCATGAAGGAAGACTGGGGCCATTCCAGCAATGTGATGGGCGTGGAATTGTGCCAGATGGCGGGCGCCAAGAAGCTGTGCCTGTTCCATCACGAGCCGGTCTATGACGATGCCAGGCTGGAAGGGGTGTTCCGCGAGACCATACGGTTCGAGGAGATTACCCGCACCGACAAGAAGCTGGACGTCGCCATCGCCTATGACGGGCTGGTCCTTGACCTTTAAAGGCCTGGGCCGGCTGCTTCACACCGGTTGGGGCCGCCGCGCCGCCGGCATCACCCTGATCCTTTTCCTGGTCCTGCAATTGGTCGCCGGCGGGATTTTCCAGAGCCCCCGGCTGGCGCTGTTTGACAGCTATCAACGCCATTTGCCGCGCACCTTCCTGCACGATGGCGTGGTGATCGTGGCGATCGACGACGACAGCCTGAAAGCCCAGGGCCAATGGCCATGGCCGCGCCATGTCATGGCCGACCTGATCGCGCGCATCCTGGCCGGCAAGCCCGCGGCGCTGGGCGTGGACATGGTCTGGCTGGAACCGGATCGCGCCTCGCCGGAGCAATGGCTGCGGGGTGCCGACGAGGACCTGGATCCGGCCCTGAAGAACAAGCTGCTGCAATTGCCCCGTGCCGACGATCACCTGGCGCAAGTGCTGAAATCGGGGCCGGTGGTGCTGATCGTGGGCGGGGCGAACAGGGACAAGGCTGATCGGAAAGCAGAACCCATCAAGCCGGATCAAGGCCCCTTGCCTTTGTTCCGCAAATTCGACCTCCAGACACCGCAGGATCCCGCCGAGCCGCCCGATGTGCTGGACAAGTTCGAAGGGGCCAATCGGAGCCTTCCCGAACTTGACCAGGCGGCGTCCGGCCATGGCGTGGCATCGGTCGGTCGGGATGACGACATCAACATCAACAATGTCTTCCGCCGACTTCCGATGGTGTCGCGGATATCGGGACGCCTGGCGCCGGCGCTGGAGCTGGAGATGCTGCGCGTCGCCACCGGCACCGGCTTTCCCGGCATCTATTATGATCACCGCGCCATCATCGGGGTGGAAGCCGGGGAGTTTGCCGTTCCCACCCAGTCCGACGGCAAGGTGTGGGTCAATTTCTCCACCCATGATCCCGCCCGCTTTGTGCCGTCCTACAAGCTGCTGCGGCAGAACGATCCGCTACCTCCCAAGATCTTTGAAAACAAGTTCGTGCTGCTGGGCATGACGGGGCTGGGCCAGCTGGACGAGCGCAACACACCGCTGGGCATCATGCCGGGCGTGGAGGTTCATGCGCAGATGCTGGAAGACATTCTGCTGGGCCTGTTCGCAAGCCGGCCCGGCTGGACCTTTGGCGCCGAACCGGCGCTAACGGCGTTGGGCGGGCTGCTGCTGATCATTCTGCTGCCCATGCTCAAGGCGCGCTGGCAATTGCTTGTTGGCGTGGCGGTGCTGGCGGCGCTGGGCGCATTGGGCGCCGGGCTGTGGTGGAAGTACCGCATCCTGCTAGATGTCGGCACGCCCATGATCGGCCAGGCGGCGGTCATGACGGCGCTGCTGGGCGCGGGCTATGCGCAAGCCGATGCGCAGCGCAGGCGATTGCGGTTGGCCGCCGCCAAGACCGCAGGCGAGCTGGAAGCCGCTCATCGCATCCAGGCGGGCATCCTGCCCAACCCCGCCAGCGTCGCGGGCGATGCGCGCTTCGACCTGGACGCGCTGATGATCCCGGCGCGGCAGATCGGCGGCGATTTCTTCGACTTCTTCAAGATGGACGATGACCATCTGTACTTCGCGGTGGGCGATGTCAGCGGCAAGGGCATGCCTGCCGCTTTGTTCATGGCGCTGGGCAAATCGCTGTGCAAAAGCTGCGCCCTGCGGGAGGAGAACCACATCGGCGCCATCATCAACCGCGCCAACCGCGAAATCAGCCGCGACAACACCGAAACCCTGTTCATCACCTTGTTCGCGGGCATCTTGAACCTGAAATCCGGAGAACTGCGCTTCTGCAATGCCGGGCATGATGCGCCCTTTGTGTTGCGCAAAGGCGAGGCGCCCCATTCGCTGGAAGCGCAAGGCGGGCCGCCGCTGTGCATCGTGGAGGATTTCGACTATCCGGAAGAACGCTTCCAGCTTCAGCCCGGCGACTTGCTGTGCGTGATCACCGAGGGCATCACCGAGGCCATGACCGCCGCGGGAGAAGTGATGGGCCGGGCCCGGGCAGAAGCGGTATTGGCGAATCTGCCTGCCCAGGCCGGCGCCGCCGAGGCGGCCAAGGCGCTGCACGACGCGGCGGATGATTTTGTGGCGGGCGCGCAGCCGTCAGACGACCTGACCATCCTGGCGGTGCGCTGGCTGGGCCCTACTGGACCGTGATTTCCACGTTGCGTGCGTCATGGCACGAGGTTTCTTCCGGCGTGTCCTTGCAATTCACGCCATCGGTGATTTTCGCATCCCCGGCGCCGCGGCCGGCGGTCAATATCTTGATATGACGCTGATCCAGCTTTTCCTGCCCGACCGCTTTCACGAAAAGACCATTGATCAGATCAGCGCGCCGCAGCGAAAGCTTTTCATTATAGTCCCGGGTTCCTGACGTATCGGTATGGCCGGTGATGACGATTTCCGCGGGCTGGTCCTGGTCCCGGATAAACGCATCGACATCGGCAAACTGCTTGGAGATGTCCGGTGTCAGCTCCGCATTGTCGCGCTCGAAGAACAGCTTGAAGGTCTTGGGCTCTCGGGGAAACGACAGCATCGCGTCATGGAATTCCTTGTCCACGCCTTCGGCCGTCGCCGTCGTCACACGGCTGTCGCCCGGCACGTCGGCGGCATAGGGTTTGTCCAGCACCACCTCCGCGCCCTTGTTGGAATGCACCACCACGCCGCCGATATGGCCATCGGACGGCGGCAGGATCACGACCATTTCATGGGATGCGCAGGCGGACAGCAAAAGCGCCGCCCCAAGCGCCGCAACGATGCGCATCAGCCTTGCCCCGCGTCCACGACAAATTCGGTACCGCGCACCCCCAGAAGAGCAGCGGGCGTGCGGATCTTCATCGCCTCGGGCGTCTGCTGCACGATCTGGCCGGATTTGACCCGCAAGGTGCCCTTGTTCAGCTGTGTATTGAATTTGCCTTCTCGCGTCGTACTATTGAACGAGAATTCCGTCAGCGCGAGTTCGCTGGACGGGCCCAGGGACATCATGCTGTTGTCCAGGAACGTTATGCCGACCGACGAGGCCTTGTCTGTTTTGATGAGGTCGGACTGACGCACATGATCGCCCACTTTGACAGGATCGGTTTTGCCATCTTGATGCACCACACGCACCATGCCGCTGGCTTTCTTGACCTGGCCGATGGCGTCGTCCGCCCGGGCGGCGGTGCCCGAGACTGCGATGGCCAGCGCGATCGCGCAGCCCAAACCCGATGACATGATGCGCATGGAAAACTCCCCCGAGCCCGCAGAACTGGAATATGCCGCAACCATGGATGGCCTGCATGCCGCACTGGGCGCGATCGAACAGGCCTGTAACGCGTGGAAAATCTCTCCGGACTTGGTATCACGGGTGTTAATCGTGGTCGAGGAACTTTTCTCCAACACCATTAAATATGGCTATGGCGGGGAATGCGCGCGCGCCATCCGGCTGCGCCTGCAGCCAAAGCCCTTCACCCTGGTCTATGAGGATGATGCGCCGCCCTTCGACCCCACCCACTGGAAATCACCGGACAATGAAGCGCTTGCGCTGGACGAACGGCCCGAGGGGCGGGCCGGCATTGCCATGGTGATGGGCTTGTGCGGCACCGTCTATGAGCCCCAAGCCGAGGGCAACCGGCTGGTGATGACTTTCGGATCTTAGAGCGGGACTTAAGACAGTTCGTCCAGCAACATTGCGACATGGCGCGCCTTGCGGCCGGCGCCATGGGCGATCTGGTGCCGGCAGCTGGTGCCATCGGCGACGATGATGGCATGAGGATTGTTGCGCACCGCCGGCAGCAGACTGAGCTCGGCCATCTGCATAGAGACCTCGTAATGGTCATAGCCAAAGCTGCCGGCCATGCCGCAGCAGGAGGTTTCAATCAATTCGGGCCTGGCATCCGGGATCAGCCGCAACACCTCCAGGATCGGCGGCACCGCGCCAAAGGCTTTCTGGTGGCAATGCCCGTGCAGCAAGATGGGTGCGGGCGCTGGTCTCAGCGACAGCGCAAAGCGCCCGGCCTTGGCTTCGCGCGCCAGGAATTCCTCCAGCAGCAACGCTTGCGCGGACACTGTTTTGGCCTTGTCGCCAAAACCCAACGACAAGGCTTCATCGCGCAGGGTGAGCAGGCAGGACGGCTCCAGCCCGACAATGGCGACACCGGCCTCTGCCAACGGCAGCACATCGTCCAGCAGCGCCGACAATTTGGCCTTGGCCTTGTCCACCATGCCCGCCGACAGGAAGGTGCGGCCGCAGCAATGCTGGCCATCCTCTTTGGCGACCAGGTACAGCGTGTAGCCCGCCTTCTTCAATATGCGCGCAGCGGCATGGGCGTTCTCGGATTCAAAGGTGCCATTGAACGTGTCGACGAAAAGCGCGGCGGCCTTGGGCGCGGCAATTGTCTCCGCACGGCTTGAAAACAGCGACGTGTCATGCGCCGCCCAGAAGGTATCGGCTCGCCAGCGCGGCAAGGACCGCTGCGCGGAGAAGCCGGTGAGCTTTTCGCTCAGCCAGGCCAGGCCCGGCAGGCGGTCGCGCAGATTGGCAAGCCCCGCGATACGGCTGACGGCATCGGCATAATCAGGCAGATGCGCCACCAGCCGATCCTTCAAGGTGAAGCCGTGCCGCGCCTTGTAGTGGGACAGAAATTCCACTTTCATTTTCGCCATGTCCACGCCGGTAGGACATTCGCGCTTGCAGCCCTTGCAGGAGACACACAAATCCAGCGTGTCATACATCGCCTGGCTGGTCAGGGCGTCCTCGCCCAGCTGGCCCGACAGCGCCAGGCGCAAGGCATTGGCGCGGCCGCGGGTAACATGCTGTTCGTCGCGAGTGACCCGATAGCTGGGACACATGGTGCCAGTGTCGAATTTGCGGCAATGGCCGTTGTTGTTACAGATCTCAGCCGCCTTGGCAAAGCCGTGGGCGACATCGCCGCCGCTGCCGGGCGCGGACGTTTGTTCGGTGACCGGATCGTTCTGCACGTCCCATTCCGACCAATCCAGGGCGGTCGTCAAAGGCCGCACGGTGTAAGGCTTGTCGCTGCCCGGCGGGGGAAAGCGGAACAGATTGACGTCATCCATGCGCGGCGGATCGATGATGCGGTTCGGGCTGAACAGTCCGATGGGATCCATATGGTGTTTGATGGCGCGGAAGGCGTCGCTGATTTTGGGGCCGAACTGCCACTCGATCCATTCGCCGCGGCACAGACCATCGCCATGCTCGCCGCTGAAAGCGCCCTTGTATTTGCGCACCAAGGCGCTGGCTTCCTCGGCGATGCTGCGCATCTTGGCCGATCCGCCGCGCCGCATGTCCAGGATCGGGCGGACATGCAGGGTGCCGACGCTGGCATGGGCATACCAGGTGCCATGGGTGCCGTGGCGGGTGAACACGTCGGTCAGGGCCGCGGTGTAGTCCGCCAGATGCACCAGCGGCACGGCGCAATCCTCGATGAAGCTGACAGGTTTGCCGTCGCCCTTCAGGCTCATCATGATGTTGAGACCGGCCTTGCGCACTTCCCACAGATTCTTCTGCGGCGCGTCGGCTTCCATCTCCACCACGCTGCCCGGCAGGCCCAGATCGCCCATCAGCGCCACCAGGTCTTTCAATTGTTTCACCAGCGCCGGCTTGTCCTCGCCGGAGAATTCCACCAGCAGGATGGCTTCGGGCTTGCCGATCAGAGCGGTTTCCATGGTCGGACGGAACGCCGGATTGGACAGCGCCAACTCGATCATGATGCGATCCACCAGCTCCACCGCGCTGGGGCCCAGCTTGACGATGTGCTGGGCGCTGTCCATCGCGGTGTGGAAGCTGGTGAAGTTGACCACGCCCAGAACTTTATTCTTCGGCAGCGGTACAAGATTGAGCGTCAAATCTTTTGTGAAGGCCAAGGTGCCTTCCGAACCCACCAGAAGCTGCGCCAGGTTCACGCTGCCGTCATTGGTGTAGGGGCGCTCATTCTGGTTGTCGAAGATGTCCAGATTGTAGCCCGCCACCCGCCGCAGCACCCTGGGCCAGTTGGCTTCGATCTCATCCTTATTCTCGGCCGCCAGCCCCCGCACGAAATCGGCGATCTGTGCCCCGCGCCCGCTCAATTCCTTCACCGGACCGAACGTCACCGCACTGCCGTCCGACAGCCAGGCGGTGGCGCCCAGCACATTGTGCACCATGTTGCCGTAGGCGACGGAGCGCGAGCCGCAGCTGTTGTTGCCGGCCATGCCGCCCAAGGTCGCCTGGGCGCTGGTGGAGACATCCACCGGGTGCCACAACCCATGCTTCTTCAGCGCCGCATTGAGATGATCCAGCACCAGGCCCGGCTCGACCCGGGCGGTGCGGTTTTCCACATCCACGTCCAGAATGGCGCGGCGATACTTGCTGTTGTCGATGACCAGGCCCGCGCCCACCGTCTGGCCGCATTGGCTGGTGCCGGCGCCGCGCGGCACAATCGGTACTTTCAGGTCGCGGGCGATGTCGATGGCGGCGGCCACATCGCGATCATTTCTGGGCACGAACACGCCCACCGGCATCACCTGGTAGATCGAAGCGTCGGTGGCGTAGCGTCCCCGCGCGCCGTCATCGAACAGCACTTCGCCTTCGGTCTCGGCGCCGAGACGGCGCGAAAGCACGTTGGTGGTTTCGTTGGACGCCGTGCCGGAAACAGGTTTGTTCAACACAGGAAATCGGGCCTTGGGGCGCGGCGGGTTAGCTCTGCCTGTTTGCAATTCTGTCCTGTAAATCCTAGCATTTTGGCCAAAGAACACAAAATTCGCAGGCTCCGATGCTGACACTAGATTTCCATCCCACCGGCAACCATTTTCTGCAGATCCCCGGCCCCAGCCCGGTGCCCGACCGCATCCTGCGCGCACTGAGCCTGCCCACCATCGACCATCGCGGGCCCGAATTCGGCGCGCTGGGCCTCAAGCTCACCCAGGGCATCAAGCGCATCTTCAAGACCCAGCATCCGGTGATGATCTATCCCTCTTCCGGCACTGGGGCGTGGGAAGCGGCCCTGGTCAACCTGTTCAGCCCCGGCGATCACATCGTGATGTATGAGACTGGCCAGTTCGCCGCATTGTGGGCGCGGCTGGCGGGACGGCTGGGTCTTTCCACCGAAATCCTGGAATGGAAGGGCAGCGACGCCGAGCTGCCCGAAGCGCCGGGCTGGCGCCACGGCGTACAGGCGGCGCTGATCCAGGAGCGGCTCGCAGCAGACAAGGAACATCGCATCAAGGCGGTTTGCGTGGTGCATAACGAAACTTCCACCGGCGTGACCTCCGACATTGCCGCCGTACGCAAGGCGATCGATGCCGCCAAGCATCCCGCCCTGCTGGTGGTGGACAGCATCTCAGGCTTGGCCAGCGCCGACTATCGCCATGACGAATGGGGCGTGGACGTCACCATCAGCGGTTCGCAAAAAGGATTGATGCTGCCGCCGGGGCTGGGTTTCAACGCCCTGTCACCGCGCGCCATTGAAGCGTCCAAGACCGCCAAGCTGCCCAGGTCCTATTGGGCCTGGGACGAAATCATCGAGATGAACAAGACGGGATATTTCCCATACACGCCCGCCACCAATCTGCTTTATGGCCTGCACGAAGCGCTGGAGATGCTGGAAGCCGAAGGACTGGACAAGATCTTCGCCCGCCACAAGCGCTGGTCGGCCGGCGTGCGCGGCGCGGTGGAAGCCTGGGGCTTGCCGGTGCAATGCGCCGATGCCGGGCTGCACTCGCCCATCCTGACCAGCATCATCGTGCCCAAGGGCATCGATGCCGACAAATTGCGCAAGACCATTCTGGAACGCTTCGATCTATCGCTGGGCGCAGGCCTTGGAAAAATAAAGGGACGCACCTTCCGCATCGGCCATCTGGGCAACAGCAACGACCTGACCTTGCTGGCCACATTGGCCGGCTGCGAGATGGGGCTGAAGCTGGCGGGGGTCAACTTGGCCGGCAGCGGCATAGAAAGCGCCATGGCCTACTTCGCAGGGCACACGGCATAAAAGTCTCGTAGCCACGACGATATAATGACAAGACGCGCCTTCAAAGCGCGGAGGGAATGGACATGAAGCTCTTTCGCCCCACCGGCATCGTGCTGGTGATGCTGTGCCTGATGTACCTGATCACCTATATCGACCGGGTCAATGTCAGCACCGCCTCGGTCGGCGTGCTGGGCTTCGGCAAGGAATTCCATCTTTCCAAGACTCAAATCGGCTTGGTGTTTTCCGCCTTCGCCTATCCCTATCTGGTCTTTCAGATCATCGGCGGCTGGGTCAGCGACCGGTTCGGTACCCGCCGTACCCTGATCGCCTGCAGCCTGATCTGGGCATCGGCCACCGTCCTGACCGGGCTGGCGGGCGGTCTGACCTCGCTCTTGGTCGCACGCGTGCTGCTGGGCCTGGGCGAAGGCGCCACCTTTCCCGCCGCCACCGCCGCCATGTCGCGCTGGGTCAAGCCCGCGGATCGCGGCTTCGCGCAAGGCATCACCCATTCGGCGGCGCGGCTGGGCAATGCCCTGGCGCCCGGCCTGATCGTGGCGGTGATGGCGCTGTATGGCTGGCGCTGGTCATTCTTCGTCTGCGCCGCCCTCAGCTTTATCTGGGTGGTCGTGTGGTTTTTCATCTTCCGCGAAAATCCCGCGGACCATCCCGGCATGACCATTGAAGAATGCGCCGTCCTGCCGCCGCCCAAGCCCAAGGGCGTTGCCGTGCCATGGCTTCAGCTGGCCCGGCGCATGGCGCCGGTCACCATCGTTTACTTCTGCTATGGCTGGACCCTGTGGCTGTTCCTGAGCTGGATCCCGCAATATTTCCAGCACCAGGGTCAGGACCTGAAAAACATGGCGCTGTTTTCGTCCGGCGTGTTCCTGGCCGGCGTGGTGGGCGACACGTTGGGCGGCATCATCACAGACCGCATCTACGCCCGAACCGGCAATCTCAATCGCGCCCGCAGCCTGATGGTGTCGGTGTGCATGGGCCTGACTTGCCTGTCCTTGCTGCCCATGATGTTCAGCCACGACCTGGTGGTGTCGGCGATCAGCCTGTCGGCCGGATTCTTCTTTGCCGAAATGACCATCGGCCCGATGTGGGCGGTGCCCATGGATATCGCACCCGAGCATTCAGGTACCGCCAGCGGCATCATGAATACCGGCTCGGCCTTCGCGGCCATTATCTCGCCGGTGGTGGGCGGCTGGCTGATCGACAAGACCGGCGACTGGCAGCTGCCTTTCCTGGGCAGCATCGTGCTGATGCTGGTGGGCATGGGACTGGCCTTTACCATGCGGCCGGCACAACGGCTGACACAGCCGGCTTAACAGGTTGTAATTGTATGGCTTTCCGCTGCGCTTATGGCGCGGTGCAACAAGCCTTTTGCCCGCCCTTTACCCTCGCTAGTATGGGCGTACAGGGACTCAAGAAAAGCAGCCGGCCAATCCCCGGATATGCTGAGAAAAACAAAGAGCACAGGAACGAGCTTAAGGACCATCCGCACACATAGCTGAGTATCCGTCAGACGTTGGTCCTTTTGGGGCGTGTCATTGGGGAAGCAGTCAGCAGCATGAGTGGTGCATCTGTGAGTGAAGCGTCCCGGCAAGCGTCGGGCGCTGTGAACGGCCAAGCCGCCGCTGGGATGAAGCCCACGGACATCGCCAATCCCGACTACTTCCACAAAGTCGTGGACTGCCAATGGGCGTGTCCCGCCCATACCCCTGTTCCGGAATATATCCGCATGATCGCGGCGGGGCGTTATTCCGACGCCTATATGGTCAACTGGCACTCCAACGTGTTTCCCGGCGTGCTGGGCCGCACCTGCGACCGCCCCTGCGAGCCGGCCTGCCGGCGCGGGCGGGTGGAGGAGGAGCCGGTGGCGATCTGCCGGCTCAAGCGCGTCGCCGCCGATTTCAAGGGCGACATCACCGACCGCCTGCCGCAACCCGCCGCCGGGCGCAACGGCTGGCGCGTGGCCTGCGTCGGCGCCGGCCCGGCCAGCCTCGATCTCGACGGTCGTCACCTCGGTCACCGACGGGCTCATCTGCGAGGCGAGGAACCGGCTCCAGACCAGCCGGTAGAGCTTCAGCTCCTCCGCCTGGAGGTACCTGGCGACGGCCTCCGGGGGGAGGTCCATCGAGGTCGGGCGGATCGCCTCGTGGGCGTCCTGCACGTCCCGCTTCTGCCGGAAGTAGCGGGGCTCGTCCGGGAGAGCTCCCGGACCCCAGGTCGTCCCGATGTAGTCCCGGACGGCGGCGATCGCCTCGGCGGCCGTCCGGGTCGAGTCGGTTCTCATGTAGGTGATCAGGCCGACCGTCCCCCGCTCCCCGATCGCCTTCCCCTCGTAGAGGCGCTGGGCCACCTGCATCGTCCGGCGGACCGTGAAGCCGAGGGAGCGCGCCGCCCCCTGCTGGAGCTTCGAGGTCGTGAACGGCGGGGGGGCGGAGCTCCTCCGCTCCTTGGCCTCGACGGAAACCACCCTCAGGTTCGCCCCACACGTCTCGACGTGGGCGGCCACCTCGGCGGCCGCATCGGCCGTCGCGAGACGCGGGTCCGAGCCGGCGAAGCGGAGCTTCTCCCCCCTCCAGACGACCGCCCGGGACGGGAAGGAGATCCCCCCGAGGGAGAGGGTCGCCGGGACGGAGAAGTAGGGAACGGGCCGGAACGCGTCGCGCTCGGCTTCCCGCTCCACGATGATCCGGAGGGCGACGGTCTGGACCCGTCCGGCCGACAGGCCACGCCACAGCTTGGAGCAGAGGAGGTCCGAGACCTCGTAGCCGACGATCCGGTCGATGATCCGGCGGGCCTGCTGGGCATTGACCCGGTTCCGGTCGATCTCGCCGGGCTTCTCGATCGCGCGGACGACGGCCGATCTCGTGATCTCGTGGAATTCGGCTCGGTGGAAGATGGCGTTCGGCGCCCCGGGCCGGAGGATCTCCTCGAGGTGCCAGCAGATCGCCTCGCCCTCGCGGTCGGGGTCGGCCGCGAGATAGATGTGCTCGGCGCCCTTCGCCAGGCGCCTCAGCTCCGCGATGGTCCGCTCCTTCCCCGGAAGGATCTCGTAGGTCGGCTCGTACCCGTTCTCGCGGTCGACCGAGATCCCCTTCTTCGGC
>Ga0118677_10008996_pt1 | contig 15766 bp, 10 predicted proteins | sample AliMusrvi5mmetaG_FD_86154 | JGI IMG/M metagenome (GOLD analysis project Ga0118677, IMG submission 86154) | reverse complement strand
GCCGCACGAAAAGCTGAAACTGACCCTGGAGGACAGCTTCGACTATTCAAGCTTCATCTACGTGGGCATCCTGGCCGGGGTATCGCAGGCTGAGGGATCGTACCCTGAATTTCACTCTGGCGCCCCCGCTTACGCACGTTATTACTGGCATAGCTTTGCCGATACCCTGAACGGCAACCTGTGGACCGAGTTCCTGATGCCGGTGGCTTCGCGTGAGGATCCGCGCTACTACACACTGGAACGCGGCGGAGTTTTCAAGCGAACCGGGTACGCGGTTTCGAGGCTCTTCATCACGCGCACCGATAGCGGCGGACGAAGCCCCAACTTGTCTGAGATCGTCGGCAACGGCGCGGCCGCCGGCATTTCGGGACTCTACTATCCGGCACAGGAGCGAACCTGGACCAAGACGGGCCAGCGATGGGTCATTCAGGTGGGGCTGGATGGCGTCTCGAATCTGGTGAAGGAATTCTGGCCGGATGTGAATAACAAGCTCTTCCATAACAAGTACTGAGTGAGCGGCCTGGCGGCTGCGGTAGCATGAACAAGAGGTGCCCGCACGCCGCGGGACAAAACAGCCATGCTACGAGTTGGATATCCCGCAGTATTCCCTTCAGATATGCTCAGCGACTTTCCAAAGGAAGTCGAAATGGTCCCCCTGCCCGATGGCTTGGATAAGGACGTGGACGTCGACGTCTGGATTCCCGATCCGTATCCGGCGCGGGCGATGCGGATCTGGCCGCATTTGCGCCGAGTGCGGCTGGTGCTGTCTCTGATGGCGGGCACGGAGTGGATTCCGGGAACCGTTGGCTCGCATGTGACCATCTGCAGCGGACGCGGAGCGCACAACATCTCCACAGCGGAGTGGACGGTGGGTGCGATCTTGTCGATGCTCAAGTACGTCCCGTTCTTTATGGACGTGCAGCGATCCGGCCAATGGAAGCGCCGTTTCGAAGCCAGCGCAAACTATGCAGTCATCACTGGAGACAACCGCCCGCTGTATCCTCCCGTGATGCTCGAAGAGCTATCCGGCAAGACTGTGCTGCTGGTAGGGCACGGCGCAATTGGAAAAGAGATTGAGCGGATGCTCGCGCCATTTAGCGTTGAACTTTTGCGCGTGGCACGCAGCGCGCGCACGGAACCCAAGGTTTACGCGGTAAGCGAACTGGATAGCCTGCTGCCGCTGGCCCAGGTGGTGGTGCTGATTCTGCCGCTTACCCCTGAGTCGCATCACCTGATCGGCAGCCGCCAGATCGGCCTGATGCAGCAAGGCACACTGCTGGTGAACGCCGCACGTGGGCCGATCATGGATACGGATGCACTCGTCGCGGCACTGCACTCGGGCCACATTCGCGCCGCTCTCGACGTTACCGATCCTGAACCGCTTCCGGAAGGGCACCCGCTATGGAGTTGCTCCAACCTGCTGCTCACGCCGCACGTTGCAGGATCGAGCCCGCAGTTTGGGCCTCGTTCGCTGCGCAATGCAGCTGGCGAGCTGCGTCGCTACATCGCAGGCGAGCCACTGAAGAACGCAGTACAGATGGCGACTTAGGCGGTGGTTGGAGCCCGACGCCAATCGCGAAGGCCAATCACGGCAAGCACAACGAGAATCACGGAGAGCACCGAGGTGAGCCAAAGATGCTTCCATGCGTACTCTCCAATGTAGATGCCGTCAATGGCAATCCACGCCCACCAGTTGGCAATGTTTCTGCGCGCCTGCCACCAACTCGCAAGCAGGCTGAAGCAAGTAAGCGCGGCGTCAAGATACGGCAGCGAGGCTTGCAGACGAGTCATCTCCCAACCGAGCGCCAGCGATGCAACCGCGGTGACGAGAATGCCCACGGTGAGGGCCCTCGCGCCGAGCGGAGCGATACGCACTTCGCCTTCCTGACGCACGCCGCACCACCAGTTCCACCAGCCGTAGAGTGTGAAGGCAATAAAGAACACCTGGAGCAGCGTATCGGAGTAGAGACGAGCCTGAAAGAAAACCACGAGGTAGAAGATGTCGGCTGCGAGGACGACGGGCCAGCAAATGAGCCAACGTTTGGTCGTGAGCCAGATTCCGACGGCGGTGGTGACGAAGCCCGCTAGCTCGATCCAGTTTGCGAACAGCCATGTCAGGATTAGTGCCTTCATCGGATGGCCCCTTTGAATCGACGGATCGCGCGCAGCAGAGATTCTCCTTGCGCCGAACGGAACCACCGCGCATGGCCCACCAGGTAGTCGATGTTCGCCACTCGAGCCTTCTCATCAGAATGCAGCACGCCTAGAAAGTAGTCCGCCTCGGAGAGAGCGAATTCAGCGTGGCAAAGCGCGGTCATGGGCGCGAGGGCAGCGACCTCTTCGCTTGATAGTGGACGCACCGAATCGTAGCCCTCGAGCAGTGCCTGCAAATGATCCAGGTGGACCGGCACTTCTGAATCGCTAGCGGGGTCCAGTGTCAACAAGAGCCACTCGACGATATTGCGCTCTATGGCCTGAGCTATGTCGTGTACGGCGTTGGTTCGGTCGGCGAGGCCGAAGTCGATGATGGCCGTGGCCTGTGCATTGAGGCCGGCATCGCTCCACAGCAAGTTTGAAGCGTGCAGATCGTTGTGCGTCCAAAGGGACGGCAACGCGGGCAGAAGCGGCAGCAGTTCGGCATGAAACGGAGCCAGCAATTCCAGAGCCTGAGTGCTTCCCTCGCGCGCATCCGCATCGTCGCGCAGCGCCGGCCGTTCGGATAGATAGCGGGCCATCTCAGCGCCGGGATCAGAAGCAGCGAAAACGGTGAAGCCGGCAACCAGGGGCCGCGGCTTGCGGCGCTCCGCGGCAAACCCCTGCGAAGCGAGATGAAGCCGAGCCAGTGCCTTACCTGCTGAATGCGCGTGTTCTGAAGATCGGAATGGCGTCCAGGAGATCGCATCCTCATAGAGATCAACCTGGTCGGGAGCTTCGTGCAACTCGTAGGTCCATTCGCCGCTCTCGATAGCGGTCAAGCCAGATGTGGTTGCAAAAACGCGCGGGACTGCAGCGCCGTGCTCGCGGAGGTGCCGCATAAATCGATGCTCCTCGAGCAGTCCGTCTGCGTCTCGTACGTTCTTGTGATGGCGCTTGATGAAGACCCGCCCGGTTTGCGTGGCTACAACACTTGCGGCCGAGTACGGGCGCGGACTGACCGAGAGAATCTGCGTCGGTTCGGCACAATCAGGAAACTGGACCAGCAGTCCGAGCACCTCGTTGAGTTGGAGCGGAAGCCAGTCCGGTTCCACAAACGTGCCGTCCAACCCGTGCGTCTTTGTTGTCGTACTCATTGGAAATGGGTCCTTCGCAACCTAGAACGTGTAATGGGCCGACAGCCGGACGGTAGTCGGCGCACCCAGATGAATAAACGTGTCGCCGTAACTCGCCCCAGTGTCTTTCCAGTAGCGCTTGTCAAAGATGTTGTCGGCATAGAGACGCAACGTCAGACGGCCGTTTTCACCGCCGGGCATGTAACGTGCGCCAAGGTTGAAGAGGTTGTAGCCGGGCACGCTTACCGCATCGTCGCGCGTGGCTTCCTTGCGGCCGGTATAACTCCAGCCGGGCATCAGATGCAGTCCGCGCGCGTGAGGCAGCAGGATATCTGCAAACAGAGTCGTATGCAGGTGCGGCACGTTGATGACTTGCTTGTTGTCGAAGGGAGTAGTCCCGGTCTGGCTTGCGAGAGCCTGAATGGCCGCGGCCGAGGCGGAGAGTTGCAGCCAGCTTGCGGCCTTGCCCTGCGCGTTCAACTCGACCCCGTCGTGCGTCTCGCGTCCCTGCGAGAGGAAACAAAGGGGAGTGTCAGACGTGGTTGCATTTCCAAAGCAATCTGCTCCCGAACCCAGGTCTTCCGAATAGAAAAACGGCGCACGCATGCGGAAGAACGCGGTTGTGATCAGGATGCGCTGGCTTGGAGCATACTTGACGCCGGCCTCAACCTGGCGCGTGAAGAATGGATCAAGAAAGGAGCTACCGTTAGCTGTGAACCAAGGCGCCTGCTGGCCGAGCGAGAGCAGCACTCCGTAGTTTGCATAAAACGTGAGCGACTTAAGCGGCGTGTACGTCGCTCCGTATTCCGGCAGCCAAAGGTCGCGCGTAGTGGTGTAGTTGAAGTCGCCCATGCGAACGAATCTTCCGCCGGCCGTCAGCACCACGCCGTGCGGCAGATGTGCGCGGTCTTGCACGATAGCCGCGGCCTGGCGATTGGAGTCGGCAAGTTGCGCGGAATCGGCCTGCTGGTCATCCGGCTCATAGGCCGCGTTGGGCGAGTAGATGTTCTCAATACCCAACGGAAAATATACGACGGATGGCGACAGGTCGACGCTGCGGTGGAAGAGCGATCCATCCGCAACAAAATCGTGCGACACGGGGCCCGTCTTGAAATGTCCTTGCAACAAAGCCTCGCCCAGCGCGTCGGTACGCAGTTCGCCGGGGCTGCGGTAGTCGTAGATCTCATAGCTGCCGTCTGGGCAAAAGAAGTAGTATGGCGAGTTTGGGCAAAGCGAATCGCCGTTGATGTCAAGCGCTGGACCGTACGGCCAAATTACATTGTCATCGATGAGCAAGTGGCTGTAAGACCCGGCGAGGTGCACTGACCAGTGCGCATTGAAGGCATGTGTCAGCCGCAAGCCCGTGTTGAATGCATCGAAGGTGTTGGGCAGCGACCACGATTGATCGCCGAGCATCACCGATGGAAAAACATCCTCCGGCACAGTGTCGCCGCCCAATAGTTGGTAGCCGGCCACCGATCGCTCAACCTTGTGCTGGTACTCGAAATCGGCAAGCAGCGTAGTGGCCGGATTCAACTGCCATGTACCGTCCGCCGCGCCCATGCCACGCCAGCCATTCGCGTCTTCAACATACGTGTGCATGTTTTCGCCGGCCAGGTTGATGCGAATTCCGGAGCGCTTTGAGGCACCGAGGAATCGGCCCAGATCGATCGCGCCATATGAAGTTCCCCGATGATCGGTGGCCATATCAACCGCTTCAATCTTGAGAGCCGGCTTGGTGACATAGTTGACCAGGCCGCCGGCTGAAGCCACGCCGCTCTCCACGCCGGCGATGCCTTTCACAAACTCGACCTGCTCCTTGTTTTCAAGGGGCACATCCTGTTCGCCGGCAATGGCCATGCCGTTGATCTGGATCGCCGTTCCCAGATCGAGAGGAAAACCGCGAATTTGAAAGTCGCCGTAGTAGCCCACCGGTGCATAGTCTTCACCAACCGATGCATCGTTCTTAACCACGTCAGAAAGTACGCGCGCGCCCATGTCGTTCAGCAGTCCGCGGCTTGTCACCGACACGGAGAGCGGAGTCTCCTTAACAGGCTGCAGTGCGCCATCCAGGTTTCCTGACAACTGATCGAGGGCGTCGTATCCGTCGTTGACGTCGCCGCGCACCACCACGGTAGTGGTGACCCGGGGAACCTGCTGCGCTGCAGCGGCGGGCTTTGACGCGGCAGCCGCCGGAGGTGTTTGTGCCGGACTCTGGGCGTTTGCGCATGAAACCGAAAGCAGTAACACCAATAGTCCCGCGATAAGAAACTTGTACCTTGAAGCGAGCGCGAAGGCGCCGCAACGGGCGAACGGCGAAGGGCCCCATTGTTCTGAATCTCGACATGAGAGGTTGGCCTGAACAACGGCCGCGAAACCGAGCATGGACTCCCCTTGTTTCGAACGGGCTGAAACAAGAGCGCGCTGCGATTCGAGGAAGAAGGCCCGAAGGCCCCAGAAAGCTTCCCACGCCGGTATTATCCGGATCGGGTTCTAGGGTATTTCTCAGCCCCACTTCGTGGAGCACCCCTGTTTCAATATCTTGATTGAAACACCTCCGGGCCTGCTTGGCAAACATTCCCCATTGGACGGAGTCGTTTAAGTAGACGCGAACACATTCTGGGCAGGCCCGGTTTGAAGGTGCAAACTGCCGCAGGCCATTGACGATCAACAGACATGATCGGACAAAATCCAAATTTCCGGCAAAAATGCCCTCTCTCCCACAGCGAGAGGCGCTACATTTAAACTGGAACCAGCTTCCACGAGCAACAAACCTCAGCACCCCTCGGAAATCCCAGTTGAAAGGCGTCTTGATGGAACAATCTCGCTTCCCTGCCCGTTTTCGCGGGCAGTTCGTGGCCTGTGTGCTACTCGTCTGTTGCCTGCTTTCGCTCTCTGCGGCACGCTTGGCCGCGCAATCCACTTTTGGCGCCATACTCGGCACGGTGCGGGATTCGAGCGGCGCTCTGGTCATCGGTGCGCAGGTCTCCTTGGTCAATACTGGCACCACCGGGGCGCGCATCACGACAACCGACGCCAGCGGAAGTTACGCCTTCAAAAATATTGACGTGGGCACTTATACGCTCACCATAACTGCGCCGGGTTTCGAGAAAGAATCGCTGCCGGCCATCGGCCTGACGGCGCGTGAGACGCGTCGCATGGACGCCTCTTTGAACCCGGGCGCAGAGGCCCAGACGGTGGTGGTCAACGAGGACACAGCGCCGGTGATTACCACCGATGTCTCCAGCCTGGCGCAGACCAAGATTGGCGACGAACTTGTGGATCTGCCGGTGGCTATCTATTCCCGGTCCGCTGGGTCAACCAGCCCTATATCGACTTTGACCACAGAAGCCGGCGTGCAAACCGACGACAGCGGCAACCTTGCCGTGATGGGGACAACAGCGGCGCTGCTCAGCGTGACCATCGACGGAATTTCGAGCGTGGGCGTCGAGTACTCGGGCCCGGTGAACGAGATGTTTCCATCGTTCAATTCGATTGAGGAGATTCGCGTTTCAGAGTCGAACAACAACGCCGAATTCAGCGGCGTGGCCGATATAACTACTGTTTCCAAAGCGGGGACGAGCCACTTTCACGGTGGCGCATTCGAGAACCACGAGAACACCGTGCTGAACTCGGGCGACGCCTTCGCCAGCGCGAAGCCGAAGATTGTGATGAACGACTTTGGCGCCACGCTGGGCGGGCCGCTGAAGATTCCTCATATCTACAACGGAAGCGACAAGACTTTTTTCTTTATCAGCTTTGAGGGCCTGCGGCTGCCACGCGAGACGCCGATTCTGTTGAGCGTTCCTTCGGCAGATATGCGCAATGGAAACATCGGGACTTACCTGGATCAAACTTACTGTGAGCCCGATCCGGCAACCCAGTGCCCCGGCGGATACACCGTTTACAACCCCGATGGATCTGAACTTGCTTCCACTCTCACCAACACTAAAGTGCCGGTAAGCGCCATCGCAGCCAATCTGCTCACTTACCTGATGCCCGCGCCGAACTATGGCGACCCCGCATCCTTCGCCAATAACTACCAGGTCAACTTTCCTTCGCCCATCTCGGCCAACCATGGCGATGTGCGCCTGGATAGAACGATGTCTTCAAAGCAGACAGTGTTCGCGCGTTTCTCTTATAAAAATCGCCAGGTAACTACAGCGCCATCGGCCGCATGCACTTTCACTTATTGCGCGGAGGCTGGCAGCCCACTTCAAGGGGCTTATAACACGCCCGAGATAGATGAGGGACTGACTTTCGCTCATAACTACGTGCTCACGCCTAACCTGCTGAACGAATTTCGCGGCGGCTTCAACGCTCAGCATACTTCAGAAACACAGAGTTACTCGACAACTTCGCTGCTGTCGCAGACCGGCCTCACCGTTCCGCAGCCGGACCTGGAATGGTCCGAGGCTCCGCAGGTGCTGATCAACGGGTTCATGTCTACAGGCGCCGGCAATCCCGGCATGCAGCGGGGCCAGATTATTCAGGCTCTTGATAACGTGAGCTGGACCCACGCCAACCACAGCTTTAAATTCGGCGCGGATTTCAAGCGCATCACCGACCACGACGACAACGTCTACGGCAATTACCGCTCTGGCTGGTATGTTTTCAACGGATCTACAAATGTAACCGGGACCATAGGTGACCCCTTCACCGCATTTTTGCTCGGTTACCCTGACTACACAGAGGTAAGTTCCACCACCAAGCCGGCGATGGATGGGCTGGGCTATTCCTGGGCCTTCTTCGGCCAGGACGATTGGAAAATCACGCACCAGCTTACTCTGAATCTCGGTTTGCGCTACGAGTTACACCCGCCCATGCGGGAGATACATGGAAACACCGCCGTCTTTGAGCCGGAATACAGCGCCACGATTGGCGGCCAATTTGTGAACGGCGCAGTGGTGGTTCCCAACGCGCAAGCGCTTAGTTTTGCGTCGCCGGACTTTGTGAATGCCATTGCGCCTACTCCCATCCTGACTGCCCAGCAGGCCGGGATACCAGGCACGCTGCGATTTACCGATAGGACCGGCTGGGGTCCGCGGCTCGGCTTCGCGTGGCGAGTGCTGGGCAAAGATAAAACCGTGCTGCGCGGCGGATGGGGGCGATTCATCGAGACTCCACTCGGATTTTCGCTTGTGGCAGGCTGGGCCGTGGATGCGAGTTACCTGGCTACTTATGACCAGGACTACGCCTCCGACCTGGTTACGCCGCTGCTCTCCTTTGCTAATCCTTTCAACCCCGTGGTGGCTGAGTCCACCGGGACCGCCAGCTTTGACTACGCGTTCCCGGTTCACTACAAGCTGCCTACAGTGCAGCAGTGGAACCTGACGCTTGAGCAGGATATTGGGCACGGCATCGGCGTGCGCGGCTCTTATACAGGCAGCCACGGCGCGAATCTCGACGCGATGGTCGACCTGAACCAGGTTCCGGCCAATACCGCCGGTTATGGGAATGACTCCGGCGCGATTCCCTTCCCCTCCTGGGCCGTCATCCAGAGTGTGCAGAACGCGGCAGAGAGCAACTACAACGGCGGATCGGTTGAGGTTTCGCGGCGCAGCGGCAAGTCGATTACCTTTGACGCGAGTTACATGTTTACGCGCGACCTTTCGAATGCCGGCGGCGCAACGCCCAACGCCTTTGCCGTGGCAGGCGGCAGCTTTCTTACAGACCGCTTCAATCCGCACCACGACTACGGCAACGTGATCTACGATCGGCGGCATCGCTTCCTGGCGACTTATCTCTGGGCGCTGCCGTTTGGGCACGGCCAGCGCTGGCTATCGACCGGCTCGGCATTAAACCGCCTTGTGGGCGACTGGCAATTGGGCGGCGTCACCATTCTGCAAAGCGGGCCGTTCCTGACGCCGACGATGCAAACGGTTGATCCTGCGAATACAAACATTCTGACAACCGTGGGCCAGACGCGACCGGACCAGCTAACCGGCATTTCGCTTTACGCCTCGCACCGCACCACAAAGCAATGGCTCAATCCGGACGCGTTCCCTTACAAGTCGCTCGCCCAGGGCTACGGCACGCAAAACCAGATCGGCATTGGCCGGTTTGGCAATGCGCCGGTGGGCGGAGTGATTGGGCCGGGCACGGCGAACTTCTCGCTCTCGCTGTTGAAGAGCGTGGCAGTGACGGAGAAGGCTCAATTCCAGTTCAGCGTGGCCGCGGCCAACGTCTTTAACCATCGCAACTATGAACCGCCGAATATGCAGGTGGATGCATCGGCCGGGTTTGGGTCAATCACCGCGCTGCAAAGCGCTGAGGGCGCGGGCCCCAGGAGTTTGGAACTCTCGGGGCGCTTTACGTTCTAGTCGAAGACATTCCGGTTTTTACGCGCCGGTGTTCCACTCTTTTGGTCTGCGGCGAGAGCAGGACGAGTCAAGAGCGAACACCCTGCAGGCACCCGATCGCGGTTTGACACAAGACAATGAATGCTTGCGAGCCTCGTGGTAACTTTCGACATTCAAGTCTCTGCCCGCTTGTGTTCGGGTTCGGGGGAAAGTATGCTCATCGGTCTGAGATGCTGTTTTGGAATCGGTCTCTGCGCCGGCCTTGCCGTGTTGTTATCCATCTTGTTGAACGACAGTGGGGAGATCAAACTGGCGGCGCCGGCCTTGTGCTCGCTCGCTGCCATACCCACATCTGTGTACTGGGGGCGTATCTCGGGCATCATCGGCTCCCTGGCCGCAAGTTTTACGCTGGCGGTTCTGTTGTTTCCCCCTGCCGGCCTCGACGTTCAGGATTCCTCCGCTCAAGCCATCCTGATCCTTTTCCAGCTGGGCGCCATTGGAGCGGTAATGATCGCGCCGCATCACTCCGGCCCTCAATTGACATCGAGAAGCCGGTTGCGCTGAGCGCGAGTTACTTGCCCGTTCCCTCGGTGAGGGTAACGATGCGGTCCACTCCGGGAACGGTGAACTTCTCAACCTTGCCGCTGGGCCAGTGAACCTCAATGGCTTCCACCGTAGTGGCCGCGCCGAGGCCAAAGTGGGGGCGGGGATCGTTCGACGACAGATAGCTGCCGCCGCTGAGCACGTCCCCGCGCTGCTTCATTCCGTTGGCGATTATGTAGATTGTGGCGCCGACGGCGTCACGTGGGCTTTTGGGGCCGCCCACAAGCTTTAACTCGAGCCAGTGATTCTTGTCGGGGTTGACGTTGCGCAGCAGGACGGGGTGGCCGTCCATCACATTGATTACCGCGTCAAGCTTGCCATCATTGAACAAATCGCCAACGGCCATGCCGCGTCCGGCCACGACTGCTGCGAGACCGGTGCCTTCGACAGCCGCCACAGGCTCGAACTTCTTTCCATCGACATTATGGAAGAGCATGGGACGCTCGGCCCAGCTGGTACCCCAGTTGTATTTGTCGGCCTGTGGGTATACGTGCCCGTCCGCCATCAGCAGGTCGCGCCAGCCGTCGTTGTCGTAGTCGATGAAGGCATCGCCCCAGCTAAGGAAGGGAACGGAGACTTCGGCGATGCCCAACTGGTCGCTGATGTCGGTGAAGTTGCCGTCGCCCTCGTTGCGATAGAAGGGCTTGTAATCGTCGGAGAAGGTGGTGTTGAAGACCGCCAGCATTCCGCTGTTTTCGTAGTCGCCCACTGCGATGCCCATGGAGGCCGTTTCGCGACCGGCGGAGTTGAGCGCGAAACCCGAAGCATAGCTGACGTCTTCAAAGGCGCCGTCGCCCTTGTTGAGGTAAAGATAATTGGGCGTCGAGTCGTTGCCGACGAGCAAGTCGGGCCGCCCGTCGTTGTTGATGTCGACAAACAGTGCGCCGAGGCCGTAGTAGCCGGGCTTGTCGGCAACGCCTGCCTTTTCGCTTACGTCGGTAAATGTCCCGTCGCCGTTGTTGTGGAAGAGGTGATCGGGCTCGCCCTTCAGGCCGCGCGGGCCGCACGCTACCTGTTCGCCGCGGAATGTGCAGAATGCATTTGCGGCTGCATCCGCGCCGGTCTTGGGCAGGTTGTTCCAATCCCAGTGGAGGTAACCGGCAACGAAGAGGTCGAGGCGGCCGTCGCCATCGAAGTCGCCCCAGGTGGCCGAGGAAGACCAGTTGCCGAGCGTCACACCCGCCTTCTCTGCGACATCGGTAAAGGTGCCGTCATGGTTGTTGTGGTACAGGCGGTTCTTGCCGACATTGGAGACAAAGATGTCTGCCCAGCCGTCGTTGTCGTAGTCGGCAATGGCCACGCCGGTACCCCAGCGGTCGTTGGCAACGCCCGCCTTGCCGGCCACATCGGTGAACGTGCCATCGTGATTGTTGTGGAAGAGCGCCGCGTGGGGCGGGGCGGCCTTGCCAGTCAGCGCGTCTACCGTGGAGCCGTTGACGATATAAATGTCCAACCAGCCGTCGTTGTCGTAATCGATAAGGCCGACGCCCGAGCCCTTGGTTTCGACGATCAGGTCTTTGGCCGGGGTGCCCATCTTGTGGGTCCAGCGGGTGAGGCCGGCCTTTTCAGAGGCGTCTTCAAAGACGATGGGGCCTGCCTTGACGAAGCCGCCCGCGGTGATGGGATGGTGGCGCTCGTCCGGTTGAACGGGGTGAGACGGCGCTATTTCCGGAGTGGCTGGGGAGGGTGGCTGCATTTGTGAAGAAGCAGCAGAAGGCGTGCCTTGGGCGCAAACGGGCGCGCAGAGCCCGGCCGCTAGTAGTCCCAAAACAGTAGTGGTGCGCAGGGCCTCAAACATTGGAGTCAGTATACGGGGCGGGGTGGAGACCAGTATCGGTAAAAAGGTGGATAGGGGTAGCTGGCCGCGTCATCTCAAGCTGATGCTTCCACGGGACATGGCAAGCCATGTATGCTTTCTCGTTCAAAGAAACTCAGGTTATTTGGCCCCTATCACGGCCCCGAGGTATTGAGTGGGCGGCAGGCCGGGCTCAGGAATCCTTTTGACCCTGGCTAAAGAAGCGGACGGAACGATGATATTTGAGTGCCCGAATTGCAAGGAGACCATCGACTCGACGGAGAAGCAATGCCGCTTTTGTTCTGCTCCGATTGATGCCGGAGCGGCGGAGAGAGCGGCAAAGACCCTGGCCAGGGTAAACCAGGCATGCAGCGACGCGAGCTTTATGAGGACCGCAGCAGTTGCGCTGCTGGTATTTTTTGGCATGTTGTTTATTCCGCTGGTGAGCTGGTACGGAACCTGGGGCTGCCTGATTCTGTTTGCCGCCGTGCTGGTAATGGTGGTTCGATGGTGGTTGAGGTTCTGGAATATCGAGTCGGATGATGACGATTTCGTACGATCCAGGAGAACCGTAGGGGTTGTAACTCTGCTGCTGTTCTTTCCGGTGATTCGATTCGTGTCGGTATTGGCAATCGCGCTCTTCGGCCCGGGCAACTAACTGGGGCCTTCGTGTTGCACGAATTGAGCGCTACTCTTCTGCGAGTTCGTAAGGAATTGCAAAGCGGCCAATCTGGATGAGCGCTTTGTCGCCCGGCGGCCAAATGTGCAAGCTCTCAACGCGGCTTGTGCCGGCGATGCGGTGTGCTTCGGCGGTGCCGACGAGCGCGCCGGTCGAGGCCTCGTGAAAGTGCACGCTGAGCGCATCGCCTGCCTGGGTGCGCGTCCAACCAAAGACATAGTCGCCGGGCTTGAGCGTGATTTTGCCGATGCGCACCGGTGCTTGAACGATTAGATAATGAGAGTATTTCCCGTCGGCGGAGTAGCCGGCTGTGAGCAGGACTACGCCGGCGATGTAACGACCGCGGCTGTTCACGATGCCGGAAGCGGTGCGCATCTCGGTCTCAATGTGTTCGCGCTCGACCGGGGCGCGAGCGGGGAGAAGCGAAGCGAGTTCAGCGTCGGTCGCCTGGCGCCAGGCCGATTTCTGCGCCTGCATGAACGGGCAAAGCAAGAGCAGGAAAAGTGCTGACAGAAGAGAGCGGTTCACGAACGGGGCCGGTCGGGATTCGTGGTATCCCACCCTTGGCACAAAAACAAGGACGCGCCAAGGATGGGGCACCCGGAATTTGTGACGCATTGGGCCTTGGTTCATGTCTTGTTGAAATTCGCGGTTGCTCATCATGATTTCGGCTTTCGCAGGGATTCAAGGGTGACGAGGCCGCGCTGAATGGCGGCAGTTGCGGCCTGGGTGCGATCTGTCACGCCGAGTTTGCCTAGCAGGCTGTTGATGTGGGTCTTCACCGTTGCTTCTGAGATTGCAAGCTCGGTGGCAATCTCTTTGTTGCTCTTGCCGCGAACGATCTGCTCCAGCACATCGAACTCGCGCGGCGTAAGTTCCTCGGTGCCCATGCGCTCTGCGAGTCTTTGTGCGATGGCAGGGGGGATGTGCTGCTTGCCGGCATGAACGGCGCGAATGGTTGTGATCAACTCCTCAGACGTCATGCCCTTGAGCAGGTAGGCGCGCGCGCCTGCTTGCAAAGCGCGGAAGATGTCTTCATCACCGTCGTACGTGGTAAGCACGATGAAGCGGGCGCCGGGCGTCTCCATGCGGATGCGCTCGATGACCTCAACGCCGCTGAGGCGCGGCATGCGCAGATCGATGAGCGTGATGCTCGGCTGGTGCTTGCGGAATTGGGCGATGGCTTCAACGCCGTCCGCGGCCTCGCCCACCACTTCAAGGCCATCGACCACGTTGAGCAGGGCGACGAGACCCTGGCGCACAACGTGATGGTCTTCGACGACCAGAACGCGAATCGGTTCCTGTTTCAAAGGCTCACTCACGTGGGCTCTCCTGTTCTCTCTCGTGGTTCACGCGGGGCCGACGCGCGCAGTCTGACCGCAGTGCCCGTGCCCGGTTCGCTGGTTACTTCAAGCGTACCGCCGATGGCGGCAGCGCGCTCGCGCATTCCTGTCAGTCCAAAATGTCCTGGCGCCGACTCGGACCCGGAAGCAAAACCGCTGCCGTCATCCCGGACTTCCAATACGATCTCTGAAGCCCCGTATTCCAACTGGACAAAAAGATGTGCCGCCCCGGCATGCTTCTTCACATTATGGATGGCTTCCTGGGCCACGCGCAGGATTTCGCGCTCGGTGCCCGGGGGCAAGGGACGGTATGCGCCGAAGATGTTGAACTTGCATTCAAGGCCGGCGGCGCAATCGGCCTCAACCATGCGGCGCAAACGAACCGGCAGAGTGGTTTCTCCGGAGTCCTGCGAGCGCAGCGCCCAGATGGATTGGCGCGCATCGGCCAGGCCTTCGCGAACATAGCCGCTGGTGGTATCAAGGTGCTTTTGCGCTGCCTCCACCTTGCTCTGTCGCAGCAGTTCGGCAAGCACCTCCAACTGCAATGAGATGCCGACGTAGCCTTGCGCGAGGGTGTCGTGAATTTCGCGCGCGATACGGTTCCTCTCGCCGAGCACCGCGCTGAACTCGCGCTGGGCGAGGCGCAAGCGCCGGCGCAGCAGCAGAACAATCAGGCCTGCGACGGCCGCCGCCAGCAGCAGGTAGAACCACAGGGTCTGGTAGAAGTGGGGGCGGAGTTGAAAGGCCAGCGCCGCGCCTTCGGTGTTCCAGAGACCGTCGTTGTTGGCCGCCTGCACGCGGAAGGTGTAATGGCCCGGCGGAATGTTGGTGTAGTAGGCGGTGCGGCGCGTGCCGGCTTCGGTCCAGCTGCGATCAATACCCTCAAGCATGTAGCGATAGCGCACCTTTTGTGGCGCGACAAAACTCAGGGCCGCGTAATCAAACTCGAAGTGCACGTGGCCTGCCTCAATACTCAACCCGGGACTTGCCGCGCGCTGCACATCATCAACGGTGAACCGCTCCAGCACCACAGGCGGCGGAACGGTGTTGACCGGGAAATGCGCAGGGTCCACTTCGACCAGACCCTTGGGCGTGGCGAACCACAGGTGACCGTCGCGAGAACGCCACGCAGAGGGATGGCTGTTGGTGGCCGTTTCGCGGCTGCGAAGGCCATCGGCGGCGCCGAACTCCATCCACCGCGCGCAGTTTCCGGAGTCGTCTACGTCGCATCGGGCGATGCCTTCGCCAGTGGCGAACCAGAGATGATTAGCGCCGTCGTTAAGTATGGCGCGGATGGCGGTCCGGTCAGCGCTGAAATGCTCGGGAAAAGAAAACTTCTGCCCGTCCCACAGATTCCAGCCGCGATCCTGGGTGCCGATAAGAATTCCTCTGCCGCGGGGCAGCAGCGCGGTAATCACATTGCTTGAGAGGCCGTTGGCGGTGGTGTAGTTTTCGATCTTGCCGTTGCGGATTCGCGATAGACCGGCAAGGGTCGCCACCCACAAGTCCCCGGCGGCGTCGCGGGCCATAGCGCCCACCAGGTCGCTGCCGAGTCCGCTGGCCTGGGTATACGTCTGCATGTGAGTGCCGGGAACGTCGCCGGTCCAGTGCGTGAGGCCGCGGCGAGTACCGATCCAAAGACTGCCATCGGCATCGGCCATGAGGGAGCGGATGAAGTCGTCGGGCAGACCGTCGGCGGAGGTGAATGAAGCGATTGTGCCGCGGCGGATGCGGTTGAGGCGCGTGAGAAACTCCTTGATATTACCAGGCGCATT
>Ga0118677_10008995_pt1 | contig 15767 bp, 17 predicted proteins | sample AliMusrvi5mmetaG_FD_86154 | JGI IMG/M metagenome (GOLD analysis project Ga0118677, IMG submission 86154) | reverse complement strand
GTGCTGGATCTAGGACTCAAGACCCTGGTCGTCCATTCCCGGCAGCATGCGTTATCGGGAACGGTGGCCAACTATGGCGCGATCATCTGGATGCCCGATGTGGCAGGCACGGTCTTTTCTATTCGCTGATGAATAAATTTACCATGAATGGACAGGATGGGGAGAGCCGATTTGTAACTTTAGTCTTAATCGTAGTTGTAAGCTTAATCCTCTCCTTACTGCTTCGTGATCGTTGAGAGTATGAGATTACGATTAGGATTTGGTTTCAGCGACGGTAAGGTTTGTTGGACCGTCAATTGTGATACACAGGGCATATTTACCTCACTTCTTACGTCATTACGTCACTTCTTTTTGGATACCTTGGCTTTGGGGCGTTTTGGTGTCTTTTTTGATTCACTTCCACTTCCACATCCGCAATCGCACTCACAACCGCCCTTGGCATTGCCGTGAGCATAATAGATATCGCAGAGAATCCCTATCAATTCGTTGCGGGTCATCTTGGAAATGGCGTCCTTGAATTCAACCCCCTGGACTTCACTTTCTCTCCAATTAACCAATCGCACTCTCTCATTGGATGGGACGGTTTCATCAAGCAAAAGTTTTAGGGATACCGTTGCCTCATACAGTCTGTCTAGTGATGCCCATTCCTCGCCTATTTATCGAGGTTGCTGAAGGAAAATATTGAAGAGGGTCTCAGGCTGTACCCTACCGATCTGTTTTTGCTGTCGAGTGCATATGATCTTGCTAGAGAAGGGGACGACTGGGCATTAACGGGGGCGCCCGTTGTTTTACCTAGGCATACATCACTTTCGGCTCTCAACCGTTTCCACGCGTATGCTGAATGCAGTTTCAGAATCCCTTAGCAGCGCCAGTGATGTTATCAGGTTTTTCGATGCTCAGATTAGGGATTCACCTGATTCCGTACCTCAGTCCTCTCCTTTATGGTGTTGGCATTGGAAAAAGGAAAAATTCGATAGTGAGGGAGAAAACACGGAGGTAATAAAATGGATGGGGAAGCTACACCGTGACACGCGGAATGCATCGAACATTGAGAGTGGCTTGGGTGGTAATGGTATGGGCCGCCTTGGGTATGGGTTGTGTCTCTCATCGTCTGAACCAATCCCTGCAACCAGTTGAGTGGGGAGACGTTATGCAAAGCTCCCCCCGTGTCCAGCCCTGCCTTGTCGTTTGCCCCCAGGAAAAGGTGCCGGAGCACCTTCGTGATATGAATCCCGTTGCGAGGTTACCGTTTTTTGCGATGGCTGCCGTTGAGAGCAGGCACGATCCGTTTGCTGTCGGGGATCGTGGTCGTGCGATAGGCCTGTATCAAATCCATCGGGAATATTGGAAGGATTCTGGTGTGCCGGGAAAATGGGAAAATTGCCGCGACCCACACTATTCACAACGTGTGATTCTGGCGTATTGGAAACGCTATTGTCCCGATGCACTGAAACGGGGCGATCTGGAGGTATTGTGCCGTGTTCACAATGGCGGTCCGCAAGGTTATCTCAAGAGGAATACCATGGTTTATTGGCGGAAGATTCAGGCGGTGTCTACGACGTCGGTTCTCTGTCCAGTGAATCTTGGGGATCTGATAAGATAACGCCTCTTCTCTTAACCAATCCTGAATCCGCGCATGGAGATGGAGCCAAGCACCACTTTTTCGGTGAAAAATGTCAGTGCTTCATTCTTTCCCTGAAGCGCCAACGTATAGAGCATTGGTAAATAATGTTCGTTAGTGGGGATAGCCAGTGTCGCCTCGGATCCTAAGCGATCATAATGAATCAACGCCTCATGATCGTGTTTTACAATCAGATCCTTCAACTTGGCATCAAATCCCGTGGTCCAGTCAAAGGGCTTATCCGTCCATTCCATCATTCCCAAGTTGTGGACCATGTTGCCGCTCCCGATGATCAGCAGGCCCCGTTCTCGCAGGGCATCAAGCGCTCTTCCGATTTCGTAATGGCGTTGTGGTGGCAGCGTGCGATCAAGGCTGAGTTGGAACACCGGGATATCGGCGGCGGGGAACATGCGACATAATACAGACCAGGTCCCATGATCCAAACCCCAGTTCATATCCGGTTCGGTGCTGATTGAGCGGAGGGTTTCACGGGTTATTTGAGCCCATTCAGGCGAACCGTCCGCTGGGTACTGTTTCTTATAAAGCTCAGGTGGGAAACCCCGAAAATCGTGGATCGTTTTTGGCTTCGGCATGGCTGTGACCCGCGTTCCGTTGGTTTCCCAGTGTGCAGAAATGCAGAGAATGGCGAGGGGGCGTGGCAACTCCGACCCCAGGGCCGTCCATGTACGGCTGAATTCGTTGTCCTCAATCGCATTCATGGGACTGCCATGGCCGGCAAAAAGGACCGGCATTTTGGTTGTAGTTGAGGAATCTTTTTTCAGCATTTGACCAAACGTTGCTATAGTAGTCATACCCAACCATCCCAGTGTGAGGCATTTCAAAAAAGAGCGCCGATCCAATAAGTCTAACTCCCCGCCGGGCATCATGAGCTTGCCCCAAGGCGGGGATTCACTGACCCCATGAGGACAGTGCCTGATCGTTCTTGTATTGTCGATCTTCATTCTGTTTTTGCAGGTGCTTATTCCGGCACGATACTTATGGTTCCTCAATCATGTTGATGGACCGTGCTCTGTCGAGGCGACGCGGGTGCATGTTGTATCGGGTGTTGCTCATGTGCAGGGGCGACAATCGTTTGACTGCCGTACCAATACGGGTCGTATGGCCAGCCAAACGGCATCCCCCCATACCAATAGCCATCATTCCAATAGGTCCAATACTGTGAGTCCTTCAACTGCTGCTCGCGCTCGATGGCATGGAGGTAAGTTTCCTGCATGTAATCGATTACTTCGTCCGGGACTCCCTGTGACTTGAGCCTTGCAAATTCGCTGGCCTTCATCTTGTAGGTTGTGCCGGAATCGATGATTTTCGCAATAATATCCACTGCTGGCATGCCGACTTTGCTCATCTGCACGATTTCACCCACAGTTAAAGGTGGCCCTTGCTTTTTTACGCCAGTTGCGCAACCAGCCAGCAATAGTCCCGCGACCAGGCCACACCCGACGATAACCGCTATCCTTCCGCCTTGCATTTTACTCATATTCTATTCCTCCTTGTAAATGCCCTGACTTTACTCGGAAAATGAATATTCCCGGAATCGGGGGAACCATTAAAAACGACTTCGAAATCCCCTACGACTCCGGGTGATGAAGGCCAATATTCCATAATCTCCGATGAAGTTTGATAAATTAGGATCAAGCCGCCTTGCGGCGCAGATGGAGTTGGCTCCACCAGGATCCTTGCGATTTCTTCTCCTCCATCCGTGGTGTCACTTCTTTTTCTTTAGGTTCTTCATTCTTTATTTCGGACGTGTGACTTTGATAAAGATGGGCAAATTCGACAGCAAAGTTTTCAAAGGGGGTCTTTGTTGTATTCTCTATTGTACGCACAACCCCTTGCATGAGACGTCCCTCATTGAGTGCCTGATACATTTCGATGAAAACTCGTACCATATCCGCCGACATACCCATCCCTAGCATTGCCAGCCTTGCGGCTTCGTAGGAAAACTGCACATATTGCAGATCCGGCTTCGCGATGGCCTTACCAATAATTTCCGTCATCTCGATCATGGAAAGATCCCGATGACCAAGCAGATCGCATACGCTCTTCCCTGTGAAGCGCAACTCCGACAGGTATTCGGAGGCTGCATGTGCTATATCACGGGTGGCAATTACCGGTATTTTCAGGTCTCCCCTCAAAGGTGTGCCCATAATGCCCTGGGTCTTGATCAAACTTATGGTGGACTCCAGGTTCTCCATAAAGAAGGCGGGGCGCAGATGTACCACATTCAGTAGTGGAATCCCATTGATCCGCTCCTCCTGTTCATGAAGTCCGGCGATCGGACCCGTACCCGCTAACAGATGAGCCCCTTGGCTACTCAGATTAACGACCCATTTCACGCTCGACAGCCTGACGGCTTCCGCAATGGATATTCCTATCCTTGTTTGCTCGGCCCGCACCGATTCGGTGTGGAGATCCGGAGGAATCATCGTAAAGACAGCGTCTGCCCCATGTAGTACCTTAGATAGAAACTCTACATCGCCTAACGTACCCATAAAGGCTTTCGCCCCTTTTTTGACCAGAGGTTCCAACTTCTCAACATTTCTTCCAACCACTTTCACCTTGGCGCCGCTTTCAAGCAAGGTCTCCGCAATGCGGTGGCCGATATGCCCTGTCGCACCGGTGATTACATACGTTTTCATACTTCCCTTCCTTTCTACTTTTTAAAAAAATCTCTTTTTATTTAAAAAGCATTGCCTATGCCATGGTTGTGGACCACCGCGTTTGGGAATTGCAGGGAGAAGATCGGGTTTGCGAATGATCGTCGTAACCGGTTGAATACAAACATATAATAGCGCGTTGTTTGGTTATTAATGCGGGCATTGATTTTGTTGTAATGGCTGGCCCCATGTCGAGAAGTTTAAATTATTGATTCAAGGGTGTCTCATAAATGTGTCGTGAGACAAAGGCGCAGTTCTCTGAATTCTTTAACTCAAGAGTATTCACAACGGGGCGGTGTTTATGACCTCAGGTATTTGGAATGGCAGAATTCGGGATTCCCCGATTGTTTATGAAAACTGAATCGGCCATTTTTTGTGCCATCAGGCAGAGAACGAAAGGAGGTGTGGTGTATCGAGAAAATATTTTCGGGTTAGCCATGGGGCGAAAATATTTGTGGCCATGGATCAGGTATAAGACAGTGAATGTAACAAACAGCAAAATATGAGGTGATGAATGAAGATCAATCTAGTACTAGTTCTGGGATTGGTGATGGCTGGGGCCGTGTCGACACTTTTGGCGGTAGAGCAGCTTGAGGCAGAGCCGACCAATACGAATGCTCCCATGGAAAAGAAGGCAGCCATCACTCCTGCGGTCTATGTGTGTCCGGACTGTGAGACGATAGCGCTGAAGGCTGGCAAGTGTGAAAAATGCGGGAAGGATATGAAGGCATCGCATTTATTGGGCGTGAAGGATGGCCAGGCGATGTTGTGCGATTGCGCCTCTGGTTGCAAGTGCGACGCCAAAGGTATGAAAGATGGCAAGTGTGCGTGCGGGATAGAGGTTAAAAAAATAAGCGTGAAGGGCCTGTACGTCTGCACGGATGGATGTCCTGAGATATCGGACAAACCGGGCAAATGCATGTGCGGCAAAGAACTGAAGAAGGTCGAGCAGTAATAGGCCAAATCAGGATGGTCGAACCGACTACACCCGGCGCTATGCGCAAGGACGTCGTCGGTTCTTGATCATCAATTCATCTTTAGATTATTTCTGAAATATCGACTCCATGTCTTGTTCTTCTGGATATGAATGGACATATCCTTATCACTTTACTCTGCTTTAGAAAAATGAGCGGCATTCGGGCAGATGAAGTGGTTGGAGGGACTTGGCGGTCGGTTGGAGATTGAGTCTGTGCCTGGTAAGGGCTCGTGGCAAGGATCATGGTGCCGTAAGGAAATGGGGAAACGAGAAACAAGGCGAAATGGAATGGAGTCTGAAATGAAGAAAATAGTTGATCATGTATTTTGTAAATTAATGATGGTGCTGGCGCTAGGACTGGCTGCTGGATGTGCAACCAAGGCACCTTGGTACGGAGTGAGCAAAAAAGCGGAATTAATGAGTTTCGGAACTCCTGACGAAATCAGGGAGTTTCCCAAGGGACGCCTCGAATTGATTAAGTTTAGTGGGGGGGCCACTATTGGTCGTGCCACGTTCCAGCCGGGATGGCGGTGGTCCACGTCGGTACAACCGCTGGCTAAAACCAAGAGCTGCGAAGCCCCTCACTTCCAATATCATGTGTCCGGAGTGTTACATGTTCGGATGAATGATGGTACGGAGTTGGATTGCAAGCCGGGGGATGTATCACTCCTGCCCGCCGGTCATGATGGGTGGGTTGTGGGAAATGAACCGGTCGTGGTCGTGGATTTCCAAGGGATGACAAACTACGCGAAAACCAAGTAGCTGTTTAGCCTATAATATAACGGCTGATAAACGCTCTTAGGAGGATATGCAACAATTCTTTACGCGAGTTTTTGGCCGGAATAAATGAAAACCTTTCAGGGATTGTCTTTCTGTCGATCTGAAAGAGGTGAGGCGTTTTAGGGGCCGAAGGTAAGCTGATAGGCAACATAGGCTTGGAATTCTGTAGGGCCATCCATGGACCGTCCTGCGGAGAGCAGTATGTGGTGTAGTGCGCTTAAATCAATGATGGTGGCAAGATTAAAGGCCGTTTCATCCTCCTCATGGAACTGCGTGGGGGTGTGGTAATAGACTTCTCCCCCCAGCAATACTTTATCAGTGATCTGGCGTTGCAGTACCCACCCGAGGAACGTCCAATCGCGGTTGTTCGCGCCTGGATTAATATGATAGCCACCCCCGCCATAGGTCGTCCACTTGCGATCCTCCTGCCCCCAGCTTTTTTGAAGCCAAAGTGGGAGAAAGGTCCCGATGTGACCACTACCCAGGTTGCGCTCAGTCTTACCTGTAGGAAACTCTATTAAAGGGAAACCCCCGATTTGGGGGCGTTCCGGCGTTTCCTGGATGAATCGGTATTTTAAACCAATTTCGGTATCGCCATAACCCAAATGGGTTGGTCCTTGATTGGGCGTGTCATAAGCCAAAGGCGCGATCAGGTGAACTTGAGTATTAGAAATGATTCCATAATTAATTTCAATAAGCGCGGGTAAGCCCGTCCAACCATCTTTAGTACGGGTATGTTGTGAGGCCAGGTAGTATTCCCAGTGTTGAAACTCGACCGGTTCGGGATCATCTGTTATAAAAGGAGGCCCTGCAAGAGTGGTCTGCGTACAACCCCATAGACCTGTGAGGAACCAACACCAAAGGCTTAAGGGGTTGCATGTATTGCGATTTACCATTTTTCTTGGCTTGGCTGGTTCAGAGGTTCCGTCTTTTTTCATTTGACGGAAATTTTCCTTGCTGCTTTGAGGGCGGCATCGTAATCAGGGTGAGTGGTAATCTCTGGGACGATCTGCCGATAGGCCACTTTCCCATTCCGATCGATGATCCAGATGGACCGTGTGAGAAGTCCCATGTCTTTGATCATGATGCCATATTTTGTCCCGAACTCGCGCCAAACGCTGTCCGACAGTACCTTGATGCGATCGATCTTTTCCGTTTCGCAGAACCGTTTTTGAGCGAACGGGAGATCCTCGCTGATTGTTAGAATGACTACGTTCGTGGGTAGGGTGATAGCTTCTTCGTTGAACCGTTTCGTTTGCAAAGAACAGACACCCGTATCGAGGCTGGGGACCGCACTGATCAAAACGACCTTGCTTTTATAATCGGTCAGTGTCACTGACTTGAAGGTTGCATCAACAACCTTGAAATCCGGCGCCGCCATTCCTGTCTTGACCAGTTCTCCCATAAGAATCACCGGATTCCCTTTCATGGTGATCCGAACTTCCTGTGTATCCGTTTTCATTGTTATTACCTCTCCTTTTGTTGTTGTCATTAAGGTCACAAAACCTATGCCGACCAGCCATATGGCCCAGATACTATGTTTTTCCATGATGCCCGTCTCCCCATTCAATGACACTTATTTTGTGGTGATTGTGCGCTATGTCGTGTGCTGGTGCCAATGGGTATTTTCCTGATTCGTTAAGGTGAAATCCCTTATAAATACTGAGTTGTGTTGGAGAACCATAGGGATTTTCGAAGCGATTTTTGCGGATTTACCGGATGGATCAAGCCAGTATTGTTATCGCATTATCACGACAGAAATGAGGAAATGTGAATAATTGCGAGCAAACACCGAATGAACACATTGATATCCAGAGAGAGGAGACGCCGCCGATGCCAGACTTAAGCACAACTTATATGGGAATTCCCCTGAAAAGCCCCTTGATTGTCGGTGCGTCAGGGTTGACAGCCAACATGGCATCCATCGAACACCTTGAGGCTGAAGGTGCTGCGATGATCGTGACCAAATCGTTATTTGAGGAACAGATTCAACTCGAACGGTTCAAGTTCGATGAAGATGCCGAAAAAGGGAACTATCGGTATGCTGAAATGATCACAATTCGACCCCATCTCCAACATGGTGGTCCTGCAGAGCATCTTATGTGGGTTCGTGAAGCCAAAAAAGCGGTGGGCATCCCGGTGTTGGCTAGCTTAAATGCAGTAAATCCCAAAACGTGGGTGGAATATGCCAAGAAGTTGGAGGATACGGGCATATACGCGCTCACAATACGTCCGCCTATTAATGAATCCTGATGAAATTGTAAAAAACTTCTCCGCGGTTTAACCAGACAAAAGAGGGGGACCTAAATGGGCCAGAGAGGAAAATATAGTGGGATGAAAATCAAATTAGCAGATCGACGATGTGTTCCCTGCAAGGGCGGTGTCCCTCCATTAAAAGGAAAAGACCTCCAGCCATATCTGGACGAACTTGGGAACGGGTGGGAAGTTGTTCAGGAACATCACCTTGAAAAGACTTACAAATTTAAGAACTTTCAGGGAGCTCTTGAATTTACGAATAAGGTTGGCCAAATCGCCGAGGGAGAGTCCCACCATCCGGAAATTACACTCTCCTGGGGACTGGTCTCTCTGCGTATCTGGACCCATAAAATCAGCGGTTTGTCGGAAAGTGATTTTATCTTGGCCGCCAAGGCTGAACAGGCATTCACCCTGACTACAGCAAACAATCGATATAGTGAGAAAGGGGAATAACATGCTCAATCTTGTTGAACAAACACGCCTGTCGCCTGCTGAGATAATGGTCATCGCTTATGATTTCTTTGTAGGGAAACATGGACTCACTCTCATCGAGCGTATTGAACATATGCACGGCAGTGAAGGTGCTGTTGAGATATCGGTTGTAGGATCCACACTGAAAGGGAGAATTCAGTATGATCCCAAAATGGTTTTCAACCAACTTACCGACTATGTGCAAAAGCAATACGGATTAACCCCAGTCTATATTTTGCTACATTTACACGATGCCCATAAAGATGACCCTGGTCATCTGGTGATACAAGCTGATTTTGATACGCCGGTTGAAGTCCGGGTCGAAACTCTGGAATATGAAACTCTGGCCAAAGAGTTTGTCTTGAGCCTTCCCCGTTAACGACAATGTGAATCATTCCGCCTCTAACGATCTTGGCTGGAGTTGGATAAAACGAAAAGGGGAATATGAAAGTGATAAGAACTGACATCGGGCGAGGGGAGTATGACTTGATGGCTTCCGCAACTGCGAGTAGCCGCTGCAGCGGCGATTGTCCCTGAGGTGGAACTCGATATTGTTTTGAAGGAAAACCAGTTGTGTATGCTCTTGGGCCGTAATCCCAGCTCGATTGCACGAGGCGCGGTATTGTTAAATCGAAGGTTTCCGCCGGAAGTTCCTGCCGGTTTGCCGTCAGGATTGCTGGAACGACGCCCAGACGTGCGCGGTTCTGAACGTTTGCTGTAGGCGGCCAATGCCCGCATCGGGGTCGCATTGGGAGATTTTCTGCCGAGAATCAATCTGACCGGATTGTACGGCAAGGTGAGTCCCGAGTTATCATCGTTGACTGCAGAAAAATCGGGAGCATGGTCACTAATGGCCAATATAAAGCAATGGGGGGAGGGTGGGATCAGAAGACAGATGGAATTTTTTAACGCAATCATATGAAATTATAAATTAGGGTTTTGGGTAGACCAAAGTTCGTTTTTTCCTGATATTTCATTTATTGGATCGTCGAATCGTATAAATAGCGGTATGTTTCAACCCGAAAGGATGGAACACGTATGACTGTGAATCAGACTTGTAAACCAGACACACCTTGTCAACACGATATTCATCCTGTGAAGCGGACTCGAACAATGCTCCGAATTATCGTGGAATGCTTGGGGGTGTTGGTGATTACAGTGGGAGGATCCTGTCAAATTTTCGCTTCGGACGGATTTGAAGATCTAGTCCGGGTCGTAAAGTCCGGAACTGATGAGAAATCATTGCTGGGATATGTAAATGCGTCATCGGTGGTCCACACTTTGACCGTTGACGAAATTCTCTTCTTAAGTGATCTCGGGTTGTCGGCAGAGACAATTAAAGCCATCGGTACTCATGGCCAGAATCAGGGGAGCGAAATGTCCATTGTGGGGGCTCCCCTGACCAATGCCGAGGCGGTGTTGGAACAAGCAGGCACCGAGAGTGAGCCGTCTGCAGCTGAGAATGACACACCGCTGTCGGAGGAGGCTCCTCCGTTGGGAGATGTGGTACAGGAATCATTTGTGGCACCACCTGTCATAACGGTGCCACCTGTTGCTGAAGTGGACTACTCCACTTTCTATGATGGGTTGGCTCCCTACGGAAACTGGTTCGATATTGATGGCGAGTGGTGCTGGCAACCCACAGCGGTCCTCGTGGATCGCGGATGGAGCCCTTATTGCCAGGGTGGACGCTGGGTGTATAGCGATTGCGGTTGGGCATGGAATTCGACGTACTCCTGGGGTTGGGCTCCGTTTCATTATGGGCGTTGGCGCCATCATTCCCATTATGGTTGGATTTGGCGGCCGGGCCGGGAGTGGGGGCCGGCCTGGGTCTGCTGGCGGTATTCCAACGTGGCTATTGGTTGGGCACCGCTGCCGCCTGAGGTTACTTTCGACAACCGTGCCGGTCTTTGCTACCAGGGCCGGGCCGTTCCTGCAGGCTTTGATTTCGGGTTGGGGTGGGATGCGTATTCCTTTGTGTCGATTGAACACTTTTGTGAACCTCGCGTGTCGCGGAACCGATTTCCCCGGGCACGGGTCGAACCGATTTTCCACACTGCGAGCCTTGTGCAAACCCCGGTCCTATTCCAAAACGGTCGCATCTGTAATTTCGGTCCACCCCCTGCCAGTATTGTTTCCGTGACCCACCAGGAAATCCGCCCGGTAACAATCGTTGACTACAGCCTGCGTATGGGGGATCCCATCCCACGCCCGAGGATTTCGGGATTAACGCTGGCTTTTTATCGTCCTCTGGTTGCGCCAACGGCACGTGAGAATCCACGCCAAGTTGTGGTGCGGCGTGAGGTTCAGGAGCGAGAACGACGTGATGCAATCCGGCATGACGACATATTTCAATTTCACCGAAGCGCGACTACGGTACAGGGTGAACAATTACGTGGGCAAGAAAGCCGATCTATTCCGCATCCTATCATGGCGCCCATCGTTCCCACTCCGCCGGATACCCTCCGGCGGGAACAATTACGCCTGAGTCAGGAAATGGCGAGTCAGCGTCAGGCGGAGGAAGCCGCCGCCCGGTTGCAGGAAGAGCAACGGCGTCGGGCGTCCGAACTGATTCAGGTGCAGAAAGAACAGCGGCAGCGGGACATTGAGCAAGCCCGGCAGCAGGCGCTGGCGGAACAGCAACACCGCGCTGCAGAATTGATGAGTCAGCAGGAGGAACAGAGACGTGCAACTGAGGCCATGCGGCAGCAGGAGTTCCAACGCCGGGCGCAGGAAGTGAACCGTCAGCAGGAACGGCAGCGGGAAGCGGATGCGGCGGCATGGGTTGTGGAACAGCAACGACAGGTATTACGTGTGCAACGCGAAGCCGAGGAGAATGCAGCGCGATGGCAGATAGAACACGCGAGGAACCGGGTGAATATCCCGGAGGCCGTGCCCCAGAACGAAACGCATCGTCCTTCATCAGAGACGCTGTCGGGATACAGCGAAGGCTCAGTGACAAAAACGGAGAGTAATCGTGGTGCTAGCAGCAGGAATTACAGTCGTCATCCGATGGGGCGGTAACAGATAATTTATGGCTTGGTGATAGTAACAGTGGATTGGTGGAAAGGAATAGAACATGCATAAGATTAGCTGGATTCGGCTTGAGTTTATTTTGGCGGTGGTGATATTGGCCTGCAGCTTTGCCATTATGGCTGTAGTGCAAGTTGCGGATGCAGAGAACCAAGCACGATTTGTTTCACCAGATCAGGCGCTGTTGGCGTTGAAGGAAGCCGCGCAGAGAGGGGATACGAACGCGCTGCAAAAACTGTTCGGGCCCACACTAAACGAGATTGCGAATCCGGATACGATCCAGCGTGCCAATCAACTGCAGGGCTTTGCGCAACACTTGAGTGAGTTTACGGAACTTGCCACTCAGGTAAATCAGACGGTGGTGATCCGTCTTGGCAGCAAACACTGGCCGTTTCCGATTCCACTGGTCATGACCAATGGTCAATGGAGTTTCGATACGCTGGCGGGCAAGGAAGAGATCCTGAACCGCCGGATAGGCCACAATGAGTTGAGTGCTATCGAGGTGTGCCACGCCTATGTTCAGGCGCAGAAGGAATATGCCTTGAAAGATCGTGCCGGGGACGGGGTGATGGCATACGCTCAACACCTTCGCAGCAAACCGGGGACAAAGAATGGCTTGTATTGGGAAAGTGAGCCAGGGGGGGAGTTAAGTCCCTTCGGTCCGCTTGTGGCAAGGGCGCAAGAAGAGGGGTATTACAAATTGAAGGGGTGTACCCCGTTCCATGGATACATTTTTAAAATTCTGAAAAAACAGGGGCGAGATGCCCCCGGTGGGAAATATATCTATGTCATCAACGGTCATATGGTGGCTGGTTTCGGGTTGTTGGCTTACCCGGTCGAATGGGGGAATTCCGGAGTGATGACCTTTATGGTCAATCTGCAGGGGAAAGTGTACCAGAAGAATTTTGGGGAGAAGACAATGGAACAGGCATCCCGCATCGATGAATATAATCCCGATGCCACTTGGCGGGAGGCCGAGTAGCAACGGGGATAGCGCTTTGCCCCATCCTTCAGGCTGGTAGCTGTTTTATGCGGATTGCTTAGCAGTGGACTTATTTTGTTCTGTATCCGCCATTTGGGCTAACACTCTATTGACTTTTATCCCCGCTACGCTACGCTACAAAACTATTTATCTTAAACAGGATTAACCAAAATATGAGTCTTTTACACTGCGCCACGAACCTTTGTTGTGAATATCTCACTAACCCCATTGGCTTGGACGAACTTAAACCCCGTCTATCGTGGCAAATGAGTGATAGTCGTCTGGGCGCATGTCAAACCAGTTATCAAATTATAGCGGCTTCATCCCTCCAAGCCTTGGATCGCAAGCCCAATTTATGGGACAGCGGGAAGGTCAAGACCGATCAGTGTTTGGATATTGTGTATGGAGGTAAACGCCTCATCTCACGTCAATTGGTCTGGTGGCGTGTGCGTGTGTGGGATCATGCGGGGCAGCCGTCCGACTGGAGCGCCCCGGCGTGTTTCGAAATGGGGTTGCTGAAATCCGCCGACTGGACCGCCCAGTGGATTGGACGGCCCATCGCCAATCGGGAGGGGAGCCAGCCATGTCCTCTGTTACGAAAAACCTTTATCCTTAAGTCTGGAGTGGCGCGTGCCCGTCTTTATTCAACTGCGCGAGGTCTTTTTGAACTCCACCTTAATGGTAGTCGGGTAGGCACGGACTATTTCACGCCTGGGTGGACTGATTATAACAAGCGCATTCAGTATCTGGTCTATGATGTCACCTCTCAGGTTCAGCAAGGTGTCAACGTCTTGGGTGCCATGCTGGGGGACGGTTGGTTTGCCGGCTATCTTGTGTGGGGAGGAAATCATTTTGTTTATGGCGATCAATTGTCCTTGTTGGCCCAGTTGGAAGTGGACTATGCCGATGGGACCAAGGAGATCATCGCCACGGGGCCGGAATGGAAAACGATCCTTAGCCCTATTGTGAAATCGGATATCTACCATGGAGAAACCTATGATGCCCGTCTCGTTCAGCAGGGTTGGGACAGGCCGGATGGTGATGAGTCGGCGTGGCAGCCCGTGGCCGTTTTCCCTCCACCTGCGGCGGCGCTTGTGGCCAAACGCAATGCTCCGGTCCGCAAGCAGGAGGAATTGCCTACCCTTGTCCAGACGGAACCCTCTTTTGGTGTGCATGTGTTTGATCTTGGCCAGAATATGGTTGGCTGGGCACGGATCAAGGTTCGTGCCCCGGCCGGGACGATGGTGACCATCCGGTTCGCTGAAATGCTGAACAACGATGGCACCGTTTACACGGCTAATTTACGTACGGCCCAATGCACGGATCGTTACATTTGCAAAGGTGGTGGGGAAGAAGTCTATGAGCCGTCTTTCACATTTCATGGTTTCCGGTATGTGGAACTTACCGGGTTGTCTGAGAAGCCTGCGCCTGCGGATGTTGTCGGCGTTGTCCTGCACACCGAAATCCCGTCTACGGGTTCCTTTGAGTGTTCCGATCCTCTGATTAACCGCTTGCAGAAGAACATCTTATGGGGGCAGAAAGGCAACTTCCTGGAGGCGCCCACGGATTGTCCGCAGCGTGACGAACGCCTGGGATGGACCGGCGATGCCCAGGTGTTTATCCGCACAGCTGCTTTCAATCGCGACGTTTCCGCCTTCTTTACCAAGTGGTGCATCGATCTGTCGGATTCCCAGTTTGCGGATGGGGCCTTCCCGCACGTGGCGCCGGATGTGATCCGTGATGGTGGCGGCGGCTGTGCGGCGTGGGCGGATGCCGGTGTGATCTGCCCTTGGACGATCTATCTTTGCTACGGCGATATCCGTATTCTTGAGCGGCAATACGATTCCATGAAACGCTGGATTGAATGGCAGAAAAAACAAAGCCGTGATTTGGTCAATTACAGCGCCTGTTTTGGAGATTGGCTGTCACTTGATGTTTACGCAGGGGGCCAGAGCCGGTCTCTGACCCCTCCGGAATTGATTGGTACCGCCTACTTTGCGCACACGACCGAACTCGTGGCTCGGATCGCCAAACTTTTAGGGAAAGAGGAAGAGGCCCGTACTTACTCGGCCCTTTTTGCCCGTGTGAAAGCCGCCTTCAACCGCGAATTTGTAAGTCCTTCCGGACGGCTGGTCAGCGAGACTCAGACTTCCTGCCTGTTGGCGTTGGCGTTCGATTTGCTCCCTGTCTCAAAACGGAAAGTGACTCTTGACCGGCTGATTGAAGCCCTTAAGTGGCATCATTTTCATTTGACCACTGGATTCGTGGGCACTCCGCTCCTTGCCCCTGTGCTGACAAGGTTTGGCCGTCTGGATGTGGCCTATAAACTTCTGCATCAACAGACTTTCCCCTCGTGGCTATTCCCTATTTTTCAAGGGGCGACAACGATGTGGGAACGTTGGAACAGTTATACAAAGGAAAATGGGTTTGGTGATGTGAGTATGAACTCTTTTAATCACTATGCCTATGGTGCCATTGGGGAGTGGTTGTACAATACCGTTGCGGGCATCGATATCGATCCAGCCGCTCCGGGCTACAAGCACATTATTATCCACCCGCAACCTCCAGTACGTTCTGCCACTGTGGATGAAAAAGCTGATGAAGGTCTGACTTGGGTACGTGGTGAGTTGATGACGCGTTATGGTAAGGTGAGCTCTCAATGGAAGATCGAGGATGGCAAGCTTAAGGTTAACATAACGATTCCAGCCAACACGAAAGCCACCCTGATTCTGCCCGGTCAGAAACCCAAGAAGGTTGCTGCCGGTCAATGGGATTTCGAAATTAACTGGTAATCATTAACTTGGAATGCCCTGGCGGAAGAATTTTTGATTTCAACTAAAAAAGGATGTTTCGATGAATAACGGTTTGATGTTGGAAAAAAACGATCGCGTGGTGTTTTTCGGCCGATTGTGGGTGCCGGTTTGTAGCTACAGTTCCACAAAACGATCTTTAGGTGCCGGTTCTTAGCTA
>Ga0118677_10008993_pt1 | contig 15774 bp, 20 predicted proteins | sample AliMusrvi5mmetaG_FD_86154 | JGI IMG/M metagenome (GOLD analysis project Ga0118677, IMG submission 86154) | reverse complement strand
ACCCGGATATGGCTTTTTATAAAATGGGTGAGATTCAGAAAATAGTTTATTGTCCTTTGCCGGATTGTTTTCAAGTCCGGGTTGTGGGTTGTTTGACCTCTCCCCCTTCCCCCTCTCCCGAGGAGAGGGGAGTTTATCGGTTGCCTGAAGGCGACACTTACAGTTCCAACGATCACCCGGACGGTGACCACTCCAAAACGGACTATCGACAGGTTGAATTTCACCCCAAAATGGGCGATGATCTTCACCTGCAATCACCGATGTAGTTGGCATCCATTCCAAATTAGGCAATATGTCCTTTTCCGATTCAAACTGTTTCCAGTCGGTAGCATTATGTGCGCGAATAATAGCCGTGTCATATTCAGTACGTAGCCACTGATTAACATGATGGTCGGTAATGGTTGACGTATCTTTTACGAACTGATTGAACGGCTTTAGTTTTCCTTTTTCATCCAATAGCTGTGCTGCTATGTCATTTTGCATTCGGTGTGTGCGGAATGCAGAAAATACAGCATTATTTGTTTTTAATGCATCAATAAAATCAGCTTCAGGGTTGAATGATGATAGTCCTACACCTTTATCGACTGCATGATTAAACGTCTTCCATGTTTCACGGAATAGATTTTCTTCTATGTCCGTCATTGGGTTGAAATCAGTTTCGTAGATGCGTTTAAGTGCCGTCTCAATGACATTTAAATCGAATACAAATCCTGATTCCACATCAGCCAAATCACGACAGGTGTCACACCCATCGTATAAATCGGACATTAGAAATCTAAAGCCCCGCCGTTCGACCGGGGGGCTAACCCGAAAAAACGCAATAAGGTATCAATACCGTCGGAAAGGCTTTTGGGTTTTGGTTTTCTGTCAATAATTTTGGCTTTTACATCAGGGGACTTTGAAGACTGTGTAGACGGTATTGCAGGTTCATTTATTTGTTGTTGCAATGCCAATTTATCAGCCTCTTGTTTTGCCTTCAGTTCATCGTAGTTATCCGGTTTTGGAATTGCGTATGTTTCATAGAAATAATCATCGCTAACAGGTACTTTTTCGGCTACAAACTTGTCTATTTCCATGCGTACCTTCAGTTTTTCCAGATCGATCTCCTTTTCAAACTCAAACTTACCATCAACAGGGAAACCATAAGCAGCCAGAACATCCTTAAACCATTGTTCATTTAATTCCTCCTCAATGAATGCAAGGTCAGATTTAGTTATTTCAAACTGTTGGTTTTCGTGCGTTTTGCTTTGTGCGTATCCACTCGACTTGCTTGATTTACTTGTTTCGGTATTTCCAACAACGGCAATTGACATTTCATCGTTACAAGCACCTATAAGACTAATTTGAAGTTCGCCTGTTCCGTTAGACGTTTTACCATCCAACATCTCAAATTTTGCTTGTTTTGGTACCATCATTGCCAACGAACCTCCTGACTCATTCAGTATTTTGCGCAACTCATTTTTTGTCTGTGTATCGTAAGCGTCGTAGTAGATTATGCGTACAGGCTGACCAAACATCTCGACATATTGTGCAAAATCACCAAAGCCTGAACGTTTATAAAGAGCATATAAAGAGCATTGGAGTAAAACTCCTAAATCTTTAGGATCGCCAATGACATTTATAAATTTGTCGTTTGTGTAATCAGTACCGGTATAATCGTACTGTGATTTAGTAATGACACCTTTCTCCGGGCGAACGTGTTTTCTTGGTATCTCGACAAAATCAAATTTTTCACCAACGATAAATTGTACCGGAGATATTCCCCAATATTTTGACTCCATCATTAACGTAATGAGTCTTCTGAATTTCTTTGATTTAATCAGATCGTTGTACGCATCTACTTTTTTACCGTTTTTGTCAGTATAGTGGATTCGCTTATTTTTTACCGCATCAGTCCTCTTTTTGATTATCCCGGATAAATGACCGTCAATAGTCAGAATATCGTGATATAAGTCATACAATTGTGTACGATTAGGGACATAGATACTTTCAGCACGTTGTATGGATGCTTTTAAATTGGCGGCATCTTTCCTATTACGATTGGGTGCAACGAGTGTCATGTCGTTAATTACGACATTAGCAGGTGCTTTTGTTTTTTTTATGGTTACTTCAGACATGATTAAAAGAAGTTACGTTGTTTGGGTAATGAGGTGAAATAAACGCCGTCATTGGCATCTGTATCTACTGTTGTAGGTGCATACGGTAAACCGAGGTTTATTTTACCCGCCTGTACATCTTCAAGCCATTTAATAGCATTTTTATAGTCGTCGTAAAATAGTTCTGTATTTACGTTGGGATTGGCACGTTTGATAAGAAACCATACAGCAATAGTTTTGATAATGCGCTTAATGGATAGGCTTTCTACTGTTGGGTCAGTCGTTCCATTTCCAAATATGGCTATAAGGTCATATTTGCTCAAATAGCCTTTTACAATGTCCTCGGCAGTGGCTAGTTGTAACTCCGCTTCAGTATCGCTACCGCGTGTTATTTTTGCTATTATTTCGGGATAAAGGTCGGACTGGCCGAGTTCTTCTACAGTTACTAACATAGTTACATTTTTTTAGAGTTAATTCGTTTCATTGATTCAAAACCACCAGGTGCGTCAATGGCTTCCATTTCTTTCAACTTATGCACTGCACCCTCCACCATATCCGGGCCGTCGAGTTTCTTTTGTTTTCGACTTGCATTACGGAACTGTGCTTTCAGGCGTTTCATGTGCTCGTCATTCACATATTCCTCATTAAATATCAGGTGTCCGAGTCGGTTAACCGGCTCTAATGTTCCCTCTATACGTGTCCATTTTTCGCCCTTATCACGTTCATCTGGTGTAATGGGTAGAAATACACCGGTAGCGTTGGCCTGTTGGTAAATTATAGGCAGAAACACCTGTTCGTAGAAAGGATTTTGAAGACTATTATTTTCGATAAATACCCGAACGCTGTCAACTCCTAAGTTTTTACAATAGGTGTAGAACTCAAATAGATAGCTTATGAAGTTTGCCGTAGTCATTGAGCCAACGGCAGCGCGAACTACAAAGTAGTCAAAACCTTTTTTGGCAATGATACCAATGGCTTTGTCTGATCCGCTTGTCTTATCCTTGTTGGATGTGGCAGGGTCGGCATAGATAACTACAGCGCACTGGTTGATTTTTGGACATTTCCCATCGCGTAAATCTTTGAAGGTGTCGCCACCATCCATTGGGTTGTTGAAGTATTCTTTCTGAGCCGATTCATAGCTTATGACTGACAGAACACGGTCGATATTAGCTTCTGTATTTTTTGACCAGGTACTTTTACCATTGGCATCCCGAATGTTGATAATTTCAAACTTATCGGCTTTTTCGCCAAATTTCTTCACGGCACAATTGTCGTGAATGATATTACCGTTTACCAGTACGCGGGTAGGGTTTGAAATAGATCTGGTAGCAAATAACGCCTGTTCTGCCCAGTTGACTTTAGCAGTCATAATGTCCTCGTTACGGCATTCCTCATCTGTATCAAAGTCATCTATCAGAATACCGTCCGGACGGAAGTTATCTTTACGTGTTCCACGTGGTGACTGACCCCAACCGAGCGCACGAAAAGCGCATCCCTTTTGGATGGTAAACTCACCATCGCCCCAACTGCCGTAACGTTCTTGAATTCCGTAATCGTTAATAAGTCGCTGATTGCTTTCAAAACATGCTTTAAAAGGTAATAAAAGGCGTTTAGCATTGTCCTGTGTATTGGAAACAAGTAATACATTTTTGAGTTTACCTGTCATTGCTAACTTGGTAAACTCCATCATGGAACGTGCAGACTTAGCAAGCTCACGACTCCAAGCACGTACTTCGTACCACTCAGGGTTAGACATGATGCGTTTAGTTGCACGAATGTGAAACGGTGCCGGTTCGGCAGTACAATAGTTCGGGAAATAGTATTTAAACCATTCCTCGTCATTTGCTTCCAGTCGGCGGATACGCTTTACCTTTTCGGCAGGCGTTTCGTTTAGGTCAATAGGTGTAGCTTTTCGGAAGTTATCCCGAAATTCTTGCCATGACTTTAGGTATTCGCTATCAGATGCAACGCTTATTGTTTTTGCCATTTCTGTTTTTCGATTTGGTTATTAATGAATAAGTCGAAGTACTCGTTTGCTTTTTGCGAAAACTCAAAATCAATGTCACGGCAAAACGTCACAAAATCACGTGCAATAACAGTAGTTTGACCAATGTTGTATTTGCGTTCCAAATCGGCTATGTCTCGGATCGTTTTACGACGAATATCAGCTTCTTTGGATGTGGCAAATTTTTGTCCGGTAGGACGTGCCTTTATAGTTGACTGAAGATCGGCCAACTCATCATATAGTTCTGATAATCGTTCGGACTTAGAGTTAACCAGATTCTTTTTCAAGTTATCCCAGTTATCAAGTCCTCCCCATTTGCTTATCGTTGCTTCCGATACTTTAATCTTTCCGGCTATCTCTTTTTGAGTATATCCCTGCATAAAAAGCACCTTAGCCACTTCCCGCAATTCCGTTTTTGCCATATTGTCAGTATTAATATGCTGCAAAATTGGGTGTTTTACATGGTATATAAAAAAATACGTGACAAAATGGCACTACTTTTTTGAGGGGTTGAAATTATAGTGGATTTTTGCATGGTCAAATAGCAATAAGCAAAAAACAACTAGATCATTTCAACATGAAAAAACAATTTTAAACTTAGTTCGAAATCTACCCAATGGCACAACAAAAACTAAATAAAGAATATTGCCTTACCGATAATTCGGTAAATGTATATGGATACCGCCTGTTGACTGAGGGCTTAATGCTCGAAAGATTTAAACCGGCTATTGGTTCGCTTATGCATGACAGGGATGATGGTGTTGCTGTACGTTGGGAAGATTTCCGCATTGAAGGTGATAAGCTTTACGGAACTCCGGTAGTGAATGTAACTAAGTTCCCTGACTTAGCTCAGCAAATGGAAGATGGATTTTATGATGCTGCCAGTTGTGGAAAGATAGTAGCACTTGAGTGGAGTGATGATCCTATGATGAAACTGGAAGGCCAAACCGGAATAACTGTAACAAAATGGTTTCCGCGCGAAATTGCCATTGTTGACATCCCCGGTAATTTCAGCTCGTTGGGTTGCCTTTACGACGAAACAGATAATGTACTTATGGATTTGAGTGATAACAAACAACATTTTAATAATAATCAAAATCAAAACGAAATGCCAGATTTGAATTTAACGGCAGAACAAAAAAAACTGCTCGATTTGAAAGATGATGCAACTCCTGACCAAGTCGGTGTTGTGTTGACTGACTTGGTAGACAAAGCAAAAAGGACTGACAAAGCCGAAAAGGATTTGGCAGACCTGAAAGCCGAAACTACAGGAAAAGAAGTAGAAGCCATTCTCACCCAGGGAATGACCGACCGTAAGTTGACTAAAGACTTAGCCGACAAACTACGCGTAACGTACAAAGAAAACCCTACCGGATTGAAAGACCTGGTTGATGGTATGCATGCTCAGGTAATTGTTAGTGGCGAAGGTTCTGACACTATTCCTGAAAAATACGTAGGAAAATCGTTCAACGATCTGTATTTGTCAGGCGACTTAGCCGACGTAAAAAAGAATTATCCTGATTTTTACAAAACTCTTAAAAAACAATAGTAAGCTATGCAAGTAAATCCGGGCGCAGTTAGCGCAATTCCAGTTGAAGTTTTTTCATCGTATATCGTTGAAAAACTACGTAAATCAAATCCGCATCTTGCTTGTGCAACAAGTGAAGACAGTAATGTACTTGCCGGTTCGGTAGTGCATATTCCACAAGCCGGAACTTCTCCAAATGTGGTAAAAAACAGAAAAAACCTTCCTGCAACAGCAGTTCAGCGTGGTGATACATTTGTAACCTATACGCTTGACGTATTTACAACTGATCCTGTTGTAGTGACTTGGCACGAAGAAAATGAAATCAGCTATGCAAAAACTGATTCAGTATTGAATGACCATACCGAAACGTTGGTTGAGTCTGTTGGTGACAACATGTTCTACAATTGGGTTCATGGTTTGAAAATTGGTGAAGATGGTGCTTATGCTGCTGCAGTATTACCAGCTTCTAATATTATTACTACCAGTGGCGAATCGGAAGCTGCAAATACAGAAGATGGACAAACTGGTAACCGCCTTGCATTCTCGTACAAAGATTTGCAAAAAGCACAAGCAAAAATGAATAAAGCTGGTGTTCCAAAAGAAAACAGATTTGCATGTATCGAAAGTTACCAATACCAACAATTTATCGACTCGTTGAGTGCTAACCAAATGGCAGCATTTCAGGCAGCAGCTGATTTAGCAAATGGTATTGTTGGTAAATTCGCAGGTTTCAGTATTCAAGAACGTGCAAGTGTATTGGCTTATACTGCTGCCGGAGCATTGATTGTTCCAGGTGCTGCGCTTGCAGCTGATAGCGATTTAGCATCTCTTTGCTGGCAACAGGGTTCGGTTGGTATTGCCAAAGGTGATATCACTCCATTCCAAAACATGAATGATGCATTGTATTATGGTGACATTTTCAGCGCATTAGTAAAATTTGGTGGTCGTTGCCGTCGCGAAGACTGGAAAGGTGTAATTGCGATTAAACAGGCTAAAGCAACTGTTCAAACAGGAATTCACGCTGATGCATCTGCATTAAGCTTTGTTGCTTCCGGTGAAGCTAAAGTGGTTGAGTACGAATGTGCAAACAACTGTACAGTAAGTATTACCGGAACAGGATTCACAAAATCTAAATCAGGTGAAACAATAACTGTAACTGCTGCTGCAAACGTAGGAGCTGCAAGAACCGGAACATTGAGAATTGCCGACGTGGTAACTTCACAATACATCGAGATTGCATTGTCACAATTGGCAGGAGCTTAATCATAAAAACCCGTGTGTATTGAAACGGACTCCGAAACTCTTCGGAGCGTAGGAGTCCGTTTCTTTTTTTAAACTGACAACTATGGGCGAAGACTTGCAACGAGCGATTGAAACTGTGCTGACTGGAACTACCAGTAAAACCGGTATATCTATAAAGCTATTGGCTCAAATGGTGGACACTAAGTTCTCGAGCATGGATGCGGAGAATAAACAGCGCCATATGGAACTACTGGACGCCATTTCGGACAATAAGAAAAAGACAGATGACCGATTCAAAGGATTGGAAGTTGTAAGTTTCTTTTCGAAGTATCCTAAAGCGTTTTGGTTAGTTGTTTCGGCACTGCTAGTATTAGTTGGTTCAGGTTTACAAAATATTTACACTACACTGATTAAATAGTTATGAAAAGCTTTTTAAAAGCCATTTTAAAGGCAATTAAATCATTCCTGAAAAAATATCCGGAGGTACTTAGTATTCCGGCAGCTTTAGGGATTTGGATTGCAAGTATAACGGTTCTACGTTGGGCTGACCCAACATCTGCAGTATTTGATGCAGGCGTGTTTCAAATACCTCTCTTTTCGATTTTACAGTTACTGGTTTATTTGTCCATTGCCTGGTTGGTTATGGGACTCTTATTCGGAACTGCACGCAAATTTTTGAAAAACGATTTAAAAACAACATTTACAACATTATCATCATGGGAAAAATTAAAATTTGCCTACGGGGTTTTCTTCTTATTGCTCTTTTGCTTAGTTGCTTTGTCGTACACGCTACGGTAACAACCCCCAACCCCCAAATGGGGGCTAAAGAGAGCGCTGTCTCTTTACAAACTGCAATTGTAACAACTTATACCGCTGAAATTGGCGTCAGGGAACTGACAGGACATAATGACGGGGTGCGAGTAGTTCAATATCTACAATCGGCTAAACTAACTAAAGGTAATCCGTGGTGCGCTGCATTTGTATGCTGGACTTATAAGCAAGTTAATGTACCTACAGTTATATCCGGTTATAGTCCTACATGGTTTCCAAACAGTAATACAATTTATACGCGAGGTTCGGCCACAAATCGAATACCCGATCGAGCGGATGTGTTTGGTATCTATTTCAGTAATAAAGGACGAATAGCACATGTTGGGTTTATAGACAAATGGCCTCCAAGTAATAGTTACTGCATAACGGTAGAAGGCAATACAAATGAAGCCGGGAGTCGTGAAGGTGATGGGGTCTATTGTAAACGACGGCTAAAGAGTCAGATTTATAAAGTGTCACGCTGGATTTAGGTACTATGAAACAAATCTTATTATTCCTGGTACTTATTATCTCATTAGTTGGTTGCCGAACTGCCAAACAGATAGTACAGCCACCGATACTAAAAGATAGTATCCGGATAGTTGAAAAACTAGTTGCTGTACAACTTCCTGCTGACAGTTCGTTTATTGAAGCTTTTTTTCAATGCGACTCCACCAATCAGGTAATAATGAAAGCACTGAATGAAGAAAAAACGAAGCGCGTAAATTCGCAATTCAAATTTACTTCAGGTAAAGTGGCACGGTTGGACTATAAATCCAAAACGCAACCGGATACGGTTTATATACGTGGAAAAGATACTACAGTTTATAAGGACAGACCTGTATACATTGACAAGCCGGTTATAACCAATGAACTCTACTGGTGGCAAAAAGGACTGATGTGGTGTGGCGCATTTTTCCTTGTTCTTTTACTCATAGCAATTTACAAACAAATAAAACCATTCATTTAAAAACAGATATGGAAAATATTAAAGATTATTTCAACCGATATCCTCATAACGATGAGGTATATGAAACTGACGGTGTGTTGTTTCATAACCGTGGAGCTGCCGAAAGTTACGGTAAAGAAACTCCGGTAAGATATACCAGGGCAAAGGTAATGGCTGAGACAGTGAACAGTGAACAGTCATCAGTTAACAGTGAAGAACTGGAGTTGCAAAAAGATGCTGACGAATTGAAAGCAAAAGAGGAAGCCGAAAAAGCTTACGCAGTTCTTTTGGAAACATTCAAAGCTGAATCGGATATCACTGCCATTAAATACGAAGCCCTGAAAAGTTACGTAAAAGGATTTGCACTTGTAACTTCCGACAAAAAACAAGATACGTTCATTGCAGCGTTGACCGAGTTCAAAAACACTCTAACCGAAGAATAATATGTCATTCCCAGGAGTATCTATAAACGTAGAAAGCGGAAATCTGCAAAGTCAGATTTCCGTACTCGACGGTGTTCCGGCTCTGGTAGCCACTGCGAACACCGGAGGGCTTATCGGAACGGTAAAAGCTGTGTACAGTTTGGCCGATGCCGAATCGCAAGGCTATACGCTTGCAGCGGAAGCTTTTATTCATGGTATACTAACGGTTTATTACAATGAACTTGGCGGTAGCCAGTTGCTTTACATTATGGGTGTAGCCGAAACAGCTACAATGACCGATGTAGTGACTTCGACCAATGCCAGCGGACTTGTAAAATTACTAAACGCTCAAACGTCGGTTAACCTGGTGGCTGTAGCTCGTAAACCGGTAGCCGGTTATAATGCGGGAACTGCATTCCTTGACTCGGATGTTTCGGCTGCTGTAACTGCCAGCAAAACGCTATTGGCTGCCCGTCAGAATTTGAATACACCAGTTCGATTATTTATCGAAGGGCGTGTTGCCAATGAAAGTACGACAAATGCCTATAGCCCAAATACAGCAACTAACGGTTATGCTTCTGTAGTTCTTGGTGGAACTGCTGCTGATGGTTCGGGTGCTGTTACATTAGCTTTGGCTCGCGCTGTAAAATACGGTGCACATGTAAAACTTGGATCAGGTCAGAATGGTGCATTATCGGCACAAAATATTTATATCGGAACTCATAGCATTGATACCCGACTTGATATGGCAACGTTGCACGATGCCGGATTCCTGACATTCCACAAGCGTGCCGGAATATCCGGTTACTTCTTTGGACGGGATAATGTGTGTACAACTGATGACTTTACAATTTTGGCTCATGGCCGTGTAATTGATAAAGCGCAACGTATTGCTGCTATTGCTGCATCGCCTTACATTGAAGACTATTTGCGCCTGAATGCTGATGGAACGATTAACGATACTGATGCAAGCGATTTGGAAAACGTGATTAAAATGGCTATTCGTTCAAAAATGGCTGACCAAATGAGCGATGTAAAAGTAATGATCAATACCAATCAGAACCTTGTAAATAGTTCTAATTTGGCTATTTCAGTGAGCATTTTGCCACTTGGATACTTAACCTGGATAACAATAACTCTTGGCTTAACTGCCTCTAACGCTTAATAATTATGCCAAATCCAAATATCAGAAGCTCGGAATGTGCCTGGCATCAATCCGAATTAAAAATCTTAGGACGCGTAGTTAAAGGGCTACGGGGTTGGGAATTCAAAAAAACAACCGAAAAGGAAGCTTTATACGGAGCCGGACAACATGCCATTGACATTACTGAAGGTAACATCAAGTGTGATGGAAACTTCAAGTTGTTAGGCTTTGAAGTAGACGCTTTTAATAAGGCTGCTAATATTGCAGGATACGATGATATCAGTCAGGTTCCACACGAAGCAATTACGGCTACGATCAAGTTTCAGAAAACGAAAGCTGAAGCGGTAACACTTGTCAATATTATTGGCGTTGCATTTACCGAAGTAGGTGGAGCAATGGAACAGGGAGCAAAAATGCGTGAAGTAACACTTCCGTGGATTGCACTTGATATTTTACAAATTCAGAAATAAGACCTCACCCCTCTCCATGTGGAGAGGGGAAAAGGAAAAATCACGGGAAATGGAAACAACACACACAACAGAAAAACCCGTATTCGTACGGATGAAAACCTTTGCAACATTACAAGAAATTTTGGACGACAAACAGTTTGAAATTTTTGCGAATGAAGAAATTAAACGCATCAGACTTCAACGAAGCGTTCAACCGCCTGCTGGTTATAAATGGTCACGCGGTGCATATGAGCAAATGACAGAACAAAGTACATTCAGCTTTGAATATATGAAAGCAGAATACCCGGCTATTGTTCTCAAGCAATCAAACCTATCTAGTGCAATACGCAGACTCATTGAATTTGTAATGATGACTGCTGTACAAAAAACGTATCAATTTTATACAACAACAGAATAACAACACGGAAAATGAAAAAACAAGCTGATTTTAAAAAGCAATTAATCGATTCAATGATGACTCAAAAAAGTGTCAAAACAGATGAATTCGATATTGAGAAAGTACTTACCGAACGATTTGGTGAAAAGTACAATAAACACAAAAGTGACTATGCTCCACGAAAATTAAGCGTGATTGTAGTTGAAGATAAACTTGCATTATTAAGGCCTGTAGGTGCTGAGGAAGTTTCAATATTCACTATGATGACTGCATCGTCAGAAATGGGTGTAGCAAAAGCATGTGAGTATTTAATTACTGAATTATGGTTAGATGGTGATGATGAAATATTAAGTGATGAAGAATATTTCATTAGTGCCATGATGCAAGTTCAGTCGGCAATAGAGCTAAAAAAAAGCTCTTTTTACAGAGTGTAGATAAAGGTCAAAAAGAGAAATTCGGACTGGAAACAATGGTTGTTTTTGGAATGATGTGGTTTGGACCCGAATCATTAAAATGGGATGAAGAATTATTTTATTACCGGGTTGGAATTGCTTTAGAACTCTGGAAAAAAGGTGTTGGGAAATCATTACAATAATTAAAATGAATATAGTAGAGTTTGCATTAAAGTTTAAAGATTTGGCGAGTGGCGAGCTGGGGAAATTCGGCAATGCTGCCCGCACGACCTTTAATAATGCAAGTAAACTAACTAATGACTTAACTGGACATAACAAGGTTTTAGGATCGAGCTATGACGTACTTCAGCAGAAAATAAAACAGGTAGAAAGTACCATACGTAACTCTACTATTCCACAACAAATACGTGAGGCAAAGCGTGAGCTTGCATCACTGCAACGGCAATCAGATAGACACATTGGTAATACTTCTGGTAATAGAAATTCCGGTGGTGGTATATTAGCAATGGCCGGACTTGGAAAATTTGCCGGGGCTGCTGCAATTGCGGGTGTAGGTTTAATGGCAGGTCAGTTTTTTGGCGAGTCATTCAATAAAGGACTTGAACGTCAACAAATTCAAACATCATTCAACGTATTAACCGGAAGTACTAAAGCAGGTCAAGAATTGTCCGGACAGTTGGTAAAATATGCAAAAGATACGGTATTAGGGCCAGAAGTTTTCAAAGATGCTCAAACTATGATGGGCTTCGGTTTTAAAAGTACTGAAGTAATGCCAAATCTGAAAATGTTAGGCGATGTCAGTATGGGTAACTCTCAAAAGTTAGAGAGTCTTACACTGGCATTTTCTCAAACGAGGGCAGCGGGTAAACTGATGGGTCAGGACTTATTGCAATATATCAGTGCCGGATTTAACCCAATGGAAGAAATATCCAAACGGACAGGAAAGTCAATGGGGCAAATGCGTAAAGAAATGGAAGGTGGTAACATCAGTTTTTCCATGGTGCAGCAAGCGTTTAAAGATGCAACAGGCGAGGGCGGTAAGTTTAATAAAATGCTTGAAACAATAGCACAAACTCCTGCCGGTAAAATTCAAGCATTGACAGGAACTTGGAATGAATTTAAAGTTAGTGCCGGTACTGCTTTTATGCCGCTTATTTCAATGGTATTAGACTTTGCAAGCTCTATGATGCCACTTATTGAGGGATTGATTAAACCACTTGCATCAGGTATTCAGATGGCAGCTGACTGGATGAAATCACTGAGTAAAGAATCGAATGGGTTAATGAGTTATGTAGATGTGGTAAGAAATATTTTTATCTATGGTATACTTCCGGCAGGTCAAAAGTTATTTGGGTTTATTTTCGAAATGGTTGGTAAACTGGTAGAGTTTATTAGTCACTCGCAATTATTGAAAGACCTATTTACATTTATAGGAATCATTGTTTCTAATCTTTGGGGTTTTATAGGCCTTTTAGTAGATGCATTGAAAATGATTTTTGATACTATCATAATGCCTATTTTGAATGGTATTGAAGCTGCTTACAGGTTTATAACCGGACGTAGCCAGTTGTCTATTAAATCGACACAAACAATGGTAGGTGGTAAAACAGTTGCCGGTGCTACTAATACCGATTTATTGCAAACTATTGCACAAAATACAGCTGAAAACACGAATGCGACTAAAAGTAATGAAAAAGCGATATCGGGCGGTGGTCCCAAAAACATTTATATCACTGTACAGAAGTTTTTCGATGATCTAAACATAAGTACAATCAATATGCATGCAGCCGAAAATGACATTGAAAAAACATTTATGGAAATGTTTGCACGTGTAGTAGCACAAGGAGCCGTATCACAATGAGCCACATAACTACAGACCTTTTAAAGGTTTATAATACATATTTTCAGAAGCCTTACCGAATTGGTACGGAGTGGCAGGATTTAGGCTCTGACAATCGATTGATGGAGGATGATGCTACAGCGCAGGGAATAGCAGTAAGAAAAATAACGGATACAGGCATAGAGGTTTATCTACCTGTTGAATTGACTGACGGATCAAATAAGTTGATTCTTGATTGTGCAACGGTTCGGGTAACGTTTAAAAATACGATTATACGAACGGCAGTTTCAGAACGAAAAGGAACAGTTAAAGAACAGTTCAATAGTGGCGACTATGTATTTACCATTAAAGGCGTTTTGATTGGGAAAAATCGAAAATTGCCTGATACGGATATTTGGTTGCTCAAAGAATTTGCTACCAATCAAACGCCTATTTATTTGAATAATGCCTATACTGAAATTTTTATGACAGGCGAAAACCGAATTGCCATTGAAAGTCTGGAATTTCCGGAACAAGAAGGTAAGCATATTCGTATGCGCCCATTTGTAATGGTTTGTGAAACTGATTTTATTGATACTCTTGAACTGAAATAGTATGTTTTTAATGACTTCCACCATAACGATAGGCGATTATACCAACATTAAGCCGAACGCGGTAAAATGGAAGTGTAGCGTATCAAATTTCATTGATACATGTAGTATTGCCATTCCATTAAAAACCTATTTACGAAACTCTGACACAACGGTGTCGGAATACCCGGATAAAAGTACTGAGCAAAAAGTAACCGACTTAGTAAATTCTAATAAAACTGTTTTCAAAGAAGGTGATAAGGTAGATGTAATGCTAGGCTATAATGGTGAGAATACAACGCGGTTTATGGGATTTGTAAAACGCATTAATTATACTAAGCCCCTTTCAATTGAATGCGAGGGTTATAGTTATCAACTGAATAAAAAAGTATTTACAAAAACTTATACAAGTACAACGGTACGAGATATATTAAGCGATTTGATAGCCGGTACGGACATTGAACTATCGGATGCTATTCCAATTATTCCACTTAAAAATGTAGTATTCAAAAATTGTCCAGGACTTAAGGTATTGGAGTGGTTTCAAAAAGAATGCTTATTGGCAGTTTATTTCGATTTCAATTCTTTATACGTTGGGGCTTCTAAATTTGGAATTAAAAAGCCAACACAAAAAATACAGATTGGCTGGAATACGGCGGATGATAGTGAATTGAAAAAAGACACTACCGAATCGCAGGTTATTATACACGTAGTGGAAAAAGCAAGTACAGGAAAAGTGAAGAGAACTAAATCGGATCAGCGAAAATATAGTACTACCAAAGAAATAAAAGTCCGTGCCGGAATGCCGGATGCTGTGATTAAAGAAATTGCCAATGAACTGCAAAAGCTTGAAAATTTTAGTGGTTACAAAGGCGAAGTGAATTGTTTCCTGGAACCACATATTGATAACGGATATGTAGTAGAAATTATAGATACTCGTTTCCCTGATAGAAATGGAAGTTATTTTGTAGAATCAGTTGACGGTTCATTTGATAGTTCAGGAGGTAGACAAAAAATAACATTACGGTATTATGGCAATGTGGACGGAACAGGAAATTAGGCAATTACTTGCATTATTTATCGGTGAAAATAAACCGTCGGTACTTGGAGTAGTAAAATCGGTAGATAAAGATGAATGTACCTGCGTAATTGAAGATGACGGAACGGATATTCCGTGTATTAGACTTCGACCTATCACAGGAATTAACAACGGCATAGTGAAGTTCCCAAAGGTTGGGGCTTATTTGTTGGCCGTAAAGATTGAAACGAGTGAGGAATGGATGATGATGGAAGCCACACAGTATCAATCAATGCTTATTAATTGCGATAATATTGTTCTGAACGATGGTGAAAATGGACTGGTAAAGATTGTCGAAATGGTGAGTTGGATGCAAAAAGTGTATAACGATTTGCAAGCATTAAAAACACAGTTGAATACATGGCCTGTAGTTGGGAACGGTTCCCCATTGGCATTAGTTTTTACGGTAACAACTCCACAGCCGGTTAAATCCGACTTTGAAGATACGAAAATTAAACACTGATTAAATAGCATTTAAATGGCGAAAACTACAGGTATATTATTAGATGAAAATTATGAGTTGGTAGTAAAACCAGTGCGTGATTCATCGGGATTAATTACAAGTGGATTAGTCATCGGAAATGTTACGTTTCAAAATCAAAAGACATTGATAAATGCCAATAAAGGAGAAATAAAAGAAAACCCATTAGTTGGTGTTGGTGCTAATAACTATGCAGAGTCGAATGACTCAGAAGGTTTTGCTCGCGAGATTAGCAATCAACTTACACAAGATGGTCAGGTAATAACATCTATAAAAATAAATCTACCTAATGTACGCGTGGAGGCAAAATATAAATGAAAGTCTTGTCCGGTCAAACACTCATAGATATTG
>Ga0118677_10008992_pt1 | contig 15779 bp, 7 predicted proteins | sample AliMusrvi5mmetaG_FD_86154 | JGI IMG/M metagenome (GOLD analysis project Ga0118677, IMG submission 86154) | reverse complement strand
TGGGTCACCATTTACTTCTATTTTTGTGGGTGCAGAAGTTGAAGAACCACATGCATTTATAATTGTTAATGTTACATAATAAGTACCTGGCTTAGTAAAATTAATTTGGGCATTCTTTTCATCACTGGCAGCTGGCGGATTAGGCATAAACTGATAACAACTTGTTGTATCAGAGGTTACTGTTTCAGGGGTTACCGTCCATTTATAAGCAGGATTTTGACATTTGGATGTTAAAATACTTGAAGTGTTTGTAAATTGAACAGTTGTATTTGCACAAATTGGAGATGCTGGTGAATAAGTAAAAGTAGGAAGTGGATTAGCCTCGATGGTAATATTGTGTAATTGTGGTTGTGGTGTTACACAACCGCCTCCAGCATTTTGAGCATATAATCTTATTTCCCAACAGCCAAGTTCTAGTTCATTTACAGGTATTATTAAGTTGTTGTCAACAATCCAACTAGAATTATCTGGTAAAGTTGTAAAGTCACTCGCTGAAGGTTTTTTGTATGCCCAATAATATTTAGGTGTATTTAAACAAACTGAAGTTCCATATTGTCCTAAAGTTGAAGTATTAGTGGCAATAATTGGTGATAGAATGCATTGACTTGATTGTAAATTAAAACCTGCAATCGGGTTTTTGCTTGTATTTACTCTTTTATCACCCCCATTTCCATTCACATAATAATTATTGCAATAATTGGAATTGTTCCCTGAATTATATATGCCTTTGTTTAATAATTTGATTTGAGTAATAAAATAGCCTTGATTTGGAGACCCGGAAGTTCCTACACCACATGTAACTGATTTAAAAGTGTGAGATATTTGTCCTGTTTGAATTAGTTGGGTTTGTGTATAATACTCTATTGGACTTCCATCTCCAAAGTCTATTTTATATTTTGAACCCAGGTAGTTTCGACTAATACCAGCAGCATCTACTGACCACGAAACGGTGTCACCAATACATACTGTCTCACTACTTAAATTACCAAATCCTGTAAAATTACCATGAAATAAAAAGATATTTGAATATATTGTAGATACTCCTGAATTATTGGCCTCAATCTCAAAAACATATGTTCCTATAGATAAGTTACTTGGAACAATAAAACTACCATCAGTCTTGATTGGAATATCTGTGATTTGATTATGTAAAACGTCAATTAAAGATACTTTATATGAATTGGAAGCATTATATAAGCATAAAAAGTTAGTTCTTTCAACTTCATTTATTATTGATGTCTGTTTGTTAACTGGTGCATTTAACTGACCAAAAATATTACTTGCCGGAGAACAAACACCTAAACATGTAAACTGATTATTCGATTCTGTGTTAAGATTTGACTTGAAATTGGGAATTTCCAAACTCGATCCAGTCACTACTTTAAAACTTACCGTTTCAACCGTATCTTGAGGAAGAGTTGAAATAACCCTCAATTTATAGCTTCCCGCGCTTAATCCCGAAGGTAATGTGCCATTAATTACAGGTACGTAAAACTCATTGAGTGTTGAAAGAGTTTTAGGAGAGTTCCATGTGCCTACCGAATCTGAGAGTTGTAAAATGAATTGATTATTCAGTTCAAATACACCGGTAGGGTTTATAATAACTGAAACACCAGAACCACCAGCATAATTTGCAGTATTATTAAAGCGAATGAGATTAATTGTTTGCCCATGAACAGAAGAAACAAATACAACCAATAAGAGGAAAACTAACTTGAAATATATCTTCATTTTTTAGTAATAAAAGTAATGGATAAGATATTGGTATATTTATTTTTTGTAGTGTTATTCTATTCCATTCAATGATTTAATATTCAACAAAAAAGAATGATAATCAATGTTTTTTTCCCTTCGACTTAATAAAGCTTTATGACTATCTTTTTTTGAATGGCTTTTTGTTTCGGGTTCTGACTTGCCGGTAAATAGTAATCTATAATGTTAACACAACTTTCCGGTTTATTTTCTTTAATTTCATCTTCTAAGTAAGTTGAAATAAATAATGTAGTATAACTTTCAACGTTGCACTCAGCAAAGTCCTTCCTTAAACATTAAAGAAATCCTTTTCCTTTCTCGTTTTGAAGAAAGTTCCCGAAGGGGAATAGAGGTTGAGAGATGGATATAGGGAGAGGTAGAAATGAAAATTACCACATTATATCTTTTCTGTAACTTAATTTTTTCAATATACTTTATTATTTATTTCGGCCTTAAAATTAGATGTAATATTTATATATACAATCGCTATTTGAAAAAAATAATAAATTTTATATATATGAGTTAAAACAGCATTCACAAGGTAAAATACACAATTTATTAGGAAGTGTTTGATTCTTTAAGTTTTGAACTTTTTAAAAACACTTTATTGTCATTATAACAACTCTTTTATTCCAAGTTTGCACTCTTTGTACAGTTCCTATGTTTGTAATTTGAATTAGCAAGTGAGCTAAAATAAGTCATAAGCCAAGAGTATTATTATATTTGTTAACTACTCAGCACCTCTTTATACAATCAAATGTTAGTTCATTTAATTGAATTATAAAAGAATAAGTATTTGCCCCGATAGGGGCTAAATATGAGTAACCCCCGGTAAGTGAAACGCAACCGGGGGATAAAGTGAACAAATGTTCCGACCTCCCGGATATGCTCATTTTACGCTTAAAAGCTCCGGGGTGCCACTGGGATCTGTGATCCCAGTTCTTGTATTCTTTGGATTTTTTAATCCAGTAGCATTTCCGGATGTAAAGCGAATCTTAGTTAAAACCAGAAAGAAAGAACGGATCACAGATCCTAAGAATACAGAAAGTGGGATCGCAGATCCCACCAACCATCCCGCCAACTTCGCTCATTTAATGGTTATTGCATATCCCCGAGGACAGAGAATGTTCCGTCCCACCGGATATGCTCATTATACGCATAAAATTCCGGCTTGCCACTGGGATTTGTGATCCCAGTTCTTGTATTCTTTGGATTTTTTAATCCAGTAGCATTTCCGGATGTAAAGCGAATCTTAGTTAAAACCAGATAAGAAAGAACGGATCACAGATCCTAAGAATACAGAAAGTGGGATCGCAGATCCCACCAACCATCCTCGTTCCCCGTAGCGTATAAAATCTCCTGCACCCGATGTTCGGCGTATGGCTCCAGCCTACGTCGCTGCTAGAATAAAAGCTCCTGCTTTTAATATTTGCAACAAAAAAGACACAATTTCTTGTGCCTTTTCAAGCTTTTTAGTATGGAAGTCTGGAGACTTCCTTTTAGCTGCGACATAGCGAGACGCTATGCCGAACCACCACCGCCAACTACATACGCTACGACGAACTGAGTACATTACCACGCATTACCACCAAATCAGCATAATTAATGCTATTGGAACAATATGTGACAAACAAATATAAATCCATATTAATGCTAATTTTTTATTTCGGACTGATTTTGATTCATCCTTATAAATCTTTGCTATTTGTTTGTATCCACCATTTCGTTTTATCCAAGAAGAATTGAATGAATAGATAATTATTCCTATAATAATAATGTAATATTTTGGTGTTGGCTCTTTATCAAATAAGACAACTACTCCTAATCCCTGTAAAATAATTGCAAACGTAATTAAATTATAAAACATCATAGTTGAAATAGCGCCAATAGCAGCTGTTTGGGGTGAATTTGATTCACCCCAAAGTTTACATTGCCAAGTATAAACTCTATAGTAAAAGTACTGGAAAAATTCTTTCATAACTAATCTAATAATTTATATTTGTATTGTCTGGTCTTGCAATATTGGGATTGAACATAATAGCTGATTGAGGATTGGGCCGAGTATTATCAATTAAATAGTAAAGACCGGAAGCACCAGCACCCCAAGGACCACCATATGTACCAACATAACCCATAGATATATCTAATGCTGATTTTTTAGCTGTTCCTATATCACCATTGAATAAGGCATTAGTTCCTTGATATGCCGAAATTAGAGTAGATAATAAGAAAATCTTTTGACCTAGCCCATTTAATTCATTGTAATTTGCTACTGCAGTTGAACGAGGACCTGTATATTGATTTGCACCTCTAGTAAATGTATACCATTCTCCGTTTATCCCTCTCCAACTTTTACCAACCATCGATTGATATTGTTTAGCACTGGTATAAAGCCCTGCCGCCCCCAAGGTAGTATTCAAACTGGATAGGGGTTGATTTGGATTTGGATTTAAAGGGTCATTATCTAAACTCGTTGAGCTAACTGGGTATTTAAGATATGAACTATAATCCGCATAAACATCATGTCGCGAACCAGTAGAATTTACCCTTATAGTATTAGCATTAGCCATCCATACTGCATTATATGTTGTATAATAGTGTCCGACCAAAACATGAGAAGAGGCGTTCATTTGATAGTTTTGGTTGTTCGGGTTATACATCACTTGACTTGTTTGATATCCATAATAAGTACTACCTGCAGTAAAAGTACTTGTGTTTGGATTATAATTACCAGAAAAACCAGAATTGGGACCAAACGAACCCCTATAGAAACCGCCGCCGCCATTAGAGCCAGGCAACCCAAAACCCCAACCTATTTCGAAATATGGTATTTTGAATTCCCCAGTAGGGTCGCTATACATCATAGGATTATCCCTGCAATAAACATACCGGTTAAAATCGTTACTCATACCAGAACCAACATATGGATCGGGAGCTAAGAACCTTGCCAGCACAGGGTCATACAAACGGGCATTCATATTAATCAGTCCAAACCCGTTCAGTTGCTCATGCCCGGTATAACCTCGTGCTCCAAAGAGCATAGCTGGTTGTGACCCTTGCGCATAAACTTGCCAGTTTACAGGATTACGCATGCGTCCCCATGCATCGTAACTGTATTCGGCTGCTAAATTAGCACTATTATCTGTAATTTGGGTAATACTGCCCAAATAATCTCTGTGTAAATAATAGGTTTGAGGTGAAACACCACCTACTTTTTCTAATAGTATAGAAGCGGTATACGGAGAACCATCCACATAAAATCGTTGTTTTTCAATGCCTCCTACTGTTTCTATTTCATATTTTCCACCTGCAAAGTAATACTTGCTCATTATTTCGGTAGTACCTTGTTTAAGCTGCATATATGCTCTTTCGTAATCATCGTTATACGTGAAAACGGCGTTTAATCCGACCTCCCGGATATGCTCATTTTACGCTTAAAAGCTCCGGGGTGCCACTGGGATCTGTGATCCCAGTTCTTGTATTCTTTGGATTTTAAATCCAGTAACATTTCCGGATGTAAAACGAATCTTAGTTAAAACCAGATAAGAACGGATCACAGATCCTAAGAATACAGAAGGTGGGATCGCAGATCCCACCAACCATGCCGCCAACTTAACTCATTTACTGATTATTGCATATCCCCGAGGACAGACTTCCTTTTAGCTGCGACATAGCGAGACGCTATGCCGAACAACCACCGCCAACTACATACGCTACGACGAACTGAGACGCTATGCCGAACAACACCGCCAACTACATACGCTACGACGAACTGAGAATAAATAAAATCGCCCCATGTTTTATATCTATTTTCAAAAAAATCGACAATACTTGAGTTTCTACTAATTAAAGGGTTTGATACTCCAAGTTTCCATTGCTCTTGATTATTTCTCATTTGTCGTAGATCCATATTTGCCTGATACATTGCCATTGCAACCGGGATCTGTGATCCCAGTTCTTGTATTCTTTGGATTTTTTAATCCAGTAGCATATCCGGCTGTAAAGCGAATCTTAGTTAAAACCAGATAAGAACGGATCACAGATCCTAAGAATACAGAAGGTGAGATCGCAGATCCCACCAACCATCCCGCTAACTTCGCTCATTTAATGGTTATTGCATATCCCCGAGGACAGAACAAAGCCCCTTTTTAACATGCGTTGTACATTATGCGGATAATCATTAAAATTTTTCCTTTTTGACACAGTTTATTGAATAGACCCTCTGCAATGTTCAAACATACAATTGCAACGTATAAATTGGCAACTGCAACATTCAAACATAAACCTGCAACAATCAAACATAAATCTGCAACGTATAAATTGGCAACTGCAACATTCAAACATTAATCTGCAAAGTACAAATAGGCAATTGCAAAGTTCAAATAGGTAATTGCAACGTATAAATAGGCATTTGCAACGTATAAATAGGTAATTGCAACATTCAAAGATGTAATTGCAATGTACAAATAGGCAACTCCGTCCTCCCTGATATGCACATTATACGCTTAAAAGTTCCGGGATGCCACTTCCGACCTACCGGAGATACTCATTATACGCATAAAACTCCGGACTGACACTGGGATCTGTGATCCCAGTTCTTGTATTCTTTGGATTTTTAATCCAGTAGCATATCCAGTTGTAAAGCGTATTTCTTTTTTACGGATTGCAAATCCTAAGAATACAGAAAGTGGGATCGCAGATCCCACCAACCATGCCGCCAACTTTCCTCATTTAATGGTTATTGCATATCCCCGAGGACAGAGCGTATATATTGGCAACTGCAACAATCAAACATTAATCTGCAACGTACAAATAGGCAATTGCAAAGTTCAAAATAGGTAATTGCAACTTATAAATAGGCATTTACAACGTATAAATAGGTAATTGCAACATTCAAAGATGTAATTGCAATGTACAAATAGGCAACTGAATCAAAAAATAAAGACTTTTACGACCCAGTTCTCCGTAGCGTATAAAACCCCGTCCTCCCTGATATGCTCATTATATGCATAAAACCCCGTTCCTCGTAGCGTATATATAATCCTGTACCCGCTGTTTGGCATAGCGTCTCGCTATGTCAAAGCTAAAAGGAAGTCTCCAGACTTCCATATCTAATTATCGAACTGTACGCATAAGCGGTATTTTTTCCGTTGGAACAAGCACAGGTACTGTTTTTAATACACACGATTTTCCTGCAAAGTCAAGAGCACTTGAGTATAAATAATCTTCTGGATTTTCGACAATTCCAGCTCTCACAGGATTATCGTGGATATAATTGATTTTCTGGAAAATAAACTTATCACTGTAAATCAGTTCTGCATGATTCTCATGTGTCCACACCTGATATTTTTCATTCCGTTTGTGTTGCTTGGCTGCAAACTCAAACAGGTTCAACATCCATTCACTACGACTTTCCGATTCTGTATCTATAGCTAACAAAATTTGTTTTGCTGTAAAGCTCTTAAACTCACGTATGGTGTCACTTAACTTACCGATATCGCTGCGCAGTAGCAAATGGATATGATTGCTCATTACTACAAATGCATAAATTTCTAAACCTTTATTGGCCTGACAGAATTTTAAGCTATCAATAAAAATATCCCGATAAACCTTACGCGTAAACAAATCTACCCAGTTTACTATTTGGAAAGTAACATAGTGCAATGCATCTTGCTCTACTATTTGATAACCGGTACTCATAAAATATCTGTTTTGTCTATTAACAGTACAAATATAATTGTTTTGTTTTAAAATGATAATAGAAAAAGACACAATGTTCTGTGCCTTCTTCTATTTCTGAATGTGGAAGTCTGGAGACTTCCTTTTAGCTACGACATAGCGAGACGCTATGCCGAACAACACCGCCAACTACATACGCTACGCTGAACCGAGATCGCAGATCCCACCAACCATGCCGCCATCTTCCCTCATTTAATGATTATTGCATATCCCCGAGGACAGAGGACGGAGGACGCTATGCCGAACAACCCTGCCAACTACATACGCTACGACGAACTGGGTAGCGTTTCCCGATTTACCACCCTAATCGTTTTATTATTTCTGGATCAATGTTCATTTGCTTGTTTGGAACTAGTGTCTCAATTTCTGTAATTCTTTCAAACGATATATTAGAAACTTCGTTACTTTCTAATATATTTTTTACATCTTCAGATATAAACGTATACAAAGTCCCCTCAGGAGAAAAAATGTCACTTCCATCCCATGTGTCCAATCCAAAATATAAACCTTTATATGTTTCTGCAGGTCTACCAGTTGGTGTATATTGTTTCAAATACATTTCAGATTTCTGCCAGTCAATTGGACCACATCTGCCTATTACTGCGAAAAATGAATATCCAAGTATTTCCTTGCCTAGTTTGTCAAACAACATACAAGGATAAGTCATCCAGCCCTTAACTTTATTGTCAGTTAACAATTTTATAACTTTATCTGAGAATAAATATAAACCAGCAAACCCAGTATTAATTAAATCATACTGTTCGCCCCCATAATTATATCTGAAATTTAATAGGATATCTAGCTTAACTTCACCTTTAAATAACTTCTCATGTTCAATATTACTATTTGAACCACATGCGTTAAAGGCATCGCGACTGTCATTGTCACTTAATTGATAAATGTGATTGTAATTCATTTCGTTTATTTAATAACCAAAAATTGATTTTAGGTTTAAAGCCTCTTGCAATATTTGCATCTTATCTGGAGTTGGATTATTGAGAATGAACTGACCCCAAGCCTGATTATATTGATATGCGTTTTGTAAATGCGCTGTTGACTCCCACCAGGCCCCATATCTATTAACGTCAACTCCTGCTTTACTAAAGTATTCTGCATATTTTACAGGAAAAATATGATGTGCTTGAGCTTCTCCACCAGGGTTAATTCCAGAAGATTTAATTAAATTCTGTCTGAAACTATTATCTCTAACTGCTATGAATTTATCTCCATCTCCAGAAATTCTACTCAACGATGTAGCTTTATTATCCAATACATAAAGATTATCAGATGAAACTGGAGCACCTTGTTTAGGGAATCCTGATACAGAAGACTCTCCAGAAAGTTCTGCAGAATTAGAACCAGCTATACCCACATCTTCTGTTTCAATCGCCACTACCGGCGTTTCAAGTTTTTCCGGTATCGGTCTAATGTCTCTTACAGTTGGAGGAGTAGTAATGCCATATATTACTCCGGCTGTAATCAATGAAAATGCCAAACCTTGAAGATATTGATTATTCGTAGGCATTGGATCGTGAAAATAAACAGCATTTCCGCTACTTGTTACTAAGGTTCCGGCAGTATAAGCCATACCTCCAGCAGCTAACGCACCTCCCAGTCCCAGTTCGGCACCAATAGCTGCACCTCCAGTTGCAAAAGCTACTGCACCTCCAACAGCTCCAATACCATAAGCAGCAGCAAAATCTCCGAAATTATGAATTGAACCCATGTGTGCAAAACTATTCATCATACCCCCAAGATCAGCAGCAATAGCAAAAGGAAGAAGAAATTGTAACCCAGGCACTAGCCCACAAATAATTGTGAATATAATTTTCCCACTTGGATCGGTATACTTAAACGGATTCCCATAACAATACCCATAGCGATTATAGTTTAGCCAGTTACCCGGCGCCTGAACATACGGGTCAGGACTCATAAACATAGCCGTAAGCGGATCATAAACGCGCCCGTTCATGTTGATAATGCCAAATGCGTCTATGTGTTCATGCCCCGTATAACCACGGTTGATTATCCATGTTGTACGACTGTCTTTTTCTGTCCAGTCATTCGGATTACGCCGTGCACCCCATGGATCATATGCAAATCTTCCTATTTCTACAACAGTACCACCAATGGTTTTAGTTAGTATTTTTCCATCAGCATCGGTCAGTGCTATCAAAGAACCCTGATAATCGGCATATCCATACAACAGGCTGTCTTTATTGTTGTTTTGGATAAGCATTGCTCCGCCGCTAAGATAATGGATTTTCCGAACATTACCAAGTGCATTCACTTCTTCCTCGTAATCGCCCAAGTAGTATCGGGTTAACGTAGGTGTTCCCTGCGACTGTCCATTGACATAATATTCCGATTTACGGCGCTGGTCATCTACACCATAAGTAAGGGCGTAATACTTCGTTCCTTCGCTTAGTGTTGCAATCTTTTTAAAATCAGTATAAGTTACATTCAAGTCAGCCGTTGGAAAACTGGCAGGAACACCCGAAATAGTAGCCAATGCGTGAGGGCCTATATCACTATTATCGGGTCGTTTGCCACCATAGCTCATGGTGAAAGCACCTAAATCGCTTTTTGCTGTGATATTACTGGTGGCTGGATCATAAGTTATACTGTTTTGTTTTACCAAGACTCCGTTTTTATAAATATTCCAGTTAGTCAATCTGTTTTGATTATCATAATCAATGTTGCTGTCATGGAATACTTCTTTTTGGATATTTGAAGGATCAAGTTCGTCAGTTCTGTATTCCAAATTACCTTTGGTGTCGAAAGAATAAGCTGCTTTTATAACTCCATCAGCTGAAATACCTGTGGGCAATCCACGACTATCGAATCCGAAAGTGGTTACTTTACCACCCTTGCTAATGCTGGTAAGTTGCCCACGTGCATTTTCATCGATTGCTTTCCATATCGAACGGCTTGCATTGTCAGTTACCTCTGTCAGGTTACCGTTGCTATCGTACGTATTTACTGTATAATAGCCGGAAGGATAGGTTTCTTTCTTCACTCTTCCTAACGCATCATAGCTCTTACTTGTAGTATATGCCCGTGTACCTATGGTTTCCTCCACCTTGGTTACCCGGTCGAAAGCATCGAAAGTAAACACTTGCTTATTTTTTCCGGCTATTTCTATAGCATTGACTCTACTCTTGTAGTTAGCATCGTAAGTATAAGCGGTAATTTCTCCGTTTCGGTTGATACTTTGCAATAAACCTAATCCGTCAGGATCATAGTTGTTAGTTGTTGTAACATAGTCGGTGTTATTATGAATCTTTTGTTTCTCCCAAAGCAAATCACCAAAACCATTGTATTTGGATTCCACGGTTCCTCCATCGGGGTCTATCAGGCTGGTTCGTTTTCCTTGCAAGTCGTAAACCATCGTAATGGCCTGTCCGCCCTCAGGGGTTGATGTTTTGGTTAGACCAGAAGGGTGATAAGCATAAGTTACTGTTTTACCGTTTACTGTATTGGTCAGAGTTTGTCCCGATGTATTTAACGTAGTACTTTGTGTACCTTCGGGTGAAGTTACCGAAGTAGTTCTGCCCGTATAAGTAGTACTGGTTGTTCCCATAGGGGTAACCACCGATGACAACCGTTTGTAAGGATCAGTATAATAATAAGTGGCAGCCCATGTATCGGCAGTACTATTAAAGGTCGGGTCGGAAACACGTTTCTTTTTACCATCGGCATAATACTCGGTAAATACACTTATCTTTTTGTTGCTGTCTAATCCGTAGGTCTGTGTTACTATCTCACGTCCTAATACATCGTACCATGTGGTAGTAGGTGCCGAACCGGATATTTGGGCATAGCTATAATATTTTGCCCCTTCAGGACTTCCACTTGCTGCCCATTGTACCGTCTGTGCCTTACGGATGCCCGTGGGATATTGAATTTCTGCAGTTTGTCCCCAATTATCGTATGTATAACTTGTTTTATTATTCCGATAATCCGTTTCAAAATTCAACAATCCATGTGTTTCGTCCCAATCGTAGTTGGTCGTTTCGCCCAACGCATTTGTTTTACTGGCAATAAATCGTCCTGAAGGTTTATAAGTTACAGTAGATGTTCGCGACTTAGAATTAGCAGTTATCTTCACTGTTTTAGCATGCCCAAAGTCATCATAATCTTTGTATTCTGTCATTACTGCATTTTCATCAGCGGGGTCCACCGTTTGCTTTGTCAGATTGCCTTTTCCGTCGTATTCGTAGTTTGAAGTGCGGGTATCACTCACACTATTAAGTACATTAACGGAAGTTTCAGTACTCACTTTGTTATCACACCACGCCCCTTTACGAATATAGCCTATTGTTTTTGTTTCAACATTATCGCCTTTGGTTGTTTTAATAGTTTTTGGATTACCCCAGTCATCATAATTACTATAATCTAAAACCTTTATCAAAGTACTCAAATTATTTTTTGAATATTGCTGTTGCAAATTTAATTTATAAAAATTACGAATATAATATCCATTATTCCCTATATTCTCGGCAACATAAACGGGGGTAAAGGGATAATAAACAGAATCATAGGCAATAACTGTATTATCGGTTAGTTTTGAGACAACTGTTGTTTTTGGATATAAATAATAAAAGGTATTATTATAATCTTTGATTCCATTAGTGCTTGTATTAATAGTTAAGTTGACATTATCAGTTGCTTTAATAGTCAAATAACCTAGAAGCCCTTTCCCTTTATTATGTATGACTGCAGTGTTAAAATCATAAGTCATATTACCCGTGATAGTATTATCCGGCATTTGCGATGTTACTGTTTTTACAACATCCCAACTACCGTATATAGAAGCCCTATTATCAAACTTATTAAATGACCTGTCGAGTCCATTGTCAAATGCTTTCATTTTATTTGACTGAAATAAATCATAAACAACATTTGTTGAGTTTTTAAATGAGTCTTCAATTCTGATTATCTTGTCAAATTTAACATCGTTTGATACTTTTATAAATGGATCAATACTAGATGGGTCTGCCAAAAGTATGTCATCGTATTTATCATTATTAATTCTTCCTTTATTTACAAAACCGGCAAAAGATTGATATGTATATGGCAAAGAAAACTTTTCATTAAAATCAATTCCATTACTGACGAGCAACTTGAAGTATCTACCATTAGACGTTTTGATAATTCCGCCTCCCACCCAGTCTTCATCAAAAAACAAAATATCTGATTTTCCATCTTTATTTACATCTGATATTTGTATAGTTGATGTTGACGTAAGTGTATTGTTCATTGTTTTTTCAACTAACCCATTGCCAGTAGATATCAAAAACTTCCACTCGTTGCTTGGATATTTCTTTATTAAGAAATCAGTATTGCCATCTCCATTGAAGTCTCCTGTGTAAATCAGATCATAATGATTGATATTCGGATATGTGTATATAAGTTTTAATTCTTGACCATTTGTAGTGGTAGTGGTTTTTGAGAATTCATAAATTTTCAAATCATCATTTACATATACGAGTTCGGACTTTCCATTTCCATTAAAATCACTAATATACATATCAGCATATTGACTGCAAGGTATTGTGTAGATACTGTTATCTGCCGAAAAGCCATAAAGTGTATTAACTCCATTTATATTAATGAAACGTAAGAATTGGGGTTCGCCTAGTCCGACGAAATCTGCGGGAATTATTGTAGTTGGATTAAATATTTGTTCATAATTTTTATTATCCATTGTAATATCTCCGCTACTATATCTAGCTAAAACATTATTTTGAAAAGTATAACAATTTAACGAATAAGCACGAAGGATGTATTTACCAATATATAACTCTTCTTTTCCATCATTATCTTTATCCATGAATAAGAAATTCGATTCTTTTTCATAATCCCAGTCATAATTACACATGAACGTATATACACCATTACCATTATTTTTATATGCAACCCATACATATTTATAATCAAAGGAGTCTACGCCCCATAATTCATCCCACCAATTTTTAAAGTATTTCTTAGTCAATCTATATTTGAGGATTGCGTCTTGGTATCCATCTCCATCAATATCTCCATACATTCTGCCGATTAGATTAAATTGATTATCATATCCATCAATGTTTTTATATTGATTTATCAAGGGTGAAGCACTTAATTCATACGTAACATTTCCTTCATAGTTATAATGATAATTATTATTACTCCAAGAGAAATTTAATGAGTTTAAATGCTCGCTTTTATCATTAGACAACGACATACTTACTAAATGATTTTTGTTGTCAGAATAATTATAAGTCGGCGTGTATTTCCTTACTTCTGTAGTATTGCTTATTACCTTAATGCTTTCCAGCAACAAGGTATTGTAGTTTTCAACACCATCAATATAAGAATCTATGTAATCGGCTCGGGTAGATGTGTAAACAAACTGAATACTCAGATTTGCTACCGTACCCGCAACAGAATTTCCTCCATATGTAATTTTGTCAATTGCTGTATGTCTGTATATTTTAGGAGATGATGATGGAATTAAGTAGGTTCTATAAGTATAGTTAACCGAATTTCCGTTATTATCCCTAACTGAGGCTATAGACCATGTAAGATTATAGAATGTATCTGTTGTCATATCTCCTTTTAAGGGATAATATGATGCAGCATCATTCGGATTTCCATACTGTATTAACTGTCCAGATTTGGTATAGATTTTAAAGTAAGAAGGTCCCCATGCTTTTATATCACAAGCCACTATCCGATTGCCTGATTTAACCTCAGTATCGTATTCTATACTATCTATAATACTCCCCGTAACCCAGCGTTGTATTTCAATCAGTCGTTGACCATCCAATGCATAGGGACTGGTATTATCCCAAATTATTCCAGATTTATCATCATCATAATACTGTGTTTTATTTGTTCGCGAAATCATCGACATTCCACTAATATTCCAGCCCCATCCCGCAATTCCATTTCCTCCCTGACTATTATACACTAAAGCTATATTGGGTTGCATGCCATTTATTCCGGCAGGGCATTCAATTGGGATATTATAGGTAGCACCACCTGTTGGACTTACTGCAAATTGCCCAGGAATGCTTCCGACTGTTTGCGTTCCGGTTTCCAAAATAGCGTTTATTGTCTTTGTCGGATTCGTTGAAGTTGATCCATCAGAAAACACATAAGTATCCGGAGCAGGTGGGAACAACAGTCCCGCATCAATTTTTGCATTGAAACTCTGACCTTGTTCAGCTTTGTAACTGAATCCGGGCTTCATCGAAACGAAATCGCGAGCCACATAAGTTTTGGCTGCACCGTTTTCAGGGTTTTGTAAAGTATAATTTGGCTGAGGTTGGGTTTGAGACCAACCTATAGCAGAGCATCCACCGAAAAATATATATAGTATGAATTGTTTATATTTTGTTATCATATGAACAGTTATTAAAGTTGATTGAAGCGTTATTGTTTTACTATAATTGATTTGCTTTTAAGCTGGGCTTCACTTGCATTAAACTGTGTTGCAAGTTGGGTTTGTTGAGTGTTAGTTAAGATACTATCAAGAACAACTTTATATTCAGCTTGAAGTTGTTTGTTGATTGTTTCTGATTGAGCTCCATTACGTTTAAAGTTTTTCTTAACGCTTTTTCCTTTTGCAGTAATCATTTTTTTTTGATTTTCACTAAGCGTTATATTCTTACTTAACCAACTGATTAACCGATCTGATTGGTCATAGTCAAGTGTGTCTTTAACTGCCACTGAATCAGTTTGCGATTTAGGTACATTTATTACGATAGGATTTTGTGCACACAGAACAGTTGCCCATATACTAAGTAGCATAGGTAATATAAAATGTTTGTATTTGAATTGCATATAATTTTAGGTTTTAAAAGTTGAAATGAACCGCCTTTTCCAATTCGCTGTCTAACGAATTGGGAAAGGATTGAAATCAGTTGAAGTGATTGAGATTTATTTCAATCTCTTTTCTAATTCCTCAATTTTTGCACTTTGTTGTCTATTGGTCTTTTCTTGCTCAATCACATAAAGCGTCAGTTCTTCCACTTTTTGCAGTAGTTTATTTTGCATTTCACCCATGCTCAGGCCGTTTTTACTTACTTCGGCAGCCGACGGTATTTCAGGGAGGTGGCTGTTGGTCTTTACGTATTGTTCCACTTGGTTGAGGGGCATCAGTTTGTAAGAAGGGTGAAAAACAAAGTCGGCAAGTCCGGTCAAATCAACTCTTACTTCTTTGGCATGGATTGTTCCGTTAACAGTTAAAAGTTCATCAACTGGAGTATTTGATAATGTATTTGTAGGATCTGTCAAAC
>Ga0118677_10008990_pt1 | contig 15781 bp, 18 predicted proteins | sample AliMusrvi5mmetaG_FD_86154 | JGI IMG/M metagenome (GOLD analysis project Ga0118677, IMG submission 86154) | reverse complement strand
CTTCTGAGTACTGCAATCTAGAAATTGGGCGTAAAGCCGAACAGCCTCAGACCCGTCTGAACCACGTAGTTGCGAATGGTCTCCTTTTACGGAATAGGTGGACACTATAAAAAGACTAGGATTTTAAAATAACTTTCATTCACTCATTTTGCTAACAATTTGCTAATACTCCAGAAAAACAGTGGGGGATGTGGTGATACTTCTGCTTACAGCTATCTCCGAATTAAGCGTAAAACCGAACAGTCGGAGACCACCTGAAACATTAGGAAACAGGTGGTCTACGACTACGGATCAGAAGGTTAGGGGTTCGAATCCCTTCAAGCGCACTTTTTCCAAGTTTACCCAGAATAACTTTTAGTAATTTGAATTTGTGCCATAATTAACGCACCATCAGGTTGGCAGGCAAAGGGATTTAACCTTCGGGTTGAGTCCCTTTGCTATTTGTTTTCCACACATGGCAGTTACACACACCCTCTGAATTTGAAATTAACCAAAGTCAATTAACATCTAGATACTTCTCTTGCGAGGTTGGCGTGGTGTAATTGGCAGCACATCAGTTTTTGCCAACCTGACGGTGCGGGTTCGAACCCCGTCGCCAACTCCGCAGCCTCATATTAGTTTTACTGATCGACTTACAAACTCAAAGAGGTAGAGCTCTTTGTTATCCGCTATTGCCAGCATGGGACCGGGCGATAACTCCTCGGGTGTTTCGGGCGATCTTGAGAGTGCAACCACGATCGCCAGTTTTATGGAGGGTCATTGGGGCATGGGATCGACGGTTAGTTCGCACGCCTCGAACCGCCGCTTTGAAGTTGGCGCTCCTGGCGGTGGAAAGCCGCAGGGCGATGAGAACAAAGCTGTAAAGGGAATGCTCGCCGATCGCATTGAAGGAAACCTCGAAGGTCTGCTCAATAAGGCGGAAGAGATTTTGGCCCTCAATCGAGGCAAGGTTCTATCGCTGGCCCACGCACTTGAGATCCATAAGACGATCTCTGGAGAAGATGTCACTGCAGTGATGACTGGCGAGGTTGGACCGTTAGTAGATGGTCGCCCCTACCAAGACCCTGCGAAGATCGAAGAAATCGAGCGCTACCACGAGGCGGCGCTGCGAGCCCATCAGGGACATCAACGCCCCGAGATTTCGATCCCTATCTTTTAGTCGTCCCTGCGGCCACCCGTGATATTGGGGTTCTTCTCTAGAAGGAGCGGCGGAAAGTTGCCAAATGTGTGTGGCGCAGATCTTCTAACTCGGAATTTGAGGCGTAGGTATTCTTGATAAAAAACGCCGTGGTTAGTCCGAAGGTAAATAGCAGTACTTTCATGATCTGGCTCATCGTTGAACCCTCCTTTTAAGCGAAGGTTAACCGGGCGAATTTGCCGTAGATCCCCGCTAGGGAATACGTTAGGAAAACTCTGAGATAACTTTCCAACTTCGACGCGCGGTGCAAGGAAGAAAATGTCCATTCAAAACAAAGTTGATGCCGCTGTGCTGCATGTTCTCGATCGAGCTGGGTGGAATTCACTTTCGGGTCCACATTCACACATTGCGGAAGTACATGGTTTGGCTAGGCGATACCCTGTGGATGTTTCGCCCTTTAATGCAGTTGCCGATGAAGCAAACCCCGGGGCCTGGGCAGATCTACACGAACTGATCGGTGATGATGGCGTGGCCATCGTTGTTGCTAAGGAGTTTGTGGTTCCGAATGGATGGGAACTGGTGGAGAAATTTCCTGGCGTTCAGATGAGTGGTGAAGAAGTAATAGGTGTGAGTGATCCCGATCTGATTCCGCTAACAAACGCTGATGTTCCGGAGATGCTGGAATTGGTTGCCCGTACACAGCCTGGTCCATTCTTGCCGCGGACGATTGAACTCGGTGGGTACCTAGGAATTAGGGTGGAAGGAAAACTAGTCGCAATGGCAGGGCGACGTCTCAATCCACCTGGCTGGGTAGAAATTAGCGCTGTGTGTACCGACGCAGAACATCGAGGTAGGGGATTTGCGGCTCGCCTCGTTCTAGCCGTTGCCGCAGGAATTCAGGAGAGCGGTCAGGTCCCATTCCTACATACGGGAGCTGGAAATGAAAACGCAATCCGCTTATATGAAAAATTGGGTTTCAAAATTCGATTGCAAGGCGAATTCAATATTCTAAAACCAATTGCAAAGAGTTCTGCCGGAGAAGAGATCTAACTCCAAATATCGTCGCCGCGAATAGCGACATCCGAACCACCATCGATATAGATGGTCTGCCCAGTTGTGTGGGTATTCTCTACACTTGTTAGCCAAGCCAAAAGATATGCCACCTGCATTGGTTTCATGTAGTGGTGCAAAGGCATGGGCACCATTGCATCGATCGCAGCTCGGGCTTTAGCCGTACTGATCATTTCGGCGAAGATTACGAAGAGCCGAACTACTGAGGGAGGACCTCTTCAACTTCGCGGCCTTCGTTCTGAGGGTTCTTCGTTGCATCAACTAGTCGGAATCCAACGCTTCGAATCACATTGATCACTTCGGGTCCACCATGCTCACGAATCTTTTTGCGCAGGCGACTGGCGTGAGTGTCAACGAGTTGGTTACTTCCGACACCCTTCACAACACCGATAGCCTCAAGGATTTGATTGCGCGTAAAAATGCGTTGTGGATTTTCCATAAGTAGTTGTAAGAATTGGAATTCGGTATTTGTTAAGTGCAGTTCTTTATCAGCAACTGTAAATTCGTGGTTGCTGAGATCCATCTTCATTGCACCCCAACTGAGGATGTTTGCGCGTGGTAGGTGTTGCCCTTTTCCACGGCGTAGTTGTTGCACAATTCGGGAGCTTAAAATATTGCTATCCAGAGGCTTTGAGACATAGTCATCAGCACCTGCAGCGATCACCATTTGTTCGTCAACTAATTCACTTTGTTCGTCAACTAATTCACCACGTCTTGTGAGCATAATGATGGGAACAGTTGAGCTGGCGCGTAGCCAACGGCAAAGTTCAAGACTCTGTAAGGGATTGATAGAAAAATGAATAAGTACCAAGCTGAAATCGCGTTGTTGAAATATCTCTTTTGCTTCTTTACTTGTGGGGGTGTCGTAAACAATAAAGCCCATAAGTTCTAAATGTAAACGAACCTCTAGGCGATCCATAGGATCATCTTCAGCTAATAGGACATTTGTTGGAACTGCATCTTCATCTTGATTTGTAACCATTTTTTCTTTGTAACCATTTTTTCACCGGGTTAGAAACCCATATGCCTCACGCGACTGCGTTCGGCTCTTTGGCACATCCTAGTGGAAAACCCCTCAGGCTCCCGAAACGTGAGGCGGACGTGAGGCGGACGTGAGAAAGAAGTGTTTCGCGCTTGTAAGTGGAAATGTAGTTATCCGGGAGAGCAAAGAGAGTCTGCACTCGTAACGTACAAGCAGGAGCCTAGATCTATCTCAGATCTGCTCCGGCAGTATGAAAGAGGATAGTGCTACCAACTGATAAGACAGTAATCGTTCCAACTCCAAATGCCACACTCACTTTAATAACCTGCTATCCCTTCTATTACATAGGGAGTGCACCAAAGCGCTACATAGTTTCAGCCGATCTTGTAAACCAGTAGAGCGAAGGATTTCAGTTTCCTTCCTAAAGATTTACTTATTGAGGGCTAACACTCTTATCACAATGTCTGACTGATCACATCCACGTGAACTCAATGTGACCTAGTAGATAACCTGCCAAGTGCTAGCCCCTGCTGTTTTCAATGACTTCAGCCCACTTGAGGTAAACAATTCAGGTGTAAAGAAACCTACATACGAGATGGCGGAACTAGAAATGACGCGGATTCAAAAAGTACAACGAGTATGTGCAATCGTCGCGATTGCGACTCTCTCGGGCGCGCTTATCGGAGCATCGGCTTCCAACGCAGCCTCTAAATCCATCACCTGCTACAAGGGTGCAACTTCTAAAGTAGTGAAGGCAGCGGCTCCAAAGTGCCCAGCTGGTTACACAACCACTAAGCCTGCAGCCACAAAGACAACTCCACCAACTGCAGCAACCTCTTCAACCTCTAAGTCCTTCGCATTGAATGCGACGTACACAGGCAAGATCTCCAGCCTTTGGAGTGACTCTGATGTCCAGGCCACCGTAACTGCCACAGGCACCGGAACAACACTTGGCCTCACCCAACTCACTGGCTCCGGCTCCTCTGCCCCATCTGGTCAGGATGCTGGAATCTCAGGTGCCGGTTCCATCTCAGATGGCACCAATACTTTGAAGGCCAACTTCGATCCAAGTGCTACTGCACATGCCAAGGATGGCGCTGCTCCTACCTCTGTAGCAATCAGCGGCAACATGATCATCACTGGTGGAACCGGAAAGTATGCGGGAGCAACTGGAACTCTCAAGTTCACTGGAACCTTTCCGGTCTCATCAACAGCTGCAGGCACAAAAGACTCAGGTGCGCTATCTCTAACGGTCACCGGAACTTTCACCACCAAATAATTCTCAATACATAGTTCACAACTAATAAGGAGCATAGAAATGAAAAGAAAGTCAACCAAAGCCCTGATAGTGGCTCTCGCCCTAGCAGGTAGCGCAATAGTGGGAAGTTCTTCAGCATTCGCTGCAGCAACCGCTCCTACCCTCGTCTTATCTGGAGGAAGCACAGTCTTCGGTTTAGACCCAGCAATCATTGTTGCAACTGCTGGTGCTCTCGGAAACGTTGCCTTCTCAGTCGGCACCACCGTAATCACGGGTTGCGAGTCAGTAGCCACGACGACAGTGACACCATTTGTAGCAAAGTGCTCTTGGGTCCCAGCTGCTGCTGGTGCGACAGTCCTTAATGCAACTCTCACACCTACTGATGCAACTTCCTATACGACAGCAACCGCTGCTCCGTTTACGGTGAAGATCGGTACTCCAGTGCAAGGAATTGTTCCATCACCAATCAGCCTCTACGTAGATACGATCATCGCATCTGGCTCCACTGGCGCTCTGGCTCCTCGCTTCGGAGTTAGCTGTGCGATCACCAGCCAGTTCATCGTTGGACAGACAATCGTCTTCCGTGTCTACGGCAATGACTCCGATCTCGGAGGCGCAGTGCTGGACAGCAGCAACGTTGCCAGCGCATATGTGACCGTTGCAGGTATCGCCAATCCAATTCCACTCACCTATGGAAACCACAGTGGAGTTGCCTTCTGGTCAGCACCACTTAAGACAGGTGCTGCTCCTCTCTACAACACTCTCGGCGTCATCAACTTCAAGGTGACTGTTGTAACCAAGGATCAAAATTCCATCAAGGTCCTCTCAACCAAATTGCAGCCTCGCCTGGTAAATGGAGTTCGCGTAAAGGGCGCTGACGGTCGCACAGTTTATGACCGCGTCAGTTACTACCGCACAGTTCCAGTTGTTCCGGCTCTTAAGGGCGCAACCGGTGTCTGGCAGTCCAGTTTCACACCGACTTCACAAGTAACTCTCTACGCAGTTCCTACCAACTAATCCGTAAGAACCTCTGACGCGGTTCCTACAAACAATCAATTAAACCTAGGAAAGGGTCGATCATGAAGACGAAAATAGCATCACCTACTAAAGCACTAATCGTGGGGGGCATCGTGGCATCGCTGTTCTCGGTATTCCTGGTGGCCCCGGCCCTAGCTGCAGATACCTTGGTTAACTCACAACCATTGGTGCAGCCAGTTGATATCCCTGATGTTGCACCGCTCCCATTCACGGGAGCGGCCGCAGCAACCTTCACGATCCCAACAACAATGGTCAATCTCGCCTTAACACCAAACCAAGGTGTAGTTGGAGATCCGTTCGTTGTCTCAGGTACCGGGCTTCCTTCTAGTACTAGCGTGCAGTTGACCTGGGGAACTTCAACCGGAACCTGGGTTACCGATGTAGAGCCAAGTTCTGTGAACTACACCGGTATCTCATTCACAAAAGTCACCGTGAACATGGCTACTGTCACCACGGATGCGAGTGGAGCATTTAGCTACTCATCCAAGGTTCCAGCTGACTTCGGTGGAGTCCACGATATCTATGCCGTCGTAAATGGTGCAGCAGTTGGTCACACTGGCTATCAGATCAACCGCACACTCACAGTCACTCCAACAAGTGGTCCGATTGGAACTCCTATTACTGTGACATATACAGGAATGGGTGCCAGCCTCTACACCGCCGGTGGTGCAGTCCACTATGACAACTTGTATGCCGGAGAAGAGCAAGCCATATGGACTCGTGGAGTCGGCAAGGTCGTTATCTACGCTTCTGGTCCTCGTGGAACTCACTACGTAAATGTAGGAAACGCGATCGGCTTTACCTATCTCAACGTGATTCAATCCCCGATTCCTTACACAAACGGTGGATCTGTTGCATTCAATGTCACGAGTGACAAAGGAATTTCTACCCCAACTGAAACATTCCCTGCCAAGGTAACTCCAACGTCAAATCTACACACCACCTTGACGAATACGGGGCTCGATCCAAATACCCAGGGCGTCATGACTCTTTCAAAGACCACCGGACCAATCTTGACCAAAGTAAATGTCAAGACCGCAAAGGTTGTTGACGGAATTTATCAACTTGTGTGGTCGACGGTGGTAGGTAACCGCGTGAACTGCCCTACAAGTACCTGTTGGGCCTTCAGCTCAATACCTCTCGGAAGTGCAACCGTTGTAAATGGAGCCTCTTCAAATGATGTGACCATTCCTGACAACCTAGGCGGTTGGCACGTCATTCAGATGATGAAAGGAAATGTCATCGAGGCACAGACTCCGTTCTATGTCCAAGAAAGTATCATGCCTTTCTACGATAGCACCGGTAAGCAGACTGGATTGGGAATCGCAACATTTGATCCTTCCACTGCACCAGACGTAATCGCAAAAGGTCAGGCTGGTATTCCTGCCACGTCATTTAAGGCTGGTGAAGATTTCACAATCAGTATTAAAGGCGTCGGTTGGACTCAGTTAGATAACACTCTCGCAGTTACATACGACAATAGTTACATCGGTTATGGCTGTGGATTCAACTCCAATGGCTACATGGTAGTTCGCTTGAAGGCAACTGGTGTTCCCGGAACTCACATCATCGATTTTCACCCATTGCTCTATACCAACCAACCATCCTTCGCTAACACTCCTTACGGAATGCTCCCGGTTTTATCGTCCGACCGGGACTTCCCAGGGTTGGCGCTCGGATATCAAGTGCCATCGTTCCACTTTGAAATCAAGGTGACCCGATAACTGATCGATAACTTAACTAGCCCCGCTCCTCGTGAAGAGGCGTGGGGCTAGTTTTTATTAGGCGAGAAGTAAACGTTGGTAACCACCAATTCCAACGCCCGAGAAGCACCATGACGCTCGGTAAGAGCAACATACGAATCAGCGTGGCATCTATCAAGACGCCGAAGATCAATCCAATTCCAATTTCTTGCAAACCCGCGAAGTGGCCCAGCGCCAATCCGGTAACCGCTCCTATAAAGATCGCCGCTCCGGCGGTTACGACAATTCCAGTCTCACTGACACCTTCAATAATCGACTCAACATTACTCAGCCCGCGCTCCTTCGCCTCTTTGATCCGCGAAATGATGAAGACCTCATAATCCATTGAAACTCCAAAGAGGAGAACAAAGAGGAATAACAGCGCCCATGCCTCAATCTGCTTGAGGTGATAGATACCCAAATTTCTGGCAATAACTGAATTGCCGAAGGTAGCTACGACCACACCGTAGGCAACACAGAGCGAAATGAGGTCAAGTGCAATAGCTTTAATTGGGAGTATCAGAGATTTAAGGGCTCTAGTTAAGAGTAAGAGAGTTGCCACGAGCGAAAGAAGAATAATCCACGGGAAAGTGTGGGTTAAGACTTGAAGTAAATCTGCTCCCTGCGCAGCAGCTCCAGCGACCAAGAAACTAGCTGAATTAGGAAAGCCATACTCGGCGAGCGAGATCGCTCGTAGCTTCTTTACCAACGCTTGGGCCTGCGAGGCGCCAAAGCTATGACGCGCAAAGACAAAGAGTCGTATATATCTACCCGTGGCATCCACATAGGGAGGCCTCTTGCCATTTGCTACCGCTAACACCTCTGGATCCTGCAAAATATGGGATGCCAGTGATTGTCGTGCTTTAACGATCTCCTGGTTGGATGCGCCTTCGCTCGCACCCAAATCAATGATCACTTCATTTGGAGTAACCACGCCCGCACCAATAGTCGAGGTAACGAGAGTGAGTGCTCTCTGGGACTCTAGTTGGGCTGGAACGGCGGTAAGAGAACTTGGGGTGATGTGGAGCGCCAACGTTTGCAGGCCCAGTGCCAGAAGAACTAAAAGCGATCCAGTAGCTACCAACCATGGTCGCTTGACCGTCAGATGCCCGATTCGATTGAAAAGGCTTGCCCCCACCCGTTGGGGATGTGGCTTGGGTACAAGAAGCGATAGGAGGGCGGGTTGCAGGGTAAAAACTGCTGCGAGTGCGATGAGTGGTACCAAAGCAGCAGCCACCCCCAGAGAACGAATGAAGGGGATAGGAACCAGGGTAAGAGTCGCAAGTGTAAGCGCAACTGTTAACGCGGAGAGTCTGACAGTTCTTCCGGCACTGGCCATGGTTCTAACGATCGCAGCCACGCGATCCTCGGGCGCCACCGCAAGCTCAGTTCGGTGCCTAAAGAGATTCAGTAAGGAGTAGTCGATTGCGAGACCTAGACCGATCAATTCCACGATATTTGGGATGTAGAGAACGACCAAGAATTTCTCTGCAATTAAGAAGATGGCGCCGATGGTTACCGAGATCGTAGCTAGCGCCACAATGAGTGGGACGAATATCTCGAGAGAGAATCCAAAGAGGAGTAAGAGTATTAGCAGTGCAACTAAAATTCCTATGAGTTCGCCACGATGAAGATCACCAGCAAGGATTGGAGTCACATCGCTCTTAATGGCTGGAGGTCCAGTGACAAGTGCTCCGGAGAGCCCTGCGTCTTTGAGTGAAGAGCGAAAGGCGTTTGTATAGGCAGATGCGCGAGAAAGAGAGAGCGCAGTATTCACATTGGCAAAGAGAACACCGCCTAGAGCTTTCTCCTCTGCAATTGATGAAGTCGGTATTGACTTTGCAGCAGTAGCAATCTTCGACTCAAAAACCTTGATCGCCTTTGGCGTTGCGTTTTTGAAGCGATATATAACTGTAAATGTTCCTTCAACATTTTCATTAAAATTCGAAACAAGCACGGAGTCGGCTCGAGCTGATGCGGTGTTAGGAACAATTAAGGATGTTGTGAGATGTGAATTTAATTTGGTTCCACCAATAATCCCTAGGAGAATTAGAACCGTCCAGATAAGAAGGACGCTGACGCGATGCTTAACAACGTATCGCGTCCAATTCTCTAGCACTCGTGAATCCTAAAGGGAAAACCCCTCATTTATAAATACGCTGGCAAGCACCGTCATGGGTTTACCCCTCCTATATAAGTTACATAGCCAAAACAACTGAAATCAAATCACTTTAGGTTCATTGGTTGCGAAAAAGTAGGAGCAAATGTGTAAAAATGCAAGGTGAACGAATTGAACCCAATGGAGAGTAAAAAGAAACTCTCGCCGAAGTTAACTCCGGCTGAGGTCGAGTTGCTTCGTTATATCGCAGAGGGTCTTTCAAATCGCGAAATTGCACGAATCAAAGGTGTAAAAATTAAGTCATGCGAAAATGCAATTTCTCGTGCGGCAAAGAAATTGGATATTCGTCAATCACCTACAACTAATCAACGGGTGCTCTTGGCGAAGGAGTTCGACGCACTCCACTCGGAGTAATACACGAGAGTTAATCTTCGGGTTCTTCTCCGGACATGTCGCGAAAGATCTTGCGTAACTTTGATTCAGGAAAATCAGTGAGACGGAAATAGATTCGATACTCCACCTTCGCTGCAAATACTGGATGGCGCTCTTCCACATAAGCGATGAAGTTATTGAGTCCGCTCCAACGGCCCAGCCCTCCGCCGACTAAATAAGCGCGGTCACATTCTTTCAAACGCTTATAAATCAATTCGCAATAATTTTCATCAAGACTAGGTCTTAACCAACCTGGAATAACATTAAATTTGACGAGTGAATCGTGTGCTATCTCGCGGGTATCGTAATTCGAAGTAGCTTTGGGACCACTAGCGATTCCTAAATGTGGACGGGATCGTGGATCATGCAGGGTAATCGGTCTGGTGAGGACCCCACTGTCATCGCCCCAAATTTGCGCGCTTGTCTTACCGATGACCGCAAAATGCAAATGATCTGTGGCGTGACGATGAAGCATTATTCCTCCTTGGGGACAGGAAGTTGCTTATTTAATTATCCGCCTTTTCCTGTTCAGCGCAATAGCGCCAACCCTTAACTTTTTCAAGAGCGAAAATGAAGAAGAGGGGCTAACACTCAGCCAACTTTAATCTTACGAAGTTATCGGTGCATCGTGAGGAATTGGGAGGATACTGAAACCGCGACTTTCGATATTGACGAAGATGGAGAAGATTATGAGTTCGGAAGATAAAAAGCGAGTCATGCTAGTGGCCTTCGATGGATCACCCTCTTCTACAGCGGCGTTGCACTGGGCCGCTGAACATGCATCGCAATTGCAGATGCAAATTGAGGTAGTCAATATTTGGGAGTATGCCGAATCGGCTCTGGATGTAGCTGGCGTCGGATTTGGTTCAGCTGGATACGTTGGAGAGAGCGACCCGCAGGTGTGGTCCGAGCAGATCCTCAAAGAAGGCGTTGCAACAGAATTCGGAAAGCGCGCCGATGAGGTCAAAGTGAGTTCCATTGAAGGAAGCGTGGTGCGCACCTTGGTTGATCTCACAAGGGGGGCCGAACTTCTCGTTATGGGCTCGCGCGGACATGGAAAACTCGCTGATCTCATCCTTGGCTCGGTATCCGAGAGTTGCGCTGCAAAATCCAAGTGCCCCGTAGTGATTGTGCATGGGCCCGCCTAACCACTTTAAGATTGGGTTATGACAACCCGGATCACACATTTCGTCGGTGGCCAAACTTGGCCAGAAGCTAGCGGCCGCACCGCCCCTGTCTATGACCCTGCAACAGGAGTTGCAGGCAAGGTGGTAGATCTCGCCTCACGGGGCGACGTTGATGTGGCGGTCTCTGTTGCCGTAAAGGCTTTCAAGGAGTGGCGCGAGGTCTCGCTCACCAAGCGCATTCAGATCCTCTTCTCTTTCCGCGAACTCCTTAACACCCGCAAAGAGGAGTTAGCCGCGATCATCACCGCCGAACATGGCAAGGTCTTGAGTGATGCCCTGGGCGAGATCACGCGCGGGCAAGAGGTCGTTGAATTTGCTTGCGGTTTGGGCCACCTCCTCAAGGGCGGTTTCTCCGAGCAAGTTTCGGGTGGAGTAGACGTCCACTCCGTCCGACAACCGCTCGGAGTGGTTGGCATCATCTCGCCTTTTAACTTCCCGGCCATGGTGCCGATGTGGTTCTTCCCCATTGCGCTCGCTGCAGGTAACACAGTCATTTTGAAGCCGAGCGAGAAAGATCCATCAGCTGCCAACTTCATCGCAGGGCTGCTGAAGGAGGCTGGACTCCCCGATGGTGTCTTCAATGTCGTGCACGGAGATAAAGAGGCCGTCGATGCCTTACTTGAACACCCTGACGTTAAGAGCATCTCCTTTGTGGGATCAACTCCTATCGCGCAATATATTTACGAGACCGGGACCAAGAACAAGAAGCGTGTCCAGGCGTTAGGTGGCGCGAAGAATCATATGTTGGTCTTACCGGACGCGGATCTAGATTTAGCAGCCGATCAGGCGATCAACGCTGGCTTCGGTTCAGCCGGAGAGCGCTGTATGGCGATCTCTGTCGTGCTCGCCGTCGACCCAATTGGCGATGAACTCGTTAAAAAAATTGCAGAGAAGATGCCACAACTTCGAGTGGGCGATGGTCGACGTGGTTGCGACATGGGACCACTTGTCACCGGAGCACACCGCGACAAGGTAAAGGGCTACGTTGAAGCAGGAGTTGCATCAGGTGCGACTTTGGTTATCGATGGTCGCAATCCCGTAGTCGATGGAGAGTCAGGCGGATTCTGGCTCGGACCAACTCTCTTTGATCACGTCAAGACAGATATGAGCATCTACACCGATGAAATCTTTGGACCAGTGCTCTCAGTTGTACGCGTTAACTCCTATGAAGAGGGCGTCGCCCTGATCAACGCCCATGAGTATGGGAACGGCACCGCAATCTTCACCAATGATGGTGGGGCGGCCAGGCGCTTCCAGAATGAGATCGAGGTTGGGATGATCGGGATTAACGTCCCTATCCCGGTGCCTGTGGCTTATTACTCCTTCGGCGGATGGAAATCCTCGCTCTTCGGCGACTCTCACGCTCACGGGACGGAAGGTGTGCACTTCTTTACCCGCGGCAAAGTCATCACCAGTCGCTGGCTGGACCCCAGCCACGGCGGAATCAACCTGGGATTTCCTACTCAAAACTAGGCTAAATCCGAAGGTCAGATTCAGAGGGCTCTCAGAGTTCTCTCAGATCAATACTCTTTAATTCGAGCATTAGATATCGAATTAAAGGGAGTTTGAATTGGCATCAAGTAAATTTGTAAAGAGCGCGGCCATCTGTGGAATCGGCGCTGCCGCTTCATTTATCCCTGCTGGATTTGCCACTGCGAATGCGGCGACCGCCGCAAAGTCAACGACGAAGACCGTTGCAAAGAAGAGCGGAACTTTTCTAGGTAGCGCAGTGCAGACTCGATATGGCGCAGTCCAAGTATCTGTCACCGTTAAGAGCGGCAAGATCACCAAGGTGACTGCTCCGGTTTATCCGGTTGGTACCTTCAGAGATCAACAGATTAACGCTCAAGCTATTCCGATGTTGGAGCAGGAAGTTTTGCAGGCTCAATCTTCCAATATCAATAACATCACTGGCGCTTCGTACACCGCCCAAGGTTTTTATGACTCTTTAGTCACAGCGCTAGCCAAGGCTGGCCTTAAGTAACGCGAGAGAAAGGGCTCCAGCGATGTGAGGGCATCGCCGGAGCCAAACTCTCCTCAATAAAATGATTTAAAAGTTCACCCAGTGGGGCTCTCTCTTCAGGCAGACTTCTCGCATGAAACCAAGTCGCCTCGAAGCATTCAGTGATGGCGTCTTTGCCGTTGCGATCACCTTGCTGGTTTTTAATCTAAAAGTTCCCGAAGTGGGGGCAGGAAGCTTAAGTAGCGCCCTTGGACATCAATGGCCCTCATACCTCGCTTACGTAATCAGTTTTCTCTCTATCGGGATCTGCTGGGTGAACCACCACTCCATTCTCGATCGAGTAGTAATGGCCGATCGCGAACTTCTCTTTATCAATCTTGCACTTCTTATTGGCATCGTTTCAATTCCGTTTACGACGTCTTTAGCGGCAATCTGGTACAACCAAGGCTCCAATGCGAAGTGGGCGATCGGTATTTACTGTCTCAATTGGGTTTATGTATCGGCTACTTACTTGATAACTATCAGTCACTTGATGGGACACGAACACCTATCTTCAAATGCGACTGGCGTGACTCTCAAATCACTGCTTCGTAAGGGTTACATCGGTATCTTCGCTTACGTCGTCGCCTCTGTCGTTGCCTTGATCTACCCCTTGGTCGCTTTCTTTATTTGCTTAGTGCTTGCCGTCTACTACGTCTTTGGTGTTCAAGGTGAAGTCGTCGCAGAGGATGGCTCACACCACCACTAATTTGAGCGTTAAAGCTCATCGAATAGCGCCCCACTTCCCCTAGCAGGCAGAGCAAGAGCATAATGAAACCTGTGAAGAAGAGCTTCTTGCGGAAGTTACCAAAACAAGCCCATAAGTATTCGCATGGAACCGTGGCGATCCTGGCTGGCAGCCCAGAATATTCAGGAGCAGCAGTCTTATCAGTTGGTGGAGCGCGCCGCGGCGGCTCCGGATATATCAATTTTATTTATCAAGACAAACTAACTCGTGGACTAATTCTCTCTGCCTATCCAGATGTAGTGGTGCGATCTTCAGTTAGTGATATCAAGGTCGATGCATGGGTTATTGGTCCCGGATCCCCCAAGATAGGGCGCAGGTTCGCGATACCCCATACAAAATATGCGGTCTTAGATTCTGTCGCGATGGGCTTGGCGAAAACCATTTCGGCCGATTTTGTTGTGATCACTCCTCATGAGGGAGAAGCGCGAAAGTTGGGATTTGTCATCGGGGAAGGCGATGCTGGACGCGAGGAGAGCGCGTTGGAGATGGCAGCCGAACTCAATTGCGTGGTGGTACTCAAGGGCTATCACACGGTGGTTGCCTCACCTGAAGGGCTAGTCGCGGTCGATGAGTTAGCTGGACCAGAGTTGGCAACGGCTGGTACCGGAGATGTCCTCGCCGGGCTCATCGGTTCAATGCTGGCATCCTGGAAGCCGGAGAACTTTAGCGAAGTGGTCACAGTTGTCTTTAAGGCGATTAGTGCGCATGCGCTGGCGGGAAGAGCAGCAGCAGAAGATTTATCGCCAATCACCTCTTCAGACATCCTTGACTATTTACCCAGGACGATGCGGCAGTAGTTAGACTAGTGACATCGCCCCCTAGGAGGACTTTGTGAAAGCCCGAGTACTGACCGCAGTCGTTCTTACTCAGCTTCTGCTTTCTACTTCTATGGCATGGGCGGATGAGGCACATGATGGCCGTCCACGGATCTCAGATATGGGTGGAGACGACCACAGCCCTGGTGTCACTCTGGTAATCGTGATAACACTCCTGCTCATTGGCTTTGGCGTGGGGCTAACCGTCGGTCGACGCACGCGTCGCAAGGAGAAGTAATTTCTATGGGCATGCATCTCACCTATACCCATGATGGAGTGACTGGTGAAGGCTACCTAGCTCTTCCGGAAACTGAGAGCGGCCCAGCAGTCATTGTGATTCAAGAGTGGTGGGGACTTGTTGGTCATATCAAAGATGTAGTGGATCGCTTTGCAGCGGCAGGCTTTGTTGCCTTTGCACCAGATCTTTATCACGGCCAAGCGGCCGCGGAACCCGATACCGCCAAGAAATTGATGATGGAGTTGAAGTTAGATCTCGCTGGTACTGAGATTGTTAACGCGGCGAACTACCTCATTTCACTCCCTGAAACTTCTACAGAACATGTTGGAGTGGTCGGATTCTGCATGGGGGGATCTCTGGCAATTGTGAGCGGGACCCTCTCTCCAAAAATCTTGGCAACGGTCGGTTTCTACCCGGGTGCCTCGTGGGAGCGGCACGCTCCCGTGTGGGCCAATTACCGTGGCAAGCACGCGCTGATTCATTGTGCTGAAGGGGATGGCACATCGGCCGCAGCTGGGATTCAAGAAGCGCTGCGCGAAATTCAAGGTGCTGGTGGAGTCGCCACCGCCTTTGATTATGCTGGCACTCAGCATGCGTTCTTTAACGATGATCGGTCTGAAGTTTTTGAACCCGTAGCCGCCGCGCTCTCATGGGAGCGCACACTGGACTTCTTCTTCAACACGCTCAACTAATCGATACCTACCCCGCATGACTACATATGCAGTTGTAGGTGGAGGTTGGCGTAGCGAGTTTTATATTCGTTTGGGGCAGTTGATGCCCGAGAAGTTTGAACTGTTGGGAGCCGTAGTTCGCAACCCAGAGCGCGCCGCAACGCTGCAAGCAGATTATGGGACGTCGATCTTCGAATCTGTCACCGGGCTACTGCAATTTGGTCGACCCGACTTTGTCATCATCGCCGTTTCCTGGGAGGCCAATCCAGAGTTGGTAGAAGAGTTTGTTGCGGCCGGAATTCCTGTGCTCTGTGAAACTCCTCCGGCTCCAGATGCGGAA
>Ga0118677_10008989_pt1 | contig 15782 bp, 7 predicted proteins | sample AliMusrvi5mmetaG_FD_86154 | JGI IMG/M metagenome (GOLD analysis project Ga0118677, IMG submission 86154) | reverse complement strand
CGGGGCGCGCCGGTAATTGCGCTACTCGGGCCGCAGGGCCTCGATTGGATCGAGGCGCGCGGCCTTCTGAGCGGGAAAGAAGCCGAAGACCACGCCGACCATAGCGGAGAAGACAAATGCGATGGCGGCGATCGAGAGGTCGGGTGCGAAGGAAACCTTCATCAATCGGCAGCCAACGTAAGATGCGCCGAGTCCGATGGTGATGCCGATGATTCCCCCCAGGGCGGCAAGCACGACCGCCTCGACCAGAAACTGAATCATGACGTCGTTGTCGAAAGCGCCGATTGCCAAACGTACGCCGATTTCTCGGGTTCGTTCAGTAACCGAGACCAGCATGATATTCATGATGCCGATGCCGCCCACCAGAAGGCTGATGGCGGCAATCGCGCTGAGCAGTGCCGTGAGCACACGCATGGAAGAGGTCATGGTGGTAAGGAACTCCTGCGAGTTCATCACCATGAAGTCGTCTTCCTGACGCGGTTGAATGCCTCGGCGCTGCCGCAACAAGGTGACGACCTCGTTCTGCACCGTCTTCGAATCGGAGCCGTCTTGAACACCGATCTGAATCGAGGACACCTTGCGATCACCGGTGATTCTGCGCTGCAGCGTGTGCAACGGAACCAGTACCAGGTCGTCCTGGTCCATGCCCATGCCGCCCTGGCCTTTGGGGGCCAGCAGTCCGACAATCTGGCAGGAGATGGCCTGAAGGCGAATGTTGGCGCCCACCGGATCCTGATCGGCGAACAGTTGCTTTTGAACCTTGACGCCGATGATGCAGACCGATCCGCCGTTTTTGATCTCCGCTTCGGTAAACTCGCGGCCTGACTGAACAGACCAGTTGCGGACGTCGAAGTAGGCGTTGTCGACTCCGTAAACTGTGGTGGACCAGTTCGCATTGCCGTAGATGGCCTGCATGGAGTTGGAGGCAGTGGGCGCGACGGCGCGAACCCCGGTGATGTCCGATTTAAGAGCCTCTACGTCGGACTCTTCGAAGAGCTTTGCTTGCTCTCGCAATCCCGACATCGGTCCGCGCTGCTGTCCCGGCATCAGAATCAAGACGTTCTGGCCGAGATTGTTAATTTGCGCCGCGACGCTTGCCGTTGCTCCGTTACCGATGGTGACCATGGCAATGACCGCGGCCACGCCGATGATGACGCCCAGGACCGTCAGCACCGAACGCAGCACGTTGCGGCGGATGGCTGAGAGTGCGAGCAAAATTGCATTCCAGATCATGAGGCTCTCCCTGCTTGCTGCGGAGCGGGTTCAACGCACGGATGCGGCGGTGGCGGTGTCATGGTTTAAGTCCGAGTGGATCAGTCCATCTCGAAAGTGAATGGTCCGGCTTGCATAGGCTGCCATATTCTCCAGCGCATTGGTGCGCGCCAGCAGGTTGAACCCCTGAAAGACAAACCCGAGATAGTAGCGGCGCAAGCGGGCGCGCTGCTTGCGGGTGAGCGCGCCCACATCGACGCCGCGGAAGTAATAGCGGCCCGCACTGGGCGTGTCGAGGCAGCCGAGGATATTCATGGTGGTCGACTTGCCCGAGCCGCTGGGACCCATCATGGCCACAAACTCGCCGGGCTGGATCTGGAAGCTCACGCCTGCCAGCGCGCGAACCTCGCCCTCTCCCGCGCCATAAATCTTCATCGCGTCGCGGAACTCGAGCAAAGCCTCGTCGGTGGCCGGCATCCCGGTTGCTTCAATCGGCGTGCTCATTTGCTTTCCTTCAGTTGTTCGACGATGAGTTGCATTCCCGGAGTCACCTGTCCGGCGCGAACCTCGCTCTGCTTGCCGTCGGTGACTCCAACCGTGACAGCAATCGGCGCAGGCCTTCCGTCGCGGACAACCCAGACGTGCGGATTGTTCAATGCCGCGGAAGACTCCGCATTCGCATTCCGGTCCATATCCGGCGGGCGCGGGAAGAAAGACGTGGAACTGCCGCCGGCGTCGTCGCTGGAGGGCAGGAAGCGCAGAGCATGATTGGAGATCAATAACGCATTTCGAATCGACTGCACTGAGATGGTGGCCGTCGCTGTCATGCCGGGCCGAAGCAGTAATTCTTCGTTGTTGACTGAAATCTCAGCCAGGTACGTGACCACGTTGTTGGTTGTGGTCGACACGTAGCGGATCGTAGTGATAGTACCCGGGAATTGCCGGCCGGGATATGCATCCACAGTAAACAGAACCGGTTGGCCGGCTTTCACCTTGCCCACGTCGGCCTCGTCGATGTTTACCTGCAGAATCATCTTGCGCAGGTCTTCGGCGATCTGGAACATCGTTGTCACCTGAAAAGAGGCGGCAATCGTCTGTCCCGGCTCAACACTGCGCGACAGCACGATGCCGTCCACCGGCGACTTGATGACCGCGAAGGCCAAATTCGTCTCGTCGATTTTGAGACTGGCCTGGGCCTGGGTTACCGCGGCCTCGGCTGTAGTGACTGCAACACTTGCCCGATCATAGGATGCCTTCGCCGTATCGATGTCGTGCTGCGATACGATCTGCGCCTTGGAGCGCTGACGGGCGTCGAGCATGCGCTTGTACTCCGCGGCAGTCTCCGTCACCGTCACCTTGGCATCTTCGACCTTGGCATGCGCGCTCTGAAGCGACGCCTTATCCTGAAGCACCTGTGCATCGAGTCTCTCGGTGTCGATTTTTGCCAGCACCTGGCCGGCCTTTACCCGATCATTGTAGTTAACCAGAACCTCATCGATGATCCCCGACACCTGGCTTCCCACATCGACCGTCCGCGTGGGCTTCAGTTGGCCCGTAGCGATCACAGTCACCGTGAGGTCGCCATTGCGCGCCGCATCCGTGCGAAAGTTCTGCACGCTTCCCGCGGCCGCGCTCTTATGGCGCATAACCCACATTCCCGATAGAAGAACGATCAGAACAACCGGCGCAATCCAGTAGGCGCGCTTCTTCCATGATCCTTTTCCCGTAGCAATTCCGAGAGTTTCCTGAAGCGTCGTATCCGTGGCCATCAATGCCGTCCTTTCACATCTTGAACTTATGGGTTCTGCGTGGCTATTTCCAGCCGCCGCCCATCGCCTTGTATATCTGGATGAGGTCGGAGTCAACCGCTGCGTCGCTTTGTACCAGGCTGTTCTGAGCGGTCAGGACTGTTCGCTCGGAATCGAGCACGACAAGAAAATCTCTGAGCCCTGAGGCGTAAAGCTCCCGCGAAATTTCCGCAGCCTGCTCGGCCGAGACCGCGGCTCCCGACAGCGACTTCCGCCGAACCTGGTCCTGCCCAAACGCCTGAAGCGAATTCTCCACATCCCTTACCGCGCCGAGAAGCTTGCTGTCGTATGCGATCTCGTACTGATCGAGCAGGGCGTTCTGCAACTTGACCTGAGCTTTGAGGCTTCTCCGATTCAGGATTTCCTGCTGCAAGGCGCCCGCAACCGTTGAAGCAAGGCTGGCTGGCGTAAGTACGTTGAGCAGGTTTTGCGCGCCGAACAGAAACGTTCCGGAGAGCGTAAACGTGGGGTAAAGGTTGGCCTTTGCAACGCCAACTCGCAGAGCCTGTGCGGCAATCTGGCGTTCGGCGCTTCTTACGTCGGGACGGCGGCGCAGCAGGTCCGCGGGGATTCCGACGGCCACCTCGGCCGGGACTACCGGAATCGGCTTCGCCTCCGTGAGCTCTGCGTCCATGGTGCCCGGCTGCTGGCCCAGAAGGATGGCAATCGCATTCATCGTCTGGTGCAGGCTCGTCTCCAGAGTTGGAATCGATGCTTCGGCTGACTGTACGATTTCAAGCGCCTGCTGCACGTCCAGCTGCGAGGCTAGGCCGCTCTCCCGCTTGGCCAGCGTCATCTCGTAGGTATCCCGGTCCTTCGCCAGGTTCGATTGCGTCGTGGCGATCTGAGCCTGGTAAGAACGCAGACTCACGTAGTCCAGCGCAAGCTCCGCGGTGAGCGTAACCATCGCGTTGTGCAGATTCTCGCGGGCCGCTTCAATGTCTGCGTCGTAAGCGGCGACGTTTTTGTGCAGACCGCCGAAGAAGTCCGGCTCCCAGCTGGCGTCGAATTCGGCGCCGTTGCTATTGGAGACAAGTCCTCCGGAACGCGTGCTGGCCCGGCCGCCGGTTGCGCTTCCCGTTACGCTTACAGTTGGCAGCAGCCTGCCGCTTGCCGACATCCGGTTGGCGCGCGCCTGCTCGATGCTCGACAGCGCCGTGCGAAGGTCAAGATTCGACTTCAAGGCTCTTTCTTCAAGCGATATCAGCGTCTGATCGTTGAATACGGTCCACCACTGCGACAGGACCTTCTCGTCCGCGGGTTCTGTCATCTCTCCGCCCACCGGGGTGGTGCGCCAACTCGGCTCCGCAGACACCTGCGCTCGAACCGACTGGCAGATTGACGGCCGCGCAGCCGAGGTTGACAGGACGAATGCTGCGAGCAGAATGGTTGCTGGTGTGAATCGCGTTGACTGCGGCATCGGCTTGCCTTTCAGGGTCGTGTTCCTATTCCGATTCAACGCCCGTTTTTGCCTCGCGAACCTCAAGATTTGCAAAACCACGCAAGCGCATACTGAAACTGCGGCAAAGGCTCAAGAATTGTTAAGATTCTTGCGGCAGTTGAGCAAAGCTCGCGGATGTGCGGTAAAACAAGGATGCAGCATGGATACACAAAGCCATCGGCGCAGCGCCATCCTCGTGATCGACGATGACGTGCGGCTGTGCCGGTTGATTGCCGAGTTCTTCGGCGATTCGGATTACTCGATTCAGGCGGTGCACAACGGGGCCACCGGCCTGGCGCGCGCACTCGACGAACCGTTCGATCTCATTCTTCTCGACATCATGCTGCCTGGCCTTGACGGCTTTGAGGTGCTGACCCAGTTGCGCCGGCGCTCTTCCGTTCCCGTAATCATGCTGACCGCGCGCGGCGCGCAGGAAGATTGCGTGAGGGGCTTGAATACCGGGGCAGACGACTATCTGGCCAAGCCGTTCGGGCCTGAGGAGCTGGCAGCGCGCATGGCCGCAGTTCTGCGCCGGGCTCGAGGCGCGTCGGCGGCGAACGTTGAAACGGTTTCGATCGGCAGCCTGAGGTTGAGCGCCTCCTCGCGGCGCGTCTGGGTCGGAGAGGAACCGATCGAGATCACGGCCACCGAGTTCGAAATTCTGGATCTTCTTGTTCGTGGCCGCGGCAGGGTAGTCACCCGCGACCAGGTCTGCGGCATTCTCTACCAGCGCCCGGCAACTCCCTTTGAACGATCGCTCGAAGTGCATATCAGCCGGTTGCGCCGCAAGACTGAGGGAGCCGGCGTCACCATTCGCTCCATTCGCGGAGTTGGCTACGTTCTGGCAGGAGATGAACCATGAGATCGCTATCGCTGAAAGTCACCGTCTGGTCGGTTGCATCTCTGGTCATCTCGCTGGCCGTGTTCCTCTTCATCGGCGATCGCGTCATTGGCAAATCCGCGGATCGGAACTTCACGCAGGTTAACCAGATTCTTTTTTCTCAAGCGATTGTCGCTCTCCGCTCCGGTGGCAGCGCGGGATTGGCACGCTACATGCGCGAGTTAAACGCGCCCGGCGCCACCCAGTACAGCATCTCGGATGGCGCCGGGCATGATCTTGAGACCGGCCAGGACCACTCGAAGCTGGTTAAGGTATCGCTCACAAAAGGGCGCCCTTATCACGGAGAGCACGGCCAGCTCACAATGGGACTTCGCTCCGGGGACGGGCAGTTCATCTGGCTTGTAACTGACGATGGACCGTCGGCGATTCTGTTCGCGCCATTTTATATTCTGCTGCTGGTTACCGTGGCTGCCCTTTACTGGCTGGTCACCGCTTACATCACCCGGCCGGTCCGGCAATTGGCAGAGGTCGTGGATCGGTTTGGAAGAGGAGAACTAGCGGCCCGCGCCAGGCCTCGCTCCAACGACGAGATTGGCAATCTGGCCCGATCATTTAATGCTATGGCCGTGCGCATTGAGACACTGCTGACCACCGAGCGCCAACTGCTCCAGGATGTCTCTCACGAACTACGCTCGCCGCTGGCGCGACTCACCTTTGAAGCAGAGATGGTTCGCAAGACCAATGATCGGGATGCCTCAGCAACCAGGCTGCGCCACGAAATCGAACGCCTGGCAGATCTGGTAGGAACTCTGATTGACATGGCCAGGGCCGAGGGTGAGCCCGGCGCGGTCGCAATGGAGGAGTTGATCCTGAACGACCTTCTTGACACGACGGCTGAGGACTGCGAGGTGGAAGCCGGCGCCGCCGGTTGCCGCATCGTTCTGAAGGCCGCACCGGAAACACGCTTCGTGGGAAACGCTGAGCTGCTGCGGCGCGCTTTTGAAAATGTTCTGCGCAATGCCATTCGCTACTCTCCTTCCGGTGCTGCTGTTGAAGTCGAGCTGCGACGCGAGGCCAACTGCCTGCGCATCTCGGTTCGCGACTTCGGGCCCGGAATTCCAGAAGAAATGAGGGAACGTATCTTCGATCCCTTTTTTCGCGCCGACTCTTCGCGCGATGAGCGCACCGGCGGATTGGGCCTGGGCCTGGCCATTGCCCGAAGGGCCGTGCGCGTTCACCACGGAGACATTGCGGCAATCAATGCTTCTCCCGGCGCGCAATTGATCATCACCTTGCCGTTGCGGGCTGCGCTTCAAATCGTCCGCTAGCGACCTGCGGCGATCTGCCTTGTGACAGAAAGTTGTCTGCCGTTGGCAATCCCCCTCCGTTTCGGGAAGGGATTTGGAACCGCATGAAGTCTTTTGTCGTTGAAATGAACGCCAGTGTCTATGGTATTTGACTCGTTGTTGACGGGGCAGGTTCTTGCGACGGACTGATCCCGCTAATCCACTCGTTATCTATTCCCCATCCACCAGATTCTCCCCTGAACTGCGACCTTCGCAACCAAGGGGCACGTTTGCTCTCCGAAAATTGAACTACAAGGATGGGCGCTGTTTCAATTCTGAACACCAGAATGAATAAATGCACGCGGCTTTCGAATCTCTGAACGGGAATAGCGCTGCACGACTATAATAGTGAACTTCGTATTCATGGGCCCTGCTTTGATCGCTCTAAAGCAAGCTGCCACACCTGGATAGCTGATTTTGGCGCATCGGGTTTCGGTCCACGCAGAGAGGCGAAAGGAGCCCTCCAGGTGCCGATCGAACGTGGCGTCCGTTCTCTATTGACTCTTCTACAAACAAACATCCTGTCTCGAAACCCTGAAACTGGCACAGTCGCCGTTGGTCATTCCAGGCCTTCATCGGCGGCCGGGATCGTATTTGTATTCGCCTTGCTTGGCTGCTCCGTCGCATCCGCGCAAACTGCTCGGTTCAGCTATGTCCGGACAGTTGGCAGCGGGTTTAATCAGCCTGGCGACATGGCGATTGACGGCAATGGAAACATATTTGTCGCTGATTCTAGAAATCAACTGGTCAAGGAAATTGTCGCCGTCAACGGCGCAGTTTCCAGCAATAGTCAAGTCATTACGATTGCCAGCGGCTTCAACTGGCCCGACGCCATTGCGCTTGATGTGCACGGCAATCTATTCGTGGCCAATGCCGGCAGTGGAACCATAAGTGAGATTGTCGCCGTCAATGGCGCCGTGTCCAGCGGCAGTTCGGTAATTACAGTCAGCAGCGGGTTCTACGGGCCGATGGGGATCGCGGTAGATGCCAGCGGCAACGTGTTTGTAGGCGATACTACCAGCGCAGCGGTGAAAGAGATTGTCGCGGTCAATGGCGCCATATCCACCGGCAGCGCAGTTATCGCGGTCGGCGGCAGTTTCAGCTTTCCAACCGGCGTTGCAGTCGACGGCAGCGGCAACGTATTCGTAACCGGAACCAATGACAACTCGGTAAAGCAGATCATCGCGGTCAGCGGCGTCGTGTCCGGCGGTAGTTCGAAAAAAACCGTGGGCAGCGGCTTCTACGGACCGATGGGCGTTGCTGTCGATCAAAGCGACAACGTCTTCGTAGCCGACACATGCCATAACGCTGTTAAAGAGATTTTCGCAGTCAGCGGCGTCGTGTCGTCCAGCAGTACAACACTCCCCGTAGGGGGCGGCTTCAGCAGCCCGATGGGCGTTGAGGTAGACGGCAACGGCAACATTTTTGTCGCCGACACGTACAACAATGCCATAAAGGAAGTTTCACAAACCGCAGTGAACATGGGGAGCGTCAACGTTGGCGCCACCAGCCCGGTGTTTACGGTGATGTTCACATTCGACACCGGCGGCACAATCGCTGCGCCCGCCGTGTTGACGCAGGGCGCGGCCAACAAGGACTTTACCGACGCGGGCACCGGAACATGCACCACCAACGGAGTTTCACACAGCTACTCGGCGGGAGACACTTGCACCGTTGACCTGAAGTTCACGCCGACACGGCCAGGGCAGCGGCTGGGTGCGGTGCAACTGGCAAGCTCTGGCGGCGCAGTCATCGCAGCCGGGGGCATTTCCGGCACGGGCGTTGCGCCGATGGTCACCTTCCCCGGCAGTACGCGCGTCAACACGCTGGGCAGCGGCGTCAGCCTGCCACTTGGCGTGGCAGTGGACGGCAGCGGGAACATCTTCGTCAGCGACTCCGGAAACAGCGCAGTCAAGGAGTTTCTAGCGGCTGGCGGCTATACCACGGTCAACACCGTGGGCAGCGGCTTCGTCCACCCAGTAGACATAGCTGTGGACGGCAGCGGAAATGTATTTGTTGCCGATAACTACGCCTGTTGCGGGGTAAAAGAGATTGTCGCGGTGGGTGGCGTCGTCTCCGGCGCTTCAACGGTTAACGTCGTGGGCAGCGGCTTTCACAATCCATCCGGCGTAGCGGTAGACGCCGCTGGGAATGTCTTCGTCAGCGATACCAACAACGAACTGGTGAAAGAGATCGTTGCAGGCACAGGCGGCGCAGCCAGCGGCACAGTCACTTCAGCCTCCACGATCAAAACATTGCCCGGCAGCTACTACATACCGGCTGGCCTAGCGGTGGATGGAAGCGGGAACCTCTTTGTTGCCGACGATTATAACAATGCGGTGAAGGAGATTCTCGCGGCCGGTAATTACACCACGGTCGATACAATAGGCAGCGGCTTCAATCATCCCAGTGACGTGGCGGTAGACGCGAGCGGGAACGTATACGTTTCCGATTCCAACAATAACTCGGTGAAAGAGATCCTCGCCGGCACGGGCGGCGCGGCCAGCGGAACGGTAACTTCAAGCTCCACGGTCATCACGCTGAACAGCGGCTTCAGCTTGCCCAATGGCGTGGCACTTGACAGCAACGGGAATATTGTCGTCGCGGATCAAGGCAACAACGCGGTGAAGCAGATCGACCTGAGCGATGCTCCTTCGCTGAGCTTCGCTTCGACTGAAAGTGGGACAACCAGTTCCGACAGCCCGAAGACGGTGACAGTGGCCAACATCGGCAACGCGCCTCTGACCTTCCCGGTCCCCGCTACTGGAAACAACCCAAGCATTTCGCCGAACTTTACGCTCAACAGCAGCGGCGATACGGCGTGCCCACCGATCTCCGGCTCAGCCGGCTCACTCGCGCCGGGAACAACGTGCACTCTGCCGATCAGCTTTGCTCCCACCACTTTTGGGACCATGAGCGGCTCGCTGACGCTGACGGACAACAATCTGAATGCGTCGTCTCCCAACTACGCCGGGCAGAGTATTGCATTGAGCGGTACGGGGACTGGAGCGACGGTGATTCTGAGTTCATCGCCCGGCGTCTCCAGCGTGAACCACCCGGTGACCTTAACCGCGGCGGTAACCGGCGGGTTAGGTACACCGACACAAATGGTCACATTCAAGAGCAACGGCACAGCCATCTCCGACTGCCCTCCCGTCCCTCTGGATGGAGCAGGGATTGCAATGTGCATTACCTCCGCCCTGCCGGCAGGCACCGATCGTCTCACCGCCGACTACAGCGGAGATCTCAGCTATCATGCCAAGACCTCGAACACCGTGACGCAAACCGTCTCGGCCCTTTCGGCAACGCTGGGCGTGACAGCCTCGCCATCGAGCTCCACAAGCGTCGACGATACAGTGACGTTTACGGCGAAGCTTGCCGGGATCGCCCTCACTCCGGTGGTTCCCTCGGGATCGATCACCTTTACGGTAAATGGGAAAGCGAATGCGGATTGCCCCACCAAAACTGTCACCGCCACCGGCAGTGCAACCTGCACAACTGCATCGCTGACTGCCGGCACCGATACGGTTACTGCAACCTACTCGGGCGACCCCAACTTCGTTGTGGCTGCCCAGGGCGTAGCGACCCAGACAGTGGACAAAACCTACAGCACAACTGTGCTGGAATCAACGCCCGACACCAGGCACAACTGGACCGTCAACCAGCCGGTAATCCTGAAGGCCACCGTTGTCTATTGGAACGGAATCGCTTACGTCCCCTTTTCGGGAACGGTGGCATTTACGACCTATGGCGGCGGCCTTCCCGGCTGCAACACCCCTGTCGCGGTAAATGCCACTACCGGAATTGCCACTTGCACGGTCACTTCCATGACCGCCGGCTCCCGCAGCATTAGGGCGGCGTATCGGGGCGATGCGAACTACTACGACAGCGACTCGGCTGATCTGCCGGCTTCGGTTGACAGGGCCGCCACCACGACAACGGTGACCAGCAGCAATGCCAGTTCTAGCGTGAATAGCCCGGTGACTTTCACAGCCACGGTGGCCCCGAACCCGGTCCCGAGCCTTGCTAATGAATTGGCGATCTCCGGATCTGTAGCGTTCTACGCGGATGGCTCCGGTACCCCGATAACCGGCTGCGGCACCCAGGCGGCAACCTACAACTCTTCTACGGGACAAGCCACTGCCACGTGCACGGCCGCAGCTTTGTCTGCGTCCCTTTCAGGCTCCGCGCACGCCATCGTTGCGACCTATGCAGGCGATTCCAACTACAACGGCAGTGATAACGCTTCAAGCCCGCTGTCACAAAAAGTGGCGGCACTTGCAGCCACGCTGGGCGTGACGGCCTCGCCATCGAATTCGACAAACGTAGACGATACGGTGACGTTTACGGCAAAGCTTGCCGGGGTCGCCCTCACTCCGGTGGTTCCATCGGGATCGATTACTTTTACGGTGAACGGGAAAGCGAATGCAGATTGCCCCAGCAAGACGGTCAGCGCCACTGGCAGTGCAACCTGCACCACCGCATCGCTGACTGCCGGCACCGGCACAGTCACTGCAGCCTACTCCGGCGACTCCAACTTCGTTGTGGCATCCCCGGGCGTGGCCACCCAGACAGTGGCTAAATCTTCTTGCTCAGTCGTTCTGAATTCGACACCTGACCGCGAAAACCACTGGAAAGTCAACCAGCCCCTGATCTTGAAGGTCATCGTTAATTCTTCCGCCTTCACCACGCATGTTCCCTTTTCAGGCAGCGCGACCGTGATTGACTACTACAGCAGCCTTCCCGGCTGCAGTTCTCCCATGGCCGTGGATCCCGCTACTGGAGTGGCGACCTGTACTGTTACGAAGCTGCCGGCCGGCAACTACAACCTTTCCGCGAGATATGGGAGCGACACGAACTACGAAGGGAACGATTCGAGCACGCTGGGCAATGATGTCGATCGGTCAGCCACCACGACAACGGTGACCAGCAGCACCAGTGGTCTCTCAAGCGTTAACGATGCAGTGACTTTTACGGCCACGGTAGCCCCAAGTCCGGTCCCGGGCCTGGCCAATGAATTGACGATTTCTGGATCTGTATCGTTCTACGCGGATGGCTCCGGCACCCCGATGAGCGACTGCAGCGCGCAGGCATTGAGCTACGATCCTTCCACCGGAAACGGCACGGCATCCTGCACAACCTCGAGTCTGGAAGCGGCCGGTTCCCCGCACATGATTGTCGCGAAATATGCGGGCGATTCCAACTACGTCGGCAGCGACAACGCCTCCAAGCCAATCTCGCAGGCGGTCACGCCGCTTGCATTGACCATTGGCGTTAAAGCCTCGCCGTCAAGTCCCGCAAACGTCAACGATCCGGTCACATTTACGGCTCAGCTTGCCGGGGCAGCCATGACTCCGGTCGTTCCATCGGGAATGGTCGCTTTCAAGGTCAACGGCAGTCCAGTCTCCGATTGTCCTGCCCAAAGGGTGAATGCCAGCGGCAGTGCCTCCTGCCTGATCAAATCTCTGCCTGCAGGTTCAGATGCAATCAGCGCCTCCTACTCGGGTGACGGCAACTATACGGTTGCTGTCGCAGGCACGGCGAGCCAGACCGTCGCCGCGCTCACGCCCACGCTGGGTATCGCGGCTTCGCCATCGAGTTCCACATTCGTCAACGATGCTGTGACTTTTACGGCCAGGCTCTCAGGGGTACCCATGACTCCCGTTACACCCACTGGCACGGTAAACTTCACCGTCAGCGGGAACACTATTTCAGGCTGCGCCTCGGTACAAGTGGATGCAACCGGAGTGGCAGCCTGTCCAACTTCGACTTTGGCTCCCGGCTCAGATCCTGTTTCTGCCGCCTATTCCGGCGACACAAACTTCATCGTGGCCGCAGCGGCCAACATGACGCAAACCGTTAAAGCGCATACCGCTACCGCTGCCGCCAACGCGTCCGTCACCTACAGCACCGCCTCGCAGACCTTACCCCTGTCGGCATCGGTCACCAGCGCTTCCGGAACGGTGAATGCCGGCACTGTGACCTTTACCCTGTTGAACGGAGGCTCGGTAATCGGCGCTCCCGTCACCAGCGGTACGGTCACGGCTGGCGGAGCAGGCGCGGTCTACACGCTGCCGGCGGGTCAATCTGCAGGGTCCTATATCGTTCAGGCGGTCTACAACGAAGGCGGCATATTCGCCACCAGCACAGACAGTTCGCACTCGCTTACGATTCTCAAGCTGACGCCATCCATCACTTGGAACACCCCGGGGCCAATCACCTATGGAACTACCCTGAGCCCAACGCAACTCAACGCGTCCGCCGATACATCGGGCGGCTTCGCCTATTCTCCAGTGGCCGGCGTTGCTCCGATCGCTGGATCGCAGACCCTGCAAACCACGTTCACGCCCAACGATTCCACCGATTACAACCCGGCCACTGCAACAGTTACGCTTCTCGTAAACCGGGCCGTATTGACAGTCACAGCCAACAGCGTCAGCCGCACTTACGGCACTGCGAACCCGACACTGACTGCAACCCTCTCTGGCTTTGTGAACAACGACAATCAAAGTATGGTCAGCGGTGCTGCGTCCCTGGCCACCACGGCAACCACATCCTCGCCTGTGGGCGCATATCCGATTACTGCTTCGCAAGGATCCCTGGCAGCATCGAACTACACCTTCGCCTTTGCTCCAGGCACACTCACCATCGCCAAGGCAACGCCCGCAATCAACTGGACAACCCCTGCTTCAGTTATTTACGGGACAGCGCTGAGTGCAACCCAGCTCAATGCGGCTTCGCTCGTAGCCGGAAACTTTAGCTATTCTCCGGCCGCAGGAAAAGTACTGGGCGCGGGGATGCAACCTCTCTCAACTACGTTCACGCCCACAGACAAAATCAACTACAATTCCGCAACCGCCACAGTAAACCTGACGGTAAACCAGGCCACGCCTGCCATTGTCTGGGCAAAGCCCGCAGCTATCACCTACGGAACTGCGCTGAGCGCAACCCAACTGAAGGCGACATCAACGACTGCCGGGTCTTTCGTCTACTCCCCGCCGCTGGGGACAGTGCTGCCAGCCGGATTACAGACGCTTAGCGCAACCCTCACGCCTACCGATGCCGTTGATTACACCGATGCGTCGGCGACGGTCCTGCTTACCGTGAACAAGGCCATGCAGACCATCACATTCAAAGCCCCTCTAACGACGGCAACTTATGGGACAGCCCCAGTTGCGTTGACGGCAACAGCAACTTCAGGCCTCGCAGTCTCATTCAGCGCAACGGGCCCGGCCGCGGTGGACGGCAATTCTCTGATCTTTACCGGAGCCGGAACGGTTGTGGTGACTGCCTCGCAACCCGGAGACAGCAACCATACAGCGGCCTCAGCGGTATCGCAAACTTTCACAGTGAATAAGGGCGCATCGAGAGCAGTGCTTGCTGCTTTTGCGAATTCCGGAGTTTATGGTGACTCAATCACGCTCACGGCCACGGTGACCGGCGCGGGAAGCTCGCCAGGCGGAACGGTTACCTTCCGCAACGGCACGGCTCCCCTTGGAGCGGGAACGCTGAGCGGCGGTGTAGCCACGCTGGCCACCACAGCGCTTCCGGCCGGCAGCAACAGCGTCACCGCAAGCTACGCGGGCGATGCCAACTACGTTGCAAGCACATCGTCCGCCGTAGGTGTGACAGTAAGCAAGGCCGCGCAGACCATCTCGTTCACGCCTCCACCACCTAATCTCACGTACGGCGCGAGCCCGCTGAAACTCGCAGCCAGCGCCAGTTCCGGCCTCCCCGTAGCCTTCAGCGTTACCGGACCGGCGACCGTTGGCGGGAATATGCTGACAATTACAGGCGCGGGAACGGTGGCGATAACCGCCAACCAGGTTGGGAACGGCAACTTCTCCGCGGCGGCGCCGGTTTCGCAGAGCATAGTCGTATCCAAAGCAACACCCGCCGCAATTTTGAAGTCTTCTTCCGCCTCGGCCACCTACGGCGCTTCTGTCACGCTCACGGCAACGGTCACCGGCAGCGGCGCCATGCCTACCGGCACGGTCACTTTCTTCAACAATGCCACATCCATAGGCACAGGCACACTCAACGCCAGCGGCGTGGCGACTCTGACAATGAGCAAACTCCCCGTCGGCGCGGCCACTCTCACGGCAAGCTACGGGGGCGACAGCCGCTACACTGCAGTGGTCTCTCCGCCTCTCACGGAGACCGTGAACAAAGCAACGCCCTCAGTGAAACTCACGTCCTCGGCAAGCACGGCTGGCTTCGGCTCGTCGGTCACCTTGACGGCAACCTTGACTGGAGCTGGAGTGAAGCCCTCCGGCGCCGTCACATTCCTGATCGGTGCGGTCACACTTGGCACAGGTCCGGTAACGCTGAACAGCAGCGGCATTGCGACGCTTGCACTCAATTCGCTCCCAGCAGGAGCAGACAGCATCAAAGCCAGTTACGCGGGCGACGACAACTACTCCCCGGCCATTTCAACGGCTGTCACTGTGACGGTGAGCAAGGCGTCGCAGACCATTACGTTCTCAGTTCCGGCATCGCCGGTGAAGTACGGGGTTAGCCCAATCACTTTGTCCGCAACGTCAAGCTCAGGCCTCGCGGTAACCTTTAAAGCGACAGGAGCGGCCACGGTCAACACCAATATTCTGACCATCACCGGAGCCGGATCGGTGACGGTGACGGCCAGCCAGACCGGCAGCGCGAACAGCAGCGGGCCGGCGAGCACGCTCGCGTAGGGCCGATGCCGCGGCTCGAAGTACTCTTGGCTCCGATACCCAAAGTACTTGCGATTGGCCAACGGCACCGCGGTTTCGTAGCCGCGGACCACCCGCGGTTCCATGGGCAGCCGCAGTTCGACGAGGTCGCTCTTGGTCCACGTTCGCACGATTTTCGCGAAGCCTTTGCTGTCACGCACTGCCGCCACCTTCGACGAACCAGGCTTCGAAGCCGTAATCCACCCCTTGTTGCAGGCGAATAGTACCCGAGATGTGGTTATTGGACACCATGATGCGCTGGGGCGGATAAACGGTGGGATCGGTGATAAAGACCGCGCCCACGTCGTCGCCACTGGCATAGAAGGTGTAGTTGCCGCTGGTCGGCACCAGCAAATACGCCTTCCAGATGATGGCGAAGTTATCGATTTTTTGCACCGCGCCGGTGGAATCTTTCGGACCGCT
>Ga0118677_10008988_pt1 | contig 15790 bp, 18 predicted proteins | sample AliMusrvi5mmetaG_FD_86154 | JGI IMG/M metagenome (GOLD analysis project Ga0118677, IMG submission 86154) | reverse complement strand
CATTAGCAATGGTGTTACGTCAAGCCCTATTCAGAAATTTATCACTGCCACTAAAACCGATGAATTACTTATAATTGGTGATAACTTAAAATTCAAACTAAGTTTTAATAAGAAAACCGTTCAGGGTATGGAAGTTTCTATGATTTATGATGCGATAGATTCTAATGGTCAAAATTGTTTTGTATTTTTTTCAAATGATCCTTCAAAGGATGATATGTTACAATACAGTATTGCTATTTGGTATAGAGAATTAAACAATTGGTATTTCTATCATTCAAATCCTCCTACCTCAATCAACTAGTAACCTGTATTATAGGGTCAAATAAATTTTAATACAACCTTTATAAAATTATTTATTTACTATTATAATGACTACGTATTATGAAGAGAAAATTGCTATTATACATTGCCATAATAGTTTGCAATTTCACATTTAGTCAATTTAACCCAAAATTAGATGCTAAAAATGGATTTCAAACTTTTAAATTTGGAGATTTAAAGTCAAAATACAAAGGGAAAATTAAACATGAGGGTGGCAATTTCTACAAATACACGTATTCATATCCAAACTCATTGTTTAATGAAAAGTGGGATAATCTAATTCTTCAATTTTTTAATAATAAACTTGGTTATATTCAAATACAATACAAATCTAATAATGAATATACATATAAAATAATTTTAGGAAACTTGGAGGCGTTATTTGGCAAATCATATTCTTTTTCTGATGCTGACATTGCAAAAAATGATGAGATTTTCAGAAATCAATGGGAAGGTCAAGATGTTGGCCTAGCAATGATTATGTATAATGAAAAGTCAGCTCTTAGAGGTGACTATTATATCAATATAATCATAAGCAATAAACATATTAGAGAAGACGCTTTAAATAGTCAATTTTAAATTTATCAATATGAGTATTAGACAACTGAGTTCTTCCGAAAAATCAGATTTTGATGAAGTTATTCAAAAAGGCTGCTTTGTCATTTTCAATGATGAATTTAACGAGTATAGATTTAGCTTCAATAATAATGAAACAGGGTTTAGCGGTACATACAATCCAAGATGGATTATGGATAATGTTATAGAAATATTAGATATTAAATAGATTTGAGTTTTTCATTTCAACAAAAAGGGTGTTTCAATTTGGAATATCAATTTATTGCAATTATAAAGGAGATACCGATAGCCATTAAGTGGAGGTAAAACTAAAATAACATATTATGAAATTTATTAATTCGGCACTTTCTATTTTAGCAGTAATTCTATTAAGTACCTCTCCAGCAATGGCTCAAGTCAGTGAGCCTGATTTTGTGGGTGAGTCATATTTATTAAAGAGCGATGGATCATATATTCAATTAGATAAAGAAATAGGTGATTTCACTTCCGGTATTTCATGGTCGTCAAATTCTTGGAATGCTCTCTCTCTCGAAATTGTTGGTGGTAAAGCTCAAACAAAAATACCGTTAGGTCAACCTATGCAATTAGTGGTTCGTGCTGTAGATAATAATTCTGACCCTCTCAGTATCGTAAGAATTTATCATTTCAAGGCAAAAAAAAACAAGAGGTCTGTTGTGATTAGTGAAGATAATTCAGGTACACTTATGAAAAGTCGTACAAATTCAAAAGATGAACTTCGTTTTAGTGGTAAAAAATATGGTTTATCTTCTTATCTAATTGCTATAAATGGATTGCCAGTTGGAGAATATGGTATAGTTGTGACAAATCCAAATAATAAAGACGAAAAACGTATTGTAGTCTCTTGCTTCGCTATAACAAAAGAATAATAGAACCAATTTTGATTTAATTTCTCGAGAACTGATTAATATAAAAAAGGGTGTCCCACAACGGAACACCCTTCATTTTTTAATCAACCAATTGCTAAAAAACGCTTTGAATTTTTAAAGCATTACCGGTACTGAACAGGTAATAATTTGCACCTACCTTTTGATAAAACTCTATACCAATCGAATTCAACACAGTTACGTCAGCCGTTAGTGTTGGACTTCCCGGAAGTGTACTTGTCAATGAAATTGCACCAGGGATTGTAGCGTTCAAATCCATATAATCAGAATACGCTACGTTAGAGAGTTCATTTACTGTTGAATCTAATGGCTCATAAATGCCCGTTGTGGCGTTATAAGCGAAGTCTGAAACCACAGACACTGCATTTATCAAACGGAAATGTGTTGCTCCTGTTGGAGCTTTAATAGCTTCTCACGGCTTAAATTCTGAAACCTCTACTGTTGCACTGTCACGTTCAACACTATTTGTCAAAGTAAATGGAGCATAAAACACACTATCAAAGCTGATATTTTTGTTGAAATTCAATCCTTGCAAGTATTTGCTTTGAATTGAAATCAAAATTGCACGATAACCACGAGCTTCAGATTGATCTTCTAGATTGATTTTCTTCATTATACCAGTCAAACGACCAGTTAATTGAGGGTCGCTCATTTGCTTCATAAGCATGTTTAATCCCACACGTACAGAACGCCCAGCATTAGCACAACCACCAAACTCATTCATATTCTCACGAGTACGTTCAAAAGCAGGGTCATTCTTTATCTGCTCACCTGTTGCACCACCTTTTAATCCGGCAAAGTTGCCAGTTAATCCTTTAATTTTAAAATGGCGGATATCACCGATAGTTCCACCGTACTTAATTGCACCTAGTTGTCTTGCCATACTAATAAATTTCTATGTATTATTTTTGAATTATAAATATACACAAAGGTAAATATTTAACGGCAATTAGGCAAGTTGAAAAGTAACGCAAACAGCTGAATTACAAAGAAGTAAACCCTATATAAGTACAATTGGTTAGGATTTTGAGCGAAGGGATTTTTGGAAAAGTATTATTTTGCGATATAACTCTAACATTACACAAATATGTTAGAAATATGTTAGACCTATAAGAAAAAGGAGCTCACAAATAAATGTAAACTCCTAATTATAAATAGTATATACTACAATATTCAAAAATATCACTCTCGTCCCCCAGACCAGTACTCTAAACCGGGCTGAGCTACATCCCGCTGATTTTTAATTGGTACAAAAGTAATCAAAAATATTATTTGGAAGAATTATTAATTGCTCCATTTTAATTAAAATTACATTAGAGGACTAAACAAACGGGCAAATGATTCTTTCAATTTCTGCCAGTGTCTACGGTTATTCCAAGTCACCAGAGTAAGTTCCTCACAATTCTGAGCATCGTTCAAGAAAAACTGCTTCAATTTCTCTCCGGTAACAGAGTCGTAAATAAAAGCATTGGCTTCAAAATTCTGGTTAATACTACGTTCATCTATGTTGGCAGAACCAACAATAGAGATAAAGTCGTCGATTACGATTGCCTTACTATGCAGAAAACCTTCATTATATATAAAGATACGCACTCCAGCCTCCAGAGCATGTCCCAAATAACTGAATGTGCTTGCATCCGAAAGTCTTGAATCCGAACGCAGAGGTATCATTAGTCGCACGTCAACACCACTTAAAGATGCCATTTCCATGCTGCTTGCTATCACATCATTTGGCATAAAATAAGGTGTATGAATATAGATATATTTTGTTGCCGACATAATGGACGAAGCAATTCCTTGCATTATTGCCTCCCAATCAGTGTCGGGACCGCTACTAACCAGTTGAACAAGATTCGATTGAAATTTAACCGGTTTCGGGAAGTATTCTGAACCTTCGATAAGTTTTCTGTCCACAAAATACCAATCAACCATGAATAAAAGCTGAAGACCATGAACTGCAGCTCCTTCGAACCGAACAAAGGTATCACGCCAATTTCCCAGTTTATTTCCGTAAATATACCTGTCGGCAACATTTAAACCGCCTGTAAATCCAATTTTCCCATCAACAATGACTAGTTTTCTGTGATTTCGGTAATTGATTTTATTTCTTCGGGAAATCTGCCAACGAAATGGCAAAAAGGGTTGGAAATATATACCGGCATCCTTTAACGATTTTAGATACTTTTTTGTCAAATTAAGGCTTCCCCAATAATCGTAAATCAGACGAACCCGAACACCTCCCTTGGCCTTACGGATAAGTAATTCGCGTAATTGATTGGAAATTCGGTCATCATCAAATATAAAAAATTGAATATGAATATGATCCTTTGCATTATCAATTGCATCAAAAAGCGCCTTAAAAGTATCTTTACCATTTATATATATATCAATTTTGTTATCGGCATAACCAGCAGCTTCACTATTCTTATACAGTAATTTAACGATATTCAATTGATTGGCAGACATCATAGAAGTATCCAAGTTATGAAAATCGAACGAAGCAACAGGTCGGTCTATTACACTTCTGATACTTTTTCTGGAAATAATTTTCTTCTTTCGATAATCCTGTCCTAACAAAAGATAAAGCCCCATACCAATAATAGGCAAAAAAATCAGAACCAACACCCACGAAATAGATTTTACAGGATTACGATTTTCCAGTAACAATACCGATATAGTACTGATAATGGTATAAACATACAAAATAATTATAAATGAAGTCAGGATGTGTGTCATAACGAATTGTGTTTATTTTTTCCTAAAAAACAGCCATTGATGATTTTCAAAAATTTTACACGATATTTCCTGTACAGGAATTTTGGGTGCTGAAACACCAACGTTAATACAAACGGGTGAGATTTCAATATTCGCCTCGTCCCAAAGCTCAGCATTAATAAAACTATCCAGAATAGTGGCACCGCCTTCTACCAAGACAGAATGGATATTTCGTTCATATATTTTCTGTAAGATTGGTCTCAAATTATCGGCATCAAATTCCATTTTGATATATTCCAAATTTTTCCGATTGGGATGAGGTTTTTCGGTAAATATAAGGGTAGGGATACTTCCATCCTTTATATTGAAGTTTTCAGGAATTCGTCCTTGCCGGTCTAAAGCAATACGAATAGGCGATTTGCCTGACCAGTTCCGTACGGTGAGTGACGGATTATCGAGCAAAACGGTATTAGAACCAACCAGAATCGCCTGATTTTCAGAACGTATTTGATGGGTTAATTGCTTCGTAATATTGTTGGAGATAAGTAAGGCCGGTTCGGATATATCGAAACGTTTGCGATCAATAAATCCATCCCTGGTCTGCGCCCATTTCAATAAAATATACGGGCGTTTTTGTTCCTGAAAAATAAAAAAACGCTTGTTCAATTCCCTGCATTCGCTTTCCATCACACCAACTATGACTTCAACTCCTGCATTTCGAAGAATTTCCACACCACTTCCGGCAACTTTCGGATTAGGATCGAGCGTACCTATAACTACACGCGTGATTTCGCTTGAAACAATCAGATTGGCACATGGGGGTGTTTTTCCATAATACGAACAGGGTTCCAGATTTACATACAGTGTCGATTGCCTCAATAAATCTTTATCTACCACAGAATTAATGGCATTAGGTTCGGCATGTGGTTCACCAAACCGGTGATGATAACCTTCGCCGATAATTACATCGTCGCATACCAACACTGCACCAACCATTGGGTTTGGAGCTGTATAGCCACCACCCAGCCGAGCCTGTTGAAGGCAACGGAGCATATATTTGAGTTTGTAATCCATAACACTATTAATAATATAAATTCACAAAGCACTGTAACCATGGCATATTGGCAAATTAGCATATTAAAACTATCTTTGCATCATGCAAACCGTATTTCAATATATCAAATCCGAACTCCAGGGATTTTATCCCGAAACCGAAATAAAAAGTTTCAGCTATCTTATCCTTGAAAAGCTGACTGGTTTTTCACGCACAGAAATACTCCTTAACAAAAATACACTTTTTTCTAATGAACAACACAATGTTATTGAAAGTTTTATCGAAAAATTGAAAAAATTTGTTCCGATTCAATACATTTTGGGTGAAACAGAGTTTTATAGCTTGACTTTTAACGTGAACGAATCAGTATTGATTCCTCGACCTGAAACCGAAGAGTTAGTTGACTGGATACGGAATGTGAATGACCGTAACGGCAATTTACAATTACTTGATATTGGCACCGGAAGTGGATGTATTGCCATCTGTCTGAAACATGAATTTCCAAATGCTAAAGTGGATGCATTTGATATTTCAGACTTAGCACTTGAAACGGCAAAAAGCAATGCCAGCCTAAACGAACTAGTTGTAAATTTCTTGAAAGTGGACATACTAAATGCTCCTGATTTTGATAAAAAATGGGATATTATTGTTAGCAATCCACCTTATGTTTTGGAAAGCGAGAAGACTGAAATATTGGTGAATGTACTTGAATACGAGCCACATTCAGCATTGTTTGTTCCCGACAATAACCCGTTGCTTTTTTATCGTAAAATAGCATTTTTTGCACAAAAACAATTGCAGCCAAACGGAAAATTGTATTTTGAGATTAACCGTGCATACGGAAAAGCAACAGTCGATTTACTTTCTGGTCTTGGATTTCAAAATGTTGAATTACGGAAAGATATTTCCGGAAACGACCGTATGATTGTGGCAACTCTTGGTCATAACATCTTGGTTCTTGATTCTGAATTATGATAAAGAAATTACATAAAGACCATCCATGGATTCATTACCTCTTATTACTTTTTGGTGTGCTGTGCATCTCCTGGTCAGCCATATTGGTAAAACTGGCTAATGTCAGCGGATTTGGATCGGGATTTTACCGTTTGTTTTTTGGAACAATTGGCATTATACCGTTTTGGTTATACTTTAAGAAACCAATTATCGACCTTAAAAGTGTAAAAGTTGCCATAGTGTGCGGTGTAATCTTTGCCTGCGATATTGCCTTGTGGAACACTTCCATCATGCTTTCAAAAGCCTCTATTTCTACCCTTTTAGCCAATCTGGCTCCAGTTTGGGTTGGTATCGGCGCATTATTATTCATGAAAGAAAAACCGAACCGGATATTCTGGATCGGAACAGCCATTTCTATCTTTGGGGTAATCATTATCATTGGTTTAAATCAAGTACTGCAAGCAAATCTAAATTTTGGAAATATATTGGCAATCATGGCCAGCATGTTTTACGGAGCATACCTCATTACCGTTCGAAAAGGCAGAAATACACTCGACACATTTTCGTTTACCGCCATTTCCATGATTTCCAGCACGATGGTTTTAGGGCTCATTTGCTTGTTTACCTCCACCCCACTTTGGGGTTTCAGCACTAGCAGTTGGTTGGCGTTAATTGCATTAGGTTTAGTTCCTCAGCTCCTCGGCTGGGTTGCTATCAATCAGGCATTGGGACATATAAGCCCAACAATTGCTTCGGTCAGCTTACTGAGCCAAACCGTTTTCACAGCCATTTTCTCAGTTTTGCTTTTAGGCGAAATGCTTACGTTCCACGAAATTGGTGGAGCAGTTGTGGTGTTGGTTGGAATTTATCTGGTGAACAGAAGAAAATAGTTTTTGGGTTGAAAATCCAACAAATACCAGTTTGTAATGTTATTTCAGATTTCCTTTGTTAAATACCGAAGCTGGAATAGTTACATCAAGTTGAATATTTTCAATTGTCATTTTGGTTCCCCTGCCCTCTTTGAGCATATCTTTATACACAAATGATTTCGGATACCATCGGTTCTGAATCCGTTGTACATCACTGAAAGTGATTCGTTTTAGCAGTTTTCCACCTTTGGCAAATAGCTCCACTTTCAGTGGAATGTACCTTTCCTCGTCAACCCACATTTTTTGGGAGGCATAATTAACATCGGCAATGATGGCCGTGAGGTTCACCACCCAGCATTTGCAACCGTCAACCGTTTCTTCGCCACTTACTTCCGCTTTATATTGTTCCAACAGCGGACGGTCGGTCATCATATCTTCATACGACATATCGCTGCCCATTACCGATTGACGCAACATATGACCCGAAATTTGAATAACACGATCCGTCGTGGGAGAATAAATCCACAACTGATTGTTTAGTTTCAACATCTTGGTACCTTTTTCACGCGCAGGAGCTAAATATTCGGTAAACGATTTGTCTTTGTCTGTTCCCCACGATTTTGACTCCATAGTTCGTGTGCCACGGGCAGAATTTATTTCCATTTTGGCAGTTAGAATGCGTGATTTGGATGACATATTATTGTCAACTTTATCGATAATTGATTTGCCTGAAGGGTAGTTTTGGGCAAATGAAAAACCTGAAAACAGCAACAATAAAACAACCCCTAACCCCTGAAGGGGAACAGAGTTAGTTCGTTTTTTTAAAGTATTCATATATTATTATAAATTAAATTTAGATTTTAGTATTCTAATTCCCCTTCAGGGGTTAGGGGTCATCCCTCAAGTTCTTTAAACAAATTCGCCGTTTGCCGTTTGTAAACTCCGATTCCTGCTAACGAAGCTCCGATAACTGTTGAAAGTACCCCGGGAATAAAGCCGATAAAATAAGTGGTTGTGGTTATTTGCGCCCTGAAAATGCTCGGTAACATCATGGTTGTATTTTTCATCATGCTACGTGCATCAATACCATAATGTTGCATCAGCCAAGAGAAAACAAGTCCAAATGCTATTCCTATAAAGGAGCCAATCAGACCTACTAACAGCGCTTCGCCTATCAAAGACTGATAAATTTCGTGCTTGCTCTCGCCAATAGCCATTCGTAATCCAAACTCGCCATACCGCCGCAATCCACCTACCAATCCGGCATTCCAAAGGACAATAGACATCGCGAAGACAAAAATAAAAATGATTATATACTGTGCGTTTTCGGAATACGCAATCATAAAGTCCATACCACCGACACCGCTCATTGGCGACATGGCTAATGAAAAATGATCATTCTTTTTCGTGTTTTCCTTATTGAATTCTGCCGATAGCTCTACTGCTTTAGAGTCTTTGTAAGGCGAATCATTAAAAAAACCAAGCACTTCTGCTGCTGCATCTTCCATGTTTAAAGCCGAACGAATATCTTCAATGTCGGCTACTATCATACCTTTATCTAAAACCTGTGTTCCAAAATGAATGATACCCGATACAACAAAATTATACATAGCCATATCGCCATACATAGTGTTGGATATCAAAGTCACCCGGTCGCCTAATTTCAAGTTCATCTTTTTGAACAATTCATTTGTAATCAAAACTTCGCCCCGTTTACTAGGAAAATGACCGGATAATAACTTGAATTTTAAATCCATTCTGTTTATTTCATCACTAGTTCCAATCAGGTGAATTCCCATACCCATAACATTTCCTTGCGAGCGAGTTATTCCGGCAGAGTCGGGTGCATCCAACAGCCCGCCAAACTGAATACGATCTGTCCAGGTCATATCAGGGTAAGTTGTTTTCAACTTTTTCATCACTCCGTTAATGCCCATAATTGCATAATCATTAGGTATTTGGGACTGATTCTCCTTATAAGCTTCGGTCATAACTTTTACATGTCCCGACGAAAATTTAGCTGTAGTTTCGATACTATCGCTAAAAATACCACTCATATACGCCTGCAAAAACACCGTTATCATAACACCCAAAGCAACTACTATGATTGGCAGCAGGCTTCGGCTTTTGTCGCGCAATAATCCGGTTAATAAGAATTTTATCATATTTACCCCCAACCCCCTAAAGGGAACTTTAAGTTAGTATTTTTTCTTAAAATTGAATTTATCATCCCTTTTCCCCTTTAGGGGTTTGGGGTCTTGTTATTGTACTTTCCCTTTTATAGCATCCGTTGGATTCATTCTGGCTATTTTCCGCGCCGGCAAATAACTTACTATAGCTGTAACAATCAAAATGAAAATCATAGTATTAATCACCAGTTCCGGTGTAATGGTCGCATACATTGTATCGGCCAATGGAACTCCCACTTCGCTTGCATCCATATTGAAGGAAATCCCTTTCACTGCCATGTAATACATTACGGGTGCTCCCCAAACTGCACCCAAAGCAAATGCTAACAGTGCATTTATAGTTCCTTCGAGTGTGAAATGCCAAACTACCTGACGTTGTGTCATCCCAAGTGCCACGAATGTTCCTATTTCACGTTGACGCCGGAAAATGGACAAGGTTTGAGTATCGAAAATAGCCAGCATAGCCAGCAAAAGGAAAATTATATACAGAAAACTCGTACCAATCGATTTGGTTTTCACTAGCAACATGGTTGATTCAGTTAGTTTTGCCACATCCTTGAATTCCCAATCAGGTACTTTTATAGAATTAGTTTCGGGAGACTTTATCAGTAAATTAGCACAATTTGCGTGCAAGGTCATTTGCTGAAGCCGATCGAGCGGAATCCATAAAATGCCATTATCAACTGTAGGTACTGACGTTTTAAAAACGCCAACGACCAGAATATCAGCAGCTTCGAAAGTTCCGTTTTTATCGCGCCAACGTAATGTGACCAAATCATTTATTCGCAGCTTGGTCTGTCTTGCCATAAATGCGCCCAAAACAACGGGAATTACCCCCTCACCCCCTAAAGGGGAAATTTTTGAATCGAGTAAAGCTGTAGGTATATTAATCAGTTTTTGATCGGGTCGGATTCCTTTCAATAATACACCTTGCATTCTGCCCTGAGGATAAATGCTTCCCTGTGTTATTAAAATGGGCTCAATCAGATGACTGTCAAGATCCTTTTTGAATGCCATAGGTATCTCAACTGTGCTAGAGTCAAAGGTAAACGGATCAAACGGATCGTATTTCGATTGCCAATACTGACCATCGGCAATTTCCCATTTTACGGTATCATCAACTGCCTGATTGCTCCAGCCTTTCAAAATTCCTTGCAAAATAATAATCAGCACAAAGGAAATGGAAAGTACAAATACGTTGAGCCAGGTTTTCAGACCATTACCTATTAAGCTTCTGAAAGCTGTTTTGAATAGGAATATGCCTCCCAACCGACCCCTAACCCCTAAAGGGGAACTATAGTTACTTCCGTCTCCTATATTTTTACTATTGTTTTTCATATCAATATTTAAAATAAATAGTAGTATTTTTTCTTATTCCCCTTTAGGGGTTAGGGGTGGTATTACTTTATCTTCCACAACTTTCCCATCCTGCAAACGAATAATTCGTCTGAGATAACCAATTACTTTTTCATCGTGTGTGGCAAAAATAAAGCTCGTTTTCAACTCTTCATTCAGCTTCACCATAGTTTGTAGTATATTGTGAGAATTAGCAGAGTCTAAGTTGGCTGTCGGTTCGTCGGCAAGCACCAACACCGGACGTTTCACCATGGCACGGGCAATAGCCACGCGCTGACACTCACCACCGGAAAGCTGTGCCGGACGAGATTTTACCTTATCAGTCAATCCAACCCAAGCCAATGTTTCCATCACACGTTTTTTTCGTTCATCGGCCGACATGTTCAAAAGCAAAAGTGGAAATTCAACATTTTCGAACACTGTATAAACCGGCAACAAGTTGTAATGCTGAAAAATAAAACCAAGCTGTTCCTTGCGAAGTTTCGCAGATTCCTTAGGTGTTAACTTCCCAACCGAATTACTTAAAACTACGACTTCACCTTCCGATGGAATATCTAACGAACCGATTATATTTAACAAAGTTGTTTTCCCTGAGCCACTCGGACCAACTAAACCGGTAAATTCACCTTCGGAAAATTGCAAATCCAACCCATCAAGGGCAGTAAATGAACCTGTTCCGATGGGGAATCTTTTTACTAATTTCTTTATTTCTACAATTGTTTTCATTCTTTTTTATTTTCTATTTAACTTTTCCAAAGTTATAAATATTGGAAAAGTTGATTTACGTTGATTAAAAATTATAATTCACCATTAGCTGAATTCCTTTACCGGTAAACATGTTTCGGCTCTGGGATTGAACCAATGCCAACTGTACATTATCCGGATTCCAATATCCTATGGCATAGATATTAAAGTTATCGTATGTTCGCCCCCAACTAAAGTAATTCATCCATTTATTCTGATCGGGTAGATAAAACACCATTCCCGACAAATTATCCAGCATAGAGAGTGGGTAGGTTAGCATCATTCCAATCACATTCACTGCATTACCTTCAATCAAAAATTTATCACCGCCATGATATCGAAAATACTCAACCGTAACCCCCAATCCGCTGCCAATTGGCAACGTGTAATCCGCACCCAGATTCCACATATCCTGCATTTTAGGTAATTTATGTAAAGTAGGATTTAATGCACCTAGTGTATCAGTATAAGTAATACTCGATTCGAACCACAAACCGATTCCTAAATCCCATTTTCCATCCAGTCCAAACCGTGTTTCATTGAATTCATCAATGCCTAAACCAGAATTAAATTTTAATGTCCTTCGATGCGTACTAACAGCTATTTCACCATGACCTGCAGGCATTTCAAACCGACCACCGATTTCAGGTTTCCATTCAGATGAACCCCACATTTCATATCCTTTTGGATTCTTATTTCCGATTAATCCCCAAGCCCACAAATTGGCATTATTTTGAAAAAAATATTTTCCCAACACACCGTAAACACCGTCAGTTAGTTGTAATGGATCACGAACATCCATGGCATCGAACCACATCAACGGACGAAACATTTTAGCCGAACCAAAATTGATTTTCTGCAAACCTGCCCGAATTTCCCAATTTTCACCAGAATACCGTAACCACACCCGATAAGGCTTCAATTGTCCCAGAATACTATCGTTATGAAAATCGGTATAATTGAGCGAACCGTTTATATTGAGCGAAGCTTCAAAATCGAGTTTTGTTTTGGGTGAAAGCTGAAAATTACCAAGCAAGGTAGGTACAAAACGTCCACCAAATTGCGTCAGCATAGGATTTTCGAACTGAACAATTCCCCACCCCGTTATCTGACCGTTGAACGATACATGGGTCGAATCTATCTTTTCGGCTTTCACGAAAAATGTCATTATCAGCAACGATACAATAATTTGAATCTTATTTCGCATAAATAACACATTAATAGAAAATTAGGCATTCAAGACTTTTATAATGAGTGTTTTAGAGAAAGAAAACACTGTAAAAATACTTTTTTTACCAAACAAACAATCAACATTATCCATTTATTTTATTTTACCGGATGAAATAATTAAAAATCAAAAAGGTTTCAATCAAAAAATAAAAATAACTACATTTGTGAATTATTAATCAGCATTTTTTCAAACTTATGAAAAAAGAATATAGCGTGGATGAGCTACTCCACAAAGCAGCTTCTTACTGCTCAATATCAGAGCATTGCACTTCCGAAGTAGAAGAAAAGCTCAATGGTTGGGGTGTTTCAGACTCCAACAAACAGGAAATTATCAGCAAGTTGATTTCGGAAGATTTTATCAATGAAAAACGCTTTTGTAGTTACTTCGTGAAAGACAAATTCCGTTTCAACAAATGGGGAAAAATAAAAATATCATATGCACTGAAGCAAAAGAGACTAAGTGATGAACTTATTAACAATGCGTTATCAACTATCGATGACGGAGAGTATGAAGAAATGCTGGCTTCAATTTTAAAGACCAAACTTGCCGGGCTGAAATACGAGTACGAATACGAAAAACAAGGAAAACTGTTCAATTTTGCCCAAAGCCGTGGCTTTGAAAGTCAGGTCATAAATCGAGTAGTGAAATCGATTGACAAATAATATTTTAGAAGAAAAACACATGAGATATAGCAGAAAAGAAGAAAGATATAATACTTATTCACACGCTATCGGAATAGGTTTTGGAATTATAGGCGGAGCATTCATGCTACATAAAGCCTTCGCAGCACATAATTGGTGGGCTATTATAAGCGATATCATTTTCGTAATTTTCATGACACTCATGTACCTTGCATCCACCCTTTATCATGCTCAAAGAGATATAAAAGTAAAATTAAAACGTCGCAAATTTGACCATGCAGCCATATATACACAAATTGCCGGAAGCTATACACCGTTCACTCTGATTGTATTGCGACTGAATGGTGCCTGGGGTTGGTCGATTTTCGGAGTTATTTGGACAGCAGCTGTTTTGGGCGTTTCACTTAGTTTTATGAACCTGAAAAAAGGCAGCAAACTCGAAACAATCTGTTATGTGGCTATGGGTTGGGTGGTGGTAGTAGCTTTCAAACCGCTGATTGACTCGCTTGGTGCAACTAATTCAATTTCTGTGCTTTACTGGCTTATTGGTGGTGGAATGTTTTATACAGTTGGAGCAGTTTTATATTCCTTCAAAAAAATTCAATACACACACGCCATCTTTCATTTATTTGTGCTGGGCGGAAGTATTTGCCATTTCGTGGCTATTTGGAATATAAAAATTTAGGAATAAGTGATAAGGAGTAAAAGCTAGTTATTTGTTTTCTTACTCCTTGCCTCTTATCTCTTACCGCTACTCTATAAATCCTCCACCCAATATCCGTCCATTCCTGTAAAAAACAGCTGTTTGACCGGGAGCAATGGATTCAAGCGGCTCAGCAAGTTCTACTCTCGCTCTTTCATTTTCAAGAAACACAACCCGGCTTGAGGTATTTTGTTTACGGTAACGAATACGACAAGTTATATCAAATTCATTTGTAAATAGGCTTTTATCCACCACATTTAGTTTCTGAACAAAGAATTCGGATTTGTACATACTGGTAAGCGGAGCCAATACCACTTCGTTTGTTTTTGAACGAATTTCCTTCACAAACACTTTTCGGTTCAGGTGCATCAAGCCCCGTCGCTGCCCAACCGTATAAAGTGGAAAACCATCGTGATTGCCAAGCACATTCCCTTCTTCATCGAGAAAATTACCCGGATAAATAAATTTCTTCGGTTCTACTAATTGTTTCTTCAAAAATGGTCTATAATCACCGGAACAGAAACAGACTCCCAGACTGTCTTTCTTTTCTGAAACCCGCTTATAACCACGTTCAGCAGCTATGGCACGTACTTCGGTTTTATGAAATTGCCCGAGAGGAAACACAATTCGTGAAAGTTGAGCCTGAGTCAATCCCCAAAGAAAGAAAGATTGATCCTTGTCCGGATCTTTGCCTTCGGTAACAAAGTAATGATTATTCTCCTGAACGATATTTACATAATGACCCATCGCAACTTTCTCGCAGCCAAGCCGATCGGCTTCTTCCAGAATCAGTTTCCATTTCAGTTCATTATTGCATTTCACGCATGGAAAGGGTGTTCGACCATTCAGGTATTCTTCCACAAAATAACCAACCACTTTTTCGCAAAAAACCTCTCGAGCATCGTAAACTATATGCTTAATACCAAGCTGTTGAGTCAGTTTTTGTGCATCCTGCAAGTGAATGTTTTCACCCTCCTCCCAGAAACGAAACGTTATACACACGACATCGTAACCCTGTTCCAATAAAAGAATGGCAGCAACCGAACTATCGGTGCCGCCACTCATTCCAAGAAGTATTTTTTTATCCATTGACCCCAAACCCCTAAAGGGGCTTTAAATATTATAGTATCAAAACATTACTCCCCTTTAGGGGTTGGGGGCAAATTAAAACGGTAAATCACTTCCTTCGCCAGCTCCGGGAGTAGCGTCAAATGAAGCAACTGGAGCAGAGACAGCCGAAGCAGCACTTACAGCACCTTTTTCAATTTTCCATGCACGAATAGTCGTGTACCAACGTCCGTTATATTCGCGGCTTTCTACGTCAAAACTTATATTTACCTGATCGTCAATTGCCATAGGGAATTGATCAATTTTATCACCAAAAAGATTGAAACATACTTTTTTGGGGTATTGATCGGCTGTTTCCAGCACATAATCCTGCGAACGCCAAGTTCCGTTTTTTCCTTGTCCGGTTGCAATAGGCAATACGGCAATAATTTTTCCTGAAATTTCCATTATTCTAGTTCTTTATT
>Ga0118677_10008987_pt1 | contig 15792 bp, 10 predicted proteins | sample AliMusrvi5mmetaG_FD_86154 | JGI IMG/M metagenome (GOLD analysis project Ga0118677, IMG submission 86154) | reverse complement strand
GACGAGGTCTTGGAACTATTTATCTAAAATTTGAAAAGGACGGAACCGGGCGGCTCCATCCTTTTACTAAAACTAACCAAACTAACCTAACTAAACCTAAACTTATGAAAAAAAATGTACCACAAAGATACTGGGGTAACGCGTAGCTTTCCAAACATTTAGTGTTAAATAATTGTAAAATTACCCGGTTTTTATATTTACATTATTATCAGGTTGTAGATTATCTTTCCGGGTTCCAAAAAAAGATTTTGACTTTCATCTAAGAATCAAACTGATCCATTATTAAAAGGCCCTGGGAGTATGATTTGCCAAATCACCAATCACGATTCCATTTGGTCGGTAAAAAAACAAATTATATACACCTGAAACATTTGTTGCCAGTCATTTTATTACGGAAAAAATAAATATCTTTGCGTCCTGAGTTTTTTGAGTATTTAATATAATTCAATACAGATAATTAAACCGTTTATCCAATGCAGAATAGAGGACTAATTAGGCTTTTAGCCATCTCATTAGCTTTAGTATGTTTTTATCAGCTTTATTTTACGTTTATTACCTACAGGGTTGAAAGAGATGCGAAAGCTTATGGTATTAAACAGACAAGACTGAAAAATCCGGGAGCTACTCCCATGGAGAGTGAGGCTCTTGCCCAAAAGAAAGAGGCTTTGTATCTTGACTCAATTGCCAGTCAACCTGTTTATAATTTTTTAGGTTTACGCAAATACACCTACCGGGAAGTTAATGAATATGCAATTCCACTCGGTCTTGACTTAAAGGGGGGTATGAACGTTACGCTTGAGATTTCGGTGGTTGATTTAATCAAGGCAATGTCCGGTTACAGCACCGATTCAACCTTTAACAGAGCTATTGCCCTGGCCCAGAAAAATGAAAAGACCAACAGTACGGATGACTTTGTTACTTTATTTGGTAAAGCATTCGAGAAGGTTGATCCAAATGCCAAACTCGCTGCAATTTTCAATACCCTGGATTTAAGAGATAAGGTAAACTTTAACTCCACCAATGCGGATGTCATCAAGGTTATCCGCAAAGAGACCAACAGTGCCATTGATAACTCATTTCAGATCCTTCGTACACGTATCGACCGGTTCGGTGTGGCACAGCCTAATATTCAGCAGCTTCAGACCAAGGGACGTATCCTGGTGGAACTTCCCGGCGTTAAGGACCCAAAACGTGTCAGAAAATTATTGCAGGGAACGGCTAACCTTGAATTCTGGGAAACTCATGAAAACAGCGAAGTTTATCCTTTCTTATTGGAAGCGAATAAACGTTTGCGCGAAATCAATGAGGCTACAAAAGCTAACGGAGGGAACAAGGAATTAGCCAGGCTGACTTCAGCAAAAGATTCAACAAAGACAAAAGCAGGTGATTTACTGAGTGAGGTTAAGAAACATGGTAAAGACTCTCTGGCTGCAGGATCTGCTGAAGAGATTGCCAAGAATTTTCCTTTATTCTCTGTTTTATCTCCAAGCACTTCACGTGATGGCCAGCTTTTCCGTGGCCCGGTTGTCGGATATGCACACAGTAAAGATACAGCTGCGGTCAGTGAATACCTCGCTTTGCCACAGATTAAATCCATTTTCCCACGGACAATCGTGTTCAGGTGGACTGCACAGCCTACCCAAAAGGAAGGTAACTTCTATCAGCTGATTGCACTTAAAGTAACCAATCGTGATGGCAAGGCTCCACTGGATGGTGGTGTTGTTACAGATGCCCGTCAGGATTTTGGACAGAATAAAGCCACCAGCGTGGTTGAAATGAGCATGAACGCCGAAGGATCAAAGATCTGGCAGCGCATGACCCGCGAAAATGTGGGTAAGAGTGTTGCCGTCGTTCTCGACAATTATGTGCAATCATTTCCGACCGTTCAGGGTGAGATTCCAAATGGTCGCACTGAAATCTCCGGTAACTTCACCGTTGAGGAGGCAAAGGACCTTGCAAATATGTTGAAATCGGGTAAGATGCCCGCTTCTGCAAGAATTATGCAGGAAGAGATTGTCGGTCCGACATTGGGAAGAGAATCGATTCAGAGTGGGATGATCTCCTTCTTTGTCGCATTCCTTCTTGTACTTACCTATATGATTGTTTTCTATAGCAGAGGAGCAGGTTTAGCTGCCAATATGGCTTTGGGAGTCAATCTTATCTTTGTTGTCGGTATTCTGGCTTGTATCGGAGCGGTACTCACCTTGCCTGGTATTGCCGGTATGGTACTCACCATTGGTATGGCAGTGGATGCTAACGTGTTGATTTATGAACGTATCGAAGAAGAGGTCATGGCGGGGAAAGGGGTCCGGCTCGCCATTAAAGATGGTTTCTGGCATGCCTATTCGGCTATTATCGATGGTCACGTTACCTCCCTGTTGACAGGTATTGTACTTTATATGTTTGGTTCCGGTCCAATCAAAGGATTTGCAACAACCTTGATCATTGGCATTATTACTTCCCTGTTTACTTCAATATTTATTACCCGTCTGATTTTTGAACGTTGGCTGGATAAAAACAAGAAAATCACCTTCATCACCGACTGGTCCAAAAACTGGTTGCGTCATGCAAAGGTTCCATTTGTACAGAGCCGTAAATTCTTCTACTTCTTTTCCGGTACACTGATTCTTATATCCATATTGTCTCTGACTTTCAAAGGATTGAATTATTCAATCGACTTCAAGGGTGGTCGTACTTATGTCGTTCGTTTCGACCACGATGTGAACGTTGAAGAAGTTGTAAAATCATTAGCTCCATCATTTGGTACGGCACCTGAAGTTAAAACTTATGGCGGCAATAACCAGGTGAGGATAACCACCGATTACCGGATTGCTGAAGATGGTGAGAATATCGATTCCGAAATTGAAGGTCTACTTTTCAAAGGGTTAAAACCTTATATCAGCGCAAATGTTACTGAGGATAAGTTCCTTGCTGATTATCAGCTGAGTTCTCAGAAAGTGGGGCCTACCATTTCTGAAGATATCAAGCGACAGGCTGTTTTAGCTGTTGTTTTTGCACTTTTGATCATCTTCCTTTATATTGCATTCCGGTTCAGAAACTGGGCTATGGGTATTGGCGGTTTGGTCTCACTGGCACATGATGCAATAATTCTTTTGGGTACCTACTCACTGCTGGATGGTTACCTTTCCTTCTCGCTCTCGGTCGACCAGTCGTTTATAGCGGCGATCCTGACTGTATTGGGTTATTCCATCAATGACACTGTGGTTGTTTATGACAGGGTCAGGGAATACCTTCATATCCATCCGAAGCAGGAAACTTTGAAAACTTTTAACGATGCGATGAACAGTACCCTGCGTCGTACCTTCAGTACTTCACTTACCGTTTTAATCGTTTTGGTTGCTATCTTCCTTTTCGGAGGGACTTCAATCAAAGGATTTATATTTGCCATGTTGTTTGGTATTTTCATCGGTACCTATTCATCGGTATTTGTGGCTACTCCGATTGCTTACGATTCGTTACCTAAAAATAAGCGAATTGAGGCAGAGAAGAAGTAACTGGTCATAAGATTTAAAAAAACCCGGTCCTTTATCAGTCCGGGTTTTTTTATGCCTTACCCGCTTGTTCAGACACAATTCAGGGTGAAAATTTATATCTTTGTCAAAAAGCAAATTATCATGGGAAATATATTACTTTTTTTCAGCGGCGGCGAGATTATGGTCGTTGTTTTCTTCGTACTACTCTTCTTTGGTGCCGATGCCATACCAGGGTTGGCGCGCACTATCGGGAAGGGGATGCGCGAATTTAATAAGGCTACCGCAGATCTTAAGAATGAGTTTGAAAACCATACTGCTGATATTAAACAGGATCTTACCAACTTGACCGATAAACTTGAGAAGGGAACTTCAGGAACCAAACGCAAAATTGATGAGGAGTTGAAAGAATAGTAAACCAGAGAGGTTAATAGGCTGCAGGCTTTAGGCTGTTTGTATATTTTTTATCGGGCATAATGCAGCACAAGATTTTAAAAGCTTATTTTTGAAAGCTTTAGAGCTATATAACAAGAGTCATATTCCAATTATTTTAGATTGATGCTTACCGCTGAGTTACTTGTAAAATCGTTTGGCGACCTGCGGGTTTTGAAGGGAATCTCTCTGGAGGTAAAAAAGGGAGAGATTGTTGCCATCGTCGGGGCGAGCGGAGCTGGTAAAACAACTTTGCTTCAAATCCTGGGTACGTTGGGGAAACCCGATTCCGGGAAGGTCAGGATTAACGGAAAGGATATCTTCTCAATGGGAGAATCAGATTTATCCCGGTTCAGGAATCGGGAAATTGGTTTTGTCTTTCAGTTTCACCACCTCCTCCCTGAATTCACCGCCTTCGAGAATGTCTGCATTCCGGGATACATTGCCCGAAGAAACCGGAAAGAGGTGGAAATCCGTGCAAGAGAATTGCTCCAACTCCTTGAATTGACCGATCGGCTCGATCATAAACCTTCGCAACTTTCGGGTGGCGAAAAACAACGAGTTGCTGTTGCGAGGGCGCTGATTAACAATCCTGCCATTATCCTTGCTGATGAACCATCGGGAAATCTGGATTCCCATAATCAGGAGGAACTTTACCGTCTCTTTTTTAACCTGCGTGAGAAATTTGGCCAGACCTTTATCATCGTAACCCATGATGAACATTTTGCCGGAATGTCTGACCGGATGATCCATATCAGGGATGGTGTAGTAGAGATCTGAATCGCCTAAAATTTGCAGTTCCCCCTTTTATTTTTCTCATGATCCATGAACAGGTATTTTACCGGGTTGTTAAACCATTTTTAGGATTCACAGTCTTACAGACGAATTCTGTTATTTCCTCAGGATTTTGGGGGAGATTAAAAATTAATCAAAATGTTTTTAGAACAATTTTTCGAGAATTCGGTAATTTTATATCCAAATGCGATCGCACTGGAACAAGGTGAAATAAAATACACCTACACCGAAGTTAATCGGATAGCTAACCAACTGGCCAATTATTTGAAGAATAAGGGTATTGGCCCCGAAGATAAAGTTGTGATCCTGTTGCCCAGAAGCATGCAGGTTCCGATTATGATGCTCGGAGTCTTGAAAGCCGGTGCGGCATATATCCCTCTGGATCCTGAGATTCCTGCGGAACGGGTTAATTTTATCATGGGGGATGCCGACGCAAAATTACTCATCACTTCCGACCTGATTCTTGAACGGATAGGATTGCAGCTGAACCATCACCCGGTGTTTAACCTTGATCACCAATTTCTTAAATTAAATAATTACCCGGACTTGAAACCAGTGGGTACAAACCGCAGCTGGAGAGATCTTTGTTATATCATCTACACTTCAGGTACAACAGGTAAACCCAAAGGGGTATTGCTCGAACATAAAAATGTGGTGAATTATATCCAAGGAGCCCGGAGAATATACCCAATTAATAATTCCGACAGGGCTTTACAGGGTTTTTCGGTTTCATTCGATGCTTCCGTTGAGGAAATATGGGTGCCACTTTCTGTTGGCGCCACCCTGGTTATTGGAACCTTTGAAATCATGCGTTCCGGTGACCGGTTTTCTTCGATTCTTAATGATCTTAACATTACCTTCCTGTCCTGTGCACCTACACTTCTTTCAATGGTTAAAGAGGATATTCCGGGATTGAAAATACTCATATTCGGCGGGGAAGTTTGCTCAAAGGACATGGCAGCCAAATGGTGTAAGCCGGACAGGCTGGTCTTTAATACCTATGGGCCGACTGAGGCAGCCGTTATTGCTACCTATGCGCTTTTGAAGCCAAAGCAAGAGGTTACTATTGGTAAGCCACTGCCAGGTTATGATGTGATACTGGTTAATGCCCAGGATAAGCTTATACTGGATGGTGAAGAGGGTGAAATACTGATAGGAGGGGAGAGTGTTGCCCGTGGTTATCTGAACAGGGAGGATTTAACGGCTCTGAAATTTTTCGAAACGGATCAATACAAGGGTGTTACTGAAAGATATTACCGTTCAGGAGATCGGGCAAAGTATGCGCCAAATGGGGATCTGATATTTATAGGGCGAACTGATGAGCAGGTAAAAGTCCGGGGGTTTAGAGTGGAACTGGCTGAAATTGAATGTTTGCTCGCAAAATGTGAAGGGGTACAGGCAGCCGCCGTTTCCCTGGATTGTGATTCCCAACAACTGGCTGCCTTTGTCGTTTTGGGTGACGAAGGAGATATAAACCGTGAAGCGATTGCCCGGTTTTTGAGGCAATCGCTTCCATATTATATGATTCCTGCTACGTTAGACATAATTGCTTCACTTCCGATGACAACCAGCCAAAAGATTGACCGGAAGAGATTACCTCCTCCTCTGACTCCTTTGACCTTTTCTTCCCAAAAAACAATCATTCCACCCGTGACGAAAGTGGAACAGGCGATGGTCCAAATCATTGCCCAAAATATACATCGGGAAGATATTTCCATGGATGATAATTTTTTTGAAGACCTGGGAGGACATTCCTTATTGGCAGCTATCGTCGTTTCTCAAATGCGTGAACTGGAAATGTTCATGAACATGTCGGTGGTTGACGTTTATAAATTTCCGGTACTCTCTGGTCTGGCACGTGAGCTAGAAAAGAAAAGGCCAGAAACTGATGCAGCTCCGCAAAAAGAGCGGGACATTCACACAGCACCCAGGCGAAACTATTATACCTGCACATTTTTCCAGGGAGTGTCACTGGTATTCCTGATCCTTTTCTTCGGGATAGAGTGGCTGGGACCATTTTTTGTTTATTCTTATTATTACCAGGCAGATAACGGGGTCTTGTATTCATTGTATATGAGCCTCTTAATGTATTTTGCCCTATTGCCTGCTCTTTCTGTGATTGCCATAGGATTTAAATGGGCCGTGATTGGTAAAATAAAAGCCGGGAAATATAAACTTTGGGGAAGCTACTATTTCAGGTTCTGGATTGTGGATAAAGTGATCAATATTTGCCCCATAGTTTACTTCACAGGTACCAATATCATGAATGTCTTTCTCCGATTGGTAGGTGCAAAAATTGGTAAAAACACCTACATTAACACCTCATCGATATCTGTTTTTGACTTATTTAAAGTCGGGGATAATGTAAGCATAAGCACTGATTGTCATCTTAAGGGTTTTACGATAGCCGATGGCTATCTGCATATCGGGTCTATTGAACTCGAAGATGGAGCGTTCCTTGGAACAAGGTGTTGCATGGCTCACAACACCAGGATGGAGAAAAACAGTTCAATCGAAGATCTTACTCTGATTCCCGAGGGTTTCAAAATTCCTCAAAACGAAAACTGGGGCGGTTCACCGGCGGTGAAGATCGGGATCAACCAACCGCAGGAGAGCATTAAACTTTGGTCAGTCAAATATTCACTTCTCTCCCTGCTTGGTGTTTTTGTGATTCCATTGATCACTATGGTTGCCTATTTCCCGGGAATGATGTTAATTGCCCATCTGGACTATTCGTCCGAAGGATACCATTTCCTGTTGATGACCATTGTTATTGGTCTTTCATTTGTCGTGCTCCTTACCCTGATCATCACCATACTTAAATGGGTATTGCTCGGGAATATCAAGGAGGGGAAATATCCGGTAAACTCTTTTTTCTATAATAAAAAATGGTTTTTTGACCAACTCATGAAGCTAAGTCTGCAGGTTATTGGAACACTGTATACCACACTCTATTTGCAATTCTGGTTTAAGATGCTGGGGGTAAAAATGGGGAAGCGGGTGGAAATATCAACCGTAGAATTTATTTCACCCGACTTACTCGTGACCGGAGATGAATGTTTCCTCGCTGATTCGGTTTCAATCGGAGCGTCACATGTCAGGAACGGATATATCGATATAGCCAAAACATATATCGGGAACCGGACCTTCATCGGAAACAGTGCCGTGATAAGTCCCGATACCCGTTTAGGAAATAATGTTTTGGTCGGTGTCCTATCAAAAATGAGAACAAAAGATTTACCTGCAAAAGATGGTACTTCGTGGTTCGGTTCACCGGCAGTGTTCTTACCTAAAAGGGATGTGAACAAGGATTTCTCATCCAGCCTTACCTATCAGCCTGCACGGAAATTGTTTTTTCAGCGTTATTCGATCGAATTCTTCAGGGTTGTCCTGCCTGCAACACTTTTCATATTATTTGCCTCACTGATTGCCAATGCGACCTCTTATTTGCAGGTAGAAAAAGATCTTGGTGATTTGTTCATCGTTTTTCCATTCCTATATATCGGAGCCGGATTACTTGGTATATTAGTTACTGCACTTCTAAAATGGATCATCATTGGCCGGTATAAACCTACAAAAAAGCCACTTTGGAGCAATTATGTCTGGCGAAGCGAACTGGTGACCGGTGTTTATGAGAACTTTTTAGTCCTCTTCTTTCTGAATATCCTGACAGGAACGCCATTCATCAAATATCCGCTGCGTTTACTGGGGTGCAAAATAGGAAAGAGGGTTTGTCTTTACTCTACTCAAATCACCGAATTTGATCTGATTAAAATAGGTGACAATTCTGTTTTAAACGATAATTGTACACTCCAGACTCACCTTTTTGAAGACAGGGTTATGAAAATGTCGTATGTCGATATCGGAAAAGAGTGTAGTGTCGGAGGGATGGCAGTTGTGCTTTACGACTCAAAAATGGAGGACCGTTCAGTGCTGGAACCCCTTTCAGTGCTTATGAAAAACGAAACTCTCCCAGCGAATACCTCTTTTGTCGGGGCTCCTGCGATCAGGTGCTAAGGTTCCGGATCGGCGAATTTCTGTTTCGTCTGGTAAGGTAATAATGCCATAGATAATATGTGGACAGGGAGCGGAACGGTTTCCAATTGATGCTCATTCGAATAATTTCTTCTTTTGCTTCAAATCACATAGTTCCCTCACTGCGGTTATTACGGCAATGTCTCCGACCGGAAAAATATCCCTGGGCCGCAGACAAAACATCAGTTTTTATCCCCAAAAACAGTTATGTCTGTCTTCATCCATCAAATCTGCAAATTCCTTTATCGTCTTTACATTTGGCTTAGGCTGAAAGGTATGCCATTTTAAATCGGAACGTTTCCAAAATACATTCCAATGTTGTTGGGTTTTTACAAAGGTGGCTTTGGCAATCTCAATGTTCATTATTTCTGTTGGATTATTCCATCTGGGTCTGATTTCGTATATGATGACGCTTTGATTATCAATTTTATAGGATAAATCAAGCTGATGCCGAATTTCCAGAGGCGGCCTTCTTTTGTAGATGAATTTTTCCATGGCTTCAATCACTTCAGCTGTTGTGAGAATATCAATTGCCATAATATTGAGTTTTTAGAGTTAAAATTTTTCGAATACACCCAATCCAAACAAGGCAAAATCATATTTGACAGGATCATTCTTATCCATTTCGCGTAAGTTGGCGTCCAGCTCTGCAACGGCTTTCGAATCATTCTGCGATCGGGTTAGCAGCCCCAGCTTCCGGGCGACATTTCCTGAATGGACATCCAGCGGGCAGGAAAGCTGATTGGGTGCAATCGACTTCCAGATCCCAAAATCGACTCCGCAATGATCGTTTCGCACCATCCACCGAAGGTACATATTCAACCGTTTGGCCGCCGATCCATTGGCCGGATCCGATATATGCTTGGCCGTTCGTCCGGGATCCATCTGTGCAAAGAATTCTTTCCTGAAATTTGAAATGGCCGGTTGAGTAGAGAGTTCAGTTACGGATCTGGCAAAGGCCGGTTCAAGACCCCCGTGGTTTAAGTAGATGTTTTTCAGGGCTTTTATGAAATAAACCAAATCGACTTGGTTGAACGTCCTGTGCACAAATCCCTCAAGCGGAGTAAGGTGATCTTCCCGGTGATTCATTACAAAATCATAAGGCGAATTCCCCATAAGCTCCATCAATCTGAATCCATTTCTGAGGATCATAGTTCTGTTGCCCCAGGCGATGGTAGCCGCAAGGAATCCTGAAATCTCAATATCTTCCTTAAGATCATACAGATGAGGGATACTTACCGGATCCGATACGATAAACTGTGGATTGTTATATTTTACCACCATTTCATCGAGGAATTCCTTTATTTCAGGGCTGATTTTATTCAATTTGAGCTAAATTTACAGGAGCAAAGGTAGTGAAGAAATGACTTTTCTTACTGTGTCTGATGGGGCGGAACAACTGGTTTGAATTCAAGCAGTTCAGGATAGAACAACATAAGTCGGCCATGAAAGTGGGTACCGACGGGGTACTTCTTGGTGCATGGACCCCTTTGGATGGTGCCTGCCGAATTCTGGATGTCGGGACAGGAACCGGTTTAATTGCCCTAATGCTTGCCCAGCGTTCAGAAGCTAGAATTGATGCCGTTGAAATCGATCTGGCAGCAAGTATGGAGGCAAGATATAATTTTGAACAATCGGCATGGAGTGAAAGGCTCACCCTTTTCAATGTCGATTTTCAGCAGTTTGCCTGTTCATCTGAAAATACCTACGATCTGATTGTTTCAAATCCGCCATTTTTCGTCAACTCTTTAAAGACCAGTAATGCGGCCCTTGCTGTCGCGCGTCATAATGACTGGCTGTCATTTAGTCAGCTTATTTCAGGGGCACGAAAATTACTTGGCAGTTCAGGCAGATTCTGCGTTATCCTCCCTTCGTCAAGTTTTCCGGAGTTTAAGGAGTGTGCCCGGCTCGCCGGATTTTATTTGCACCGCATAACGTCAGTAATTCCCAAAACGGGTAAGGCGTCAAAACGGATATTAATGGAGTTCAGCCTTCTGACAGGTTACCCTTCGGAGGATGAACTAACTGTCCTTGATTCTGAAGGAAGGTATACTGAAGATTATAAAATGCTGACCGCTTCATTTTATCCGGCCTTCTGAACCATTTGGGTCTGTTTTTTGTTTAATACCAGTGTATAACCAATAAGAATTCATTTAATGTTTCTATTCCAGGATATTAATTTATGGGCAGTTTTACTCGCCGCATTCACTAAATTAGTGATTGGCAGTTTCTGGTATTCCCCTTTGATCCTTGGAAAGACTTGGATGAAGGAAAATAAAATGTGTGAAGATGATTTTCGAAAAGGGCATCCCCTTTGGATTATGGGACTCCTTTCGTTTTTGTTTGCCTTTATTGCAGCCCTGGCGATGGCTTTTTTCATAAATCCGGCTTCCACCTTTTGGTCCGGTGGAGGAATGGGGGCATTGGTATCATTGGTCTGGATTTCAGCTTCCAAAGCAAACACATTCTTATACGAAAACTATTCAATCAAACATTACCTGATCCATGCCGGTTACGATATCTGCAGCTATACGGTTATGGGAGCTATTTTAGGGGCATGGCATTGAAAAATTAAATGCTAATTAGACTGTCTTGCATCTGGCTGCTGGCACGGCATTGTTTGTAATTGCTGCTTTTAGTCAAACATGATTTTATTTTTTTCATTGAGATACCGTTGCTTCAGGTCTCTTCCTCACTTCCTGTTTCTATCCGTAAATTGAAAATTGGCTGAAATCTCTTTTTATTCTCAGTCACGGATTATTGTTACTTTTGATCCGGACCATCAAAAATTATCCTGATGAAGATTTTGGCATTGCTGGCTATTTTTTCTCTGGCATTACTCCCTAAAGTTAATGCAACTGCGCTTTCACCGGAAGCAAAGATTTCGTTACTGACCTGTGCCCCGGGTGACGAGATCTATTCCTATTTTGGACACACTGCTGTACGAATCAACGATCCGAAATTGGGAATTGATTTCGTTTTTAATTATGGACTCTTTAGCTTTTATGCCCCTAATTTTGCCTGGCGTTTTATGAAAGGGGAGACCGATTATATGATTGGGGGTGAACGAATGCCCTCATTTATTAATTCTTATATAGAGGAACAGCGAAGTGTCTTTGAGCAGATTTTAAATATATCACAGTCGGAGAAACAGACCCTTTTTGATGCGCTTGTCGAAAATGCCAAAAAGGAGAACAGGGTATATCGTTATCGCCATTTTTCGGACAATTGTTCAACGCGTGTTCGCGACCAACTTGAAAAATGTGTGAATCATCTACTTAAATATGATACTTCTCAGGACAAAAAATTGACGTACCGGCAATTAATAGATCAGTGTGTTCCGGTTAACAGCTGGAATGGTTTTGGAATTAAGATTGCGTTGGGAATCCCTTGTGACCATATCACTACTTTTTCTGAGAAAATGTTTCTTCCTGATTATTTGATGAGTAGCATGGCAGGTGCCAGGGTTGTCAGGGATGGAGCAAGTGTTCCTTTCGTTTCTGCTGTCACAACCATATACCAGGCAAAACCAGTCATTCAGGGTTTCGATTTTACCTCTCCCGTAATAGTGGTAAACCTCTTCTTTTTACTTGTTTCCGGACTAACCTTTATGGAATACAGGAGAAAAAAAAGGATGTTCTGGCTCGATTTTCTGATCTTTTTTTCATTAGGGTTAGCCGGGATTTTATTGACTTTTCTTTGCTTTTATTCGCTTTTGGAGGCCACGGGAAGTAATCTGAACCTTATCTGGGCATTTCCGACTCACATTGTTTTTGCCTTGCTTTGGCTGGTTCCATCGTTAAGGTCTGGTCTTGGCTGGTATTTGAAATTAACTGCGTTTACGATAATACTATTCTTGGTTTCGATGCCATTTCTTCCGCAAACCTTTCATTGGCTGATAATTCCGCTCTGCCTGGTCATTTTGTTGCGTTGCATGAGCAGCACCTTATTTCAGCGCAAGATCGCATAGGTTCTAGGCTTGATTTTAATCGGTATGAAGCGAAGATTTGATATTATTTGGGGGGATCGGAGGCATTTCAGTATTCAGTCCATTACTTTTTTGCGATTTGTTGAAAACTTCGGTTAAAACGAAGAATCGAAAAACCACTTTGCTCAGCCGAATGTCTTATCTTTGCTTAAATGAGTCCATTTTATCCCTACAACATTGACAGAACAACCAAATAAATATGCTGAGACGCCGCTGATGAAGCAGTATTATGCTGTTAAGAATAAATATCCTGACGCAGTATTGCTTTTTAGAGTTGGTGATTTTTATGAAACTTTTGGCGAAGATGCGATCAAAGCATCCGGGATACTGGGAATTACCCTGACCCGACGTGCAAATGGCTCTGCCAGCTTTGTTGAATTGGCCGGTTTTCCATACCATGCGCTCGACACCTATCTTCCAAAGTTGGTAAGAGCAGGTCAGCGTGTAGCGATATGCGAACAACTCGAAGATCCCAAATTAACCAAGAATATCGTTAAACGCGGTATTACCGAGCTGGTTACTCCCGGAGTATCAATCGATGATAATGTTCTGGAGCACAGGGAAAATAATTTTCTGGCATCTGTTCACATTGAAAAAACGGTTGCAGGAGTTGCGTTTCTTGATATTTCAACGGGTGAATTTCTTACGGCAGAAGGTTCCTTTGAGTATGTGGATAAATTGCTGAACAGTTTCCAACCCAAAGAGGTGCTCTTCCAGAAAGGGAAGGAGAAACTTTTTATTGAACTTTTTGGAAGCAAGTTTTACACCTATAAACTCGATGACTGGATCTATACGGAAGATGCAGCCAATGATCGGCTACTTCGGCACTTTGAAACTGTTTCGCTCAAGGGATTTGGGGTGCAGGCTCTGCAACTAGGCATCATTGCATCGGGTGCAATTCTGCATTACCTCGATTTCACCCAACATTCACAACTTCAGCATATTTCCGGACTTTCCAGAATTGAGGAAGACCGTTATGTCTGGCTCGACCGGTTTACTGTCCGGAATCTCGAGCTCTTTCATAATATTAATGAAGGGGCAAAGACGCTGGTGCAGGTGATAGATCAGACGATCTCACCCATGGGAGCACGATTGCTGAAAAGATGGGTTGCTCTTCCTCTGAAAGACATTCAACGCATTAACGACAGGTTGGATGTTGTACAGAAATTTACAGAACATGCTGAATTAAAAGTGGATATCGAGGATCAGCTTCGACATATCGGTGATCTTGAGCGGATAATCTCAAAAGCGGCGGTAGGGCGTGTAAATCCACGTGAGGTCGTACAGCTTAAAGTTGCGCTCAATGCCATCGCCCCGGTGAAAGAGTTATGCTCATCTTCCGGGAATGGGGTGCTAATCCGGCTTGCGGAACAGCTAAATGTCTGCCAGACTATCAGGGACAGGATAGAACGTGAGTTATTTCCTGATCCGCCAATGATGATCGTCAAGGGTCATGTGATTTCCCGTGGTGTTTCGGCTGAACTGGACGAGTTGCGCGACCTGGCTTTCTCCGGAAAAGATTACCTTCAAAAAATGCAGGAACGGGAAATTCTGGCAACCGGTATTACTTCCCTTAAGATTGCGTTCAATAATGTTTTCGGATACTATATTGAAGTCAGAAATGTTCATAAAGATAAAGTTCCGGAAACATGGATTCGCAAGCAGACCCTGGTGAGTGCGGAACGTTACATCACGGAGGAGTTAAAAAACTATGAGTCTAAAATATTAGGTGCAGAAGAGAAAATTCTGGCCATTGAGACGAGATTGTACGGCGAACTTGTCTCTGCGCTCACCGAATATATCCAGGCTATTCAGTTGAATGCATCAATCCTGGCTCAGATCGACTGTCTTCTCTCTTTTGCAACGGTTGCGATGGAGCATAAATATCACCGTCCGGAAATTAATGAATCTCAGGTTATTGATATTAAAGATGGCCGCCATCCGGTGATTGAACAATCACTCCCGATCGGAGAGAAGTATATCACAAACAATGTTTACCTTGATAATGAGGAGCAGCAGATCATTATTATTACCGGGCCAAATATGGCCGGTAAGTCAGCTTTGCTGCGCCAGACTGCCCTGATTGTCCTCATGGCTCAGATGGGATCATTTGTTCCGGCTGAAGCTGCCAGGATTGGATATGTAGATAAAATCTTCACCAGGGTGGGGGCTTCGGATAATATTTCCCTCGGAGAATCAACTTTTATGGTGGAGATGAACGAGGCAGCCAGTATATTGAATAATATGTCAGACCGAAGTTTGATTTTACTGGATGAATTAGGTCGCGGAACGAGCACCTATGATGGCATATCAATTGCGTGGTCGATTGTGGAATATATTCACGAACACCCTAAGGGAAAGGCGAAGACGCTATTTGCAACTCATTATCATGAATTGAATGAGATGGAGAAGTCGTTTGGCCGGGTACGCAATTTTAATGTCACGGTGAAGGAGGTTGGAAATAAAGTGATATTTCTTCGAAAACTTGTTCGGGGAGGGAGTAACCATAGTTTTGGGATACATGTGGCTCAGATGGCCGGGATGCCTAAGAGTGTGGTGAATAGGGCAGGGGAGATATTGAAACAACTGGAACTGGCCAACCGCAAGGATTTGCCGGCTAAAAGGGTCAAAGATCTGGCGGAAATGCGTGAAGGTTTTCAGCTCAGTTTCTTCCAGTTAGACGACCCTGTTCTGAAACAAATCAGGGACGAAATCAAGAATATGGATGTCAATAACCTCACACCCATGGAGGCGCTGAACAAACTGAATGACATTCAAAAAATTATCGGGAAATAGAGATTTCAACGTATAGTGATAGTCTGACTGGTTCATAAGCATATTAGTGCTCAGTCCGGGTGCGACTTTGAGTTGCGCCCGGACTAAATATGAGGCAATAAAAAACCCCGGACTCAGTTGAGAATCCGGGGTTAGTTTAAGTTGGCGGCGGCCTACTCTCCCACTTTACGCAGTACCATCGGCGCTGTCGGGCTTAACTTCTCTGTTCGGAATGGGAAGAGGTGGAACCCCGACGCTATAGCCACCTAAATCTTT
>Ga0118677_10008986_pt1 | contig 15793 bp, 11 predicted proteins | sample AliMusrvi5mmetaG_FD_86154 | JGI IMG/M metagenome (GOLD analysis project Ga0118677, IMG submission 86154) | reverse complement strand
TCGCGCAAACGAAAGAAAAGCTTGTGAAGTTCAACAGCAGAGGCTGAATCGAGGTTTCCCGAGGGCTCATCTGCAAGGATCACGGCAGGATTGTTCATGAGGGCTCTTGCAACGGCTACGCGCTGCTGTTCACCTCCTGAAAGTTCCGATGGTTTGTGACCCGCACGCTCACCGAGGTTCATGATGTCGAGAAGCTCCATTGCCTTTTTAATTGATTCACTTTTCCCATGTTTGGCAATAAAGGCCGGGATGCACACGTTTTCAAGGGCTGTGAATTCAGGGAGCAGGTGATGAAACTGGAAAACAAACCCGATTTGCCTGTTGCGAAAATCGGACAATTTTCGTTCTGACAACTCCTGAACCCTGATCCCGTTGAGTTCAACGCTGCCGGAATCGGCTTTATCGAGGGTTCCAAGGATGTGCAGCAACGTTGATTTTCCGGCGCCCGAAGCACCAACAATGGAGATGATTTCACCTTTTTCCACCACAAGGTTGATTCCCTTGAGAACTTTAAGCGGACCAAATGATTTATGAATGTTATGCGCAATGATCATAGAGTAGCCTTGAACGGCAAAGTTAAGAAAATTGAAATCTTTGTACCCTCTTTTTTGTAAATCCAATTCAAACAACTATTTTTGAAAATCGATATTAACTTTCCGACATATGAACTTACACGAATATCAGAGTAAATCAATTTTAAAGCAATATGGCGTAGCGGTTCCCGAAGGCGGACTGGCCCACACCGAAGAAGAAGCGGTAAAGGCTGCCGAGTACCTCCAGGGCGCTACGGGTACCGATAAATTTGTTATTAAAGCCCAGGTGCATGCTGGCGGACGCGGGAAAGGCGGAGGGGTAAAAGTGGCCAGGTCCATTGAAGAGGTGAGGCATTTTGCAGCGCAGATACTTGGCATGCACCTTGTAACCCCGCAAACAAGCAAAGAGGGAAAACTGGTCAGAAAGGTATATGTCGAGCAAAATATCTTTTATCCCGGACCCTCGGAACCTGCGGAAATCTATATGAGTATTTTGCTGAACAGGCAGAAAGGATACACCATCTTAATGTATTCACCAAGAGGGGGCATGGATATCGAAACTGTTGCCGAAGAGACGCCGGAACTGATTTTCACGGAGGAGGTCGATCCGAAAATTGGATTGCAGGCATTCCAGGCAAGGAAAGTGGCATTCAATCTCGGGTTAAAAGACGAAGCCTATAAAAATATGATCAAATTCGTCTTTTCAATTTACAAGGCGTATGAAGGAAGCGATGCCTCCCTGATCGAAATCAACCCTGTTTTTAAAACCTCGGATAATAAAATCCTGGCAGCAGATGCCAAGATAGTGATCGACAACAATGCCCTTTTTCGCCATCCTGATATTGCGCTTATGCGCGACCTGGACGAGGAAGACCCCATTGAAGTCGAAGCGACCCGTCATGACCTTAATTATGTCAAGCTGAACGGCAATGTGGGTTGCATGGTCAATGGTGCAGGTCTCGCCATGGCTACCATGGATATTATCAAACTCTCAGGCGGAGATCCGGCCAATTTCCTGGATGTTGGAGGCTCTGCCAGTGCCAAAAGGGTAGAAGAGGGGTTCAGGATTATCCTGAAAGATCCTGCAGTAAAGGCAATCCTTGTTAACATTTTTGGCGGAATTGTGCGCTGCGACAGGGTTGCGCAGGGAATCGTCGATGCCTATAAAAACATCGGGAAGATCAATATCCCCATTATCGTACGGCTCCAGGGAACGAATGCCGTTGAGGGGAAAAAACTGATTGATGAATCAGGCCTGCAGGTACATTCGGCCATCACGCTTAAAGAGGCGGCAGACCTTGTGACGGAAGTGTTTCACTAAGCCTGACCTCCGTTTCTTTCCGGAAAAGGAACATTCTTATTCTTTCCAGCTTCTCCACCGGGCAATCGGAAAAAGAGAGAGATTCACCGCTTATCTCCAGCTCACGGAGTTCTTCGGGTGGGTAAAATCTTTTCAGAAATTCCAGCAGGTTCACCTCATCCCGGGATGGATCGGTTTCAATCGCCGTTTTCAGAAATTGAAGAATCCTCAACCCGTCGAATTTTTCATGAAAGGCACGGATGAAATGTCCGGGATCCCGGTGGTTTAACCTGAGCGGTTGAAAAGGATCCGCCTCACCGGATGCCATTGAAATGAACCGAATGACCTTAGTGTCATGCGGCTGTTGATATAAGCGCGGAAGCAGGGTATAGGTTTCAAGGATCTCGTCAAAAAAAGCAGAGGGATAGATCGGGTAACTTGACCAGTCTCCTCCCGCTCCCCTGATCATGGCAGGACCGGTACCAAAGAACACCCGATCGGAAAACCGGGCTTCAGGAAAGACCATTTCATCATTCCACTGGATAACATGACCGAATTTCCTGAGTTTTTGAAGGAGATAAAAATCTTCCCCGCTCAGCTTCGGGGTCATTCCGCCAATGGCACGGTATGCCCAAACAGGAAATGCCATGGCTGAACCAAGTGCAGTAAAAGCAAACGGAGACCCGATACGTGCAAGGTTCAGGAAATAATAGCGCATGTAAATTTCATACCGAAGCATGGCCCTTGAGGCGAATTCATCCGGAGGCGTATTATGAAAATAGGGGACAGATAATGCCGCAGATCCGGGATGTTTGCGAAAATTCCTTGCGATCGACATAAGGTAGTCAGCGGAGAAAACGCTGTCGGCATCCATGCTGACCATGATATCCCCGGGGGCCGCAACACCTTCAATATAGTCCATCAGGGTTTTCCTGGCATATCCAACGCCATGTCGTTTCCCGGTCCAGCCATACCCTCTTGAGGAACGGTCGATGATGCTGATATCAAAACCTTTAAAGTCGGATAAGAGCCTGAGACTCGCCTCATTGTTTTTGCAAACAGCCAATTTGGAGGGATTGTGCCACCAGTTTTCAGGCTGGTTCACGCAAACAAATAAGCTGAACCGATCGTAAGTCTGGATTGAAATACAATCCAGTAACCTCTGAAGAAGGTCAGGTTCATCCATCACCGGCAGGGCGAGGTACAGGAAAGGCAACCCGGAATCTCCGCCAGTATTAGCGGTCAATTTTAAGTTTTTGGTATAAGCCATCATCCTCAACAACCTCAATTGCTTTTAGCACCTCTTCATCATACTGGTTGATAATGGTATACAATTCAGTCATGTCCCAGAGTTTCTGGGCGATCAGCCCTTTAAGCTGCGACTTTATCAGTTTTTCCGATGCAGCATAGCCCTTTTCATCTTTTTTGACCCCCTCTTTTTCCGCATAGCTGAAAAAATCGACCATCAAAGCATCATCAGCCTGGAAACTTTTTTCGTAAGTACTAAATTCGGGATAGTTGGTCTTTAGCATTTTACGATTTTTATCCACATAATCACCTACATAAGTGTTTATGATATTCTTGCGCCGGAGATCAAGATAATAATCGGAAACCGGTGTTGAATCCCAGGGGATGAAAACGTCGGGCATGATTCCGCCGCCACCGTATACAACCCGTTTATTAGCCGTATAAAATTTCAGCGAATCGGGGAATTTGACACTGTCGGGATGGATCAGTTCACCATGCTTCATCCGGTTGCTGAAATCTTCATAATATTTATCAACCCCTTCGGCGTAGGATTTCTGTATGCACTTCCCGGAAGGATTGTAATACCTTGCGGTGGTAAGCCTGATCACAGAACTGTCGGGGAGTTGGAAAGGCCGCTGGACAAGCCCTTTCCCAAACGACCTGCGGCCAACAATGATGCCCCTGTCCCAGTCCTGGATGGCGCCTGAAACAATTTCACTGGCTGAAGCGGAATTTTCATTGATCATGACCACGAGCTTCCCAGTTTCAAAAAGCCCTTTGGCCGAGGAGTAGAAATCTTCGCGTGGCGATGTCCTCCCCTGAGTATAGACAATAAGCTTTCCCGGTTTCAGAAATTCATCAGACAACTCAATGGCAGTTCCCATGTAACCGCCTGAATTGTTGCGTAAGTCAAGGATCATGCTTTTCATGCCCTTCGAATTAAGAAGAGTCACCGCATCGGTAAATTCCTGCACGGAGGTCTGCGCGAATTTATTGAGATTGATGTAACCGATTCCCGGTTTAATCATGTAGGCTGCATCAATGCTGTTGATTGGTATCTTATCGCGGGTAATCGTAAATTCGATCAGATCCTTTTTCCCTTTCCTGAAGATCGAAACATTAACCTTGGTGCCGCGTTTTCCGCGCAGATGGTCGAGCACAAACTGGGTTGTGATTTTTTTACCTACCACCACTTCGCTGTTAATTTTAACAATTTTATCACCGGAAACAATGCCAAGCCGGTCAGAAGGCCCTCCCGGGATGGAGTGTACGACCGTAATTGTATCCTTCAATATCTCAAATTGAACACCGATGCCGTCAAAATTACCCTCCAGCGGTTCATTGGCTTTTTGAACATCCTTTTTTGAAATATAAACCGAATGAGGGTCCAGCTCTTTGAGGGTCTCCACAATTGCCTTTTCAACCAGTCGCGATTCGTTGATGGTATCGACATAGGCATAATTGATGAGTTGCATGGCCGCGTTGTATTTTTTGATACCGCCATTTGGATCCTGATGCTGAACCTGCGCCTGTGTGAGGTTGCCAAGCAAAAGGATAAAAAACAGCAACAGACTGCTTCTGAAAATATTAAGTGAAATGGAGTTATTCATCGTTAAAAGCTTATTGAATTTGGTTTTGAGCCGTCAAAGGTACTTTTATTTTACCTTGGGTACTGAAATTGCTTTAATTTAACTACTTTTATCGGGAAATATTATACGGTGGCAGACGAGGAAAAGTTAAGGATTTATCAGAGTTTACGTGTTCCCGTGATACTGGTACTCCTTTTATGGCTGATCAAAGGAGCGGATATGCTGTTTGACCTTGAGTTAAATAATTACGGACTTTACCCAATGCAGGTTAAAGGATTACCGGGAATTTTCACTTCGCCGTTCCTGCATGCAGACCTGGCCCACCTTTTCGCGAACTCAATACCTTTGCTGATCCTGGGTTCGTTTCTCTTTTATTTTTACAAAGAGATCGCCTGGATGATCCTCTTCCTGGTATACATTATCACTGGAATATGGGTGTGGGTTTATGCACGGGGCGGTGCTGCACACATCGGCGCCAGCGGTGTCATTTACGGGCTTGCCTCGTTTCTGTTTTTCAGTGGCATGATACGGCGTGAGACCGGACTGCTGGTCATCACCATGCTCGTTGCATTTCTTTATGGTGGCCTGATTTGGGGCATCTTTCCGCAACTTTTTCCAAATCAGCCTATTTCGTGGGAATCCCATTTGCTGGGGCTTTTGTCCGGATTTGTGCTTGCCATTTACTACCGGAAACAGGGTCCCCAGCGCAAACCCTGGGATTGGGGGGAAGAGGATGAAGATGATGACGGTTCATGGGCCGATCCTCAGATAGATGATCATCTTCCTGAAAACTGAATCATTGATACCCTGGATATTCCTCAACTCCGCAAGATTTTTGAAATTTTTATTTTTCTGCCGGTAGATCATGATGTTTTTCGTTACGGCAAACGGAAAATATGGATGATGGAGGAGTTCCTTGAAGGTAACCGTATTCAGGTCTAAAGGGTGGATTGAATCGGGATTGACTGTCAGATTCTTTTCAATCATCCTGTACCTTGCCGTATCCATACCTGCTACTTCCAGAACCTGACGCTTATCGCAGTACCCCCTCAGTCGTTCGCGATAATAAACAATCCTCCTGGCAAACCCAGGGCCAATACCCCTCAACTGCTGTAATTCAAAGGTGTCTGCCGAATTCAATTCAATGATCACGACTGGTTTTGCCGCTTTCAGCCTGGTATAAATTGAATCATTCGCAAGGGTGCCCGACCTCTTTCCAAAGTGCATGTATCTTTGTGACCGGGCTGCGCTGTCGGAGTCGGCCGCTTTTTGCCAGGCATTTTCAAATGCCATGATCTCCTTTGAGAACGCTGTAAAATCGGGAGATTTTTGAATTGTCCCGGATGGAATCACCGCATTGGCGATGATCACTCCCAGCAGGATCAAACTTAATACCAGTATCCCGCGCTGCTCTGCCCGGTTATAGGTAAGGTAATCTCCCACCATCCTTCCAATTTCTTTTTTTATGTTCCGAGTGTCCATGGCATGGCATTTTGCATTGAACTGATTCCTTTTCACCCCCCGGGAGACCGTAGCGCAAAACAATCAACCGTTATCCACAAGGAGTTTTCTCCCGATCCTGCAATCAAGGCATCTCTTTTTATCGCAAAAAAACTTCTTCAAATGCAGCAGGGCCTGAGTTTGCATCGCATTATCCACAGGCAGCCCGGCTGCTTTCCAGCGAATGATATCAGCATTGTTTTCCCCGCCTGTTTGTTCTAAAAAGTTCAGGACTCCTTCGCATATGCCAGACTGGTTTTTTTCAATTCCATAAAAAAACAAAAATGGAGCCAGTCCGTTAATAATTAGCAGTTTAACGCACAGGTCGCCCATGGTTTTTTGCTTTCTGACTGCCTGTTTGTCAAACACATAATGGGTATTCCAATAATCAGATGCAGTCAGTTCCAACATCCCTGAAACTCCTTTGAGGGAACCATCTGCAAGAAGGTTGAAGAACCTTGCCTGGGTTTTGAAAAGAAAAGAGGCAAACTGACTGATTCGGATGGTTGGAAAATTTGACGGCCGCAAACGCAAATATTTCCAGACACTACCGGAAACAGGAGCCAGGTTGAATTTTGCCCGAAGGAAGCGATACTCCCGTGATAATTCCTGCGGGTATTCATCCGAGAACTCCGTGTCCAGCAATCCTGCCTGTCCATACAGCAATGCCTCCAGCCGGAACAGACTTTCACAGTGCTGTCTGATGATTTTTACTGAAAGCGACTTTGCCAGCAACTCGAATGGAAGGCTGTTGATCTTGAATCCGAAACAACCAGCCAGGTGACGATAAAACGCTTCGTCCCAATCGTTTCCACAGCTGGTTAAAAGTTGCCTGATACCGGTTGTTTTATATTCCAATCGCTCCAGTGCCAGAACAGGGGCCCACATGCTGAAATCATGATCCCGGACATCATGAAGCTGGTTCATACAGGGTATCCACTGCTCATTCATCATCATTCTTAAATAACGATCATAAATCCAGCCGGGGAACTGGTTCCTGACCACCAGAGTTTGAACTGGTTCGCCATTCTGATGATAAACCCGGCGGTCAGCCTCGTAAACTACATGCAGGATCACATGATCATAAGCCGGGTCGGTATGGTGACCATGTCTGTACCAGTCTGAAGCCTGCAGATGGATTTCAACATTACCGGCCCAGGTGGTGCTCCCGATGCGCAGCCTGGCATTGAAGAAGTCGGGCCCGCTGTCGGTGTTTTGATTACCGGGATGAAAAACGGTCAGCTGCTCGCCTGATTCCGTGCGGATATCCTGGTTGAAATGACGGTACTTCCATAAATAGGAAAGAAACGATTCGTTCATATGTTCAGAATTCAGGTTTTTTTATTGCTTAATCGGGTTAAGGGTCAAAAGGTGAAACACATGTTGAAAAAAAATAAAATAATTAATTATCTTTGCATGAATTATAATGGAGACTCCCTATGAAGGATGTTGCAACCCTTGTTTCAGGTATTGAATACAAGATGGGGAAACTTATTGAACAACATTACCTTCAAAGAGCTGATAATAAAAAACATATTGTTGAGATAGAAGAGTTGAAGCAGATCATCAGCGAACAAAAGAGACTAATCAGGCAACTGGAAGACAACCTTAAAATACTTAGAATCGCTAAAACAATAGAAACAAAGGAAGGAAACGTTGAGGCAAAATTAAAAATCAACGAACTTGTGCGGGAAATCGATAAATGTATTGGGCTTTTAAATACTTAGAATACGATCCAAAGTCAGGCCAATGAACGAACTTTCCATATCGCTACCTATCGCTGACAGGTCATACCGGCTGGCGATAGACAAGGAACATGAGGAACTTTTTCGCAAAGCTGCCAAACTGATCGATAAACGAATGAAAGATTACTCGAGCAGCTATGCATATAAAGACAAACAGGACCTCCTGGCCATGGTAGCATTGGAATACGCTACGGGATACCTGCAGAATGATCAATTATTGTCGGATAATGAAACACAATGGAAGGCAAAACTTCGGGCAATAGATCATGCGCTGGATGAACAACTTAAGTATGAAACTGCAATTGTTCTTTGAAAATATTCTGAAGATTTACCCGCATTATTTCAGACAGTTTGTAATCCTAACATTACAAATATTAGGGCAAAGCTCATCGTCTTGTAGGACAGGCCTCACTCTTGCTTCGGCAGGAGACCAGGGATCATTTCCTGACCGTGGAAGTTCGAAAAGTCTGGCAGCTCTATTCGTGTCGTTAGAGGATTATCAATACCTCGCTGAATAATGCGGGTTTTTTTATTTCCGCTGCTTTCCTTCCTGATTAATTAACCTTGTTATGTCACATTTCGATGTGACACGACGAAAAACAAATATATCTATGGGAATTCTGATACTAATCATCATTGGGGTGGCAGGGGTCATCCTTGGAGGTGTCATCACGGGCACTATATTAAACAGGGCACTGGAGCGTAAACGGGATGCACTCTTAAAAGATGCAATGGAAAAAGCAGAAGTTGCTAAAAAGGAGAAGATCCTGCAGGCAAAAGAAAAATTCATGCAGTTGAAAAGCGAACATGAAAAATTCATCCATGAAAAAAACGATGAACTTGGCCGCAACGAGAACCGGTTTAAACAGAAAGAAGGAACGCTGAACCTGAAAGTTGAAGAGTATGCAAAAAAGCAGAAGGAGGTCGTTACCATCAAGCAAAATCTTGCCCAGCAACTGGAAATCATCAGCAAAAAGCAGGCAGATCTAGACAAAGCGATGAAAATCCAGGTAGAAAAGCTTGAAGCTATTTCATCTCTTTCTGCCGTTGAAGCGAAAGCACAACTCATAGAGACCCTCAAAGAGGAGGCGAAGACGGAGGCAATCGTTTATATGAAAGACATCATTGACGAGGCAAAACTCTCCGCAAACACTGAAGCGAAAAAAATCATCATTGAAACTATCCAGCGAACCGCCTCCGAGCACGCCATAGAAAATACCGTTTCCGTTTTCAACATTGAAAGTGAAGAGATCAAAGGCAGGATCATCGGCCGTGAAGGACGGAATATCCGCACCCTTGAATCGCTTACTGGCGTGGAAATCATCATTGACGACTCTCCTGACGCCATTATCCTTTCGGGATTTGACCCGGTGCGCCGTGAAATTGCACGGCTGGCATTGCACAAACTGGTTACCGACGGGCGTATTCACCCTGCCCGCATTGAAGAGGTTGTGGCCAAGACGAAAAAGCAGATTGAACAGGAAATCATTGAAACCGGCAAGCGGATCAGCATCGACCTGGGTATTCATAACATGCACCACGAACTTGTCAGGATGATCGGCAAAATGAAGTACCGGTCCTCATACGGGCAGAACCTGTTGCAGCATTCCATTGAAGTTTCGAAGTTATGTGCCACAATGGCAGCTGAACTGGGATTGAATCCAAAAATGGCGAAACGTGCAGGATTATTGCATGATATCGGGAAAGTGCCCGATACAGAGCCTGAATTGCCACACGCAATACTTGGCATGAAACTGGCAGAGAAGTTCAAGGAAAAGGCGGAAATTATCAATGCCATCGGGGCGCATCATGATGAAGTGGAAATGAACAACCTTATTTCACCGATTGTCCAGGTTTGCGATGCCATTTCAGGTGCCCGCCCGGGAGCACGCCGTGAAGTTGTCGAAGCATACATCGAACGGTTAAAGCACCTGGAGGAGTTGGCGCTTAGTTATCCCGGAGTGGTGAAAACGTATGCGATCCAGGCCGGGCGCGAACTTCGCGTAATTGTTGGTGCCGATAAAGTAAATGATGTTGAAGCCAACCAGATTTCATTCGATCTTTCCAAGAGGATCCAGAGTGAGATGACCTACCCCGGACAGATTAAAATTACCGTAATCCGCGAGACCAGGGCAGTAAGTTATGCGAAATAGGGTCTTTCGGGTTCCCAGCAGGCGGGCTCAGGAGTGCGGGCAAACCTCCAGCCTGCTTATTTGAACTGGCTATATAGAGCTGTGGTTGGGCATGTAAGGGTGAATCCAGAAGCAGAGACATGTGTGCCAGGTAAATGTGGATAATTATAACTGCCAGTTTATTGGCGTGAATGAAAAAAGAATTTTGAAATCCGTATTCGTACACATTTTTTACTACCTTTGTCGCTCGTTCTTCACATTTCGTTTTATTAATGTTTACGGGGTATAGCGTAGCACGGTTATCGCGCCTGCTTTGGGAGCAGGAGGTCGCAAGTTCGAATCTTGCTACCCCGACCAGTAAAATCAAGGGTTTCAGAATGTCTGAAACCCTTTTTTATTTTATGTGCCACCGGATTTGCCACCTGCTATTGCCATTGAACAGTTACCTGAACCGAAGTGGAACCATTCGTGATTGTGAATTTCGACGGATAATGTTGATCAACTGTCGTATAATCTGATAACCTGAAATTTACCGACGACACATCATCATCAGCATCAGGGCTATCATGATCCCAAATATGTACCTTAAAAATATTACCAAAAGCTGTGTTGCTTATATTAGCGGTAGGATTGATAGTCCATGCAAGTGGAAAAGCGATATTATCAGTGTAGTAACTTGATGAGGCGTCAATTAAAATTGTACCAGTTGATGATTCAAGTTTAAAGTAAAAATCTGGAGGGCTAAATGGATCCCAAGCTGTTCCTGTTCCATCGGTAATAGGACAACCCAAAATTGAAATCCCTGAAATTTTACACAAAGTCGGCATAGGGAGAATGTTTACTGATTTTACTATATTATTGGTACCATTGGCACCTGTTGCAGTTAGCCGGACATTGAAATTACCGCCATTAGAAAAGGTATGTGCTGGATTTTGCTCAACAGATGTTTCACCATCTCCAAAATCCCAATTGTATGAAGTAGCGTTTTGAGAATTATTTGTAAATGTTATAATACAAGGAGCTTGTGAACCACTTCCACCAACTGTGAAATCGGCAACGGGGCCAATCGGATTTTGAATATTTACCGTTTTTGTGGTGGAGTTAGTGCCACCATCTCCAGTTGCAGTAAGTTTTACAGTAAAAACACCTCCGGTTAGATATGTGTGTTGTGGATTTGCATCATTAGAAATTCCATTATCGCCAAAGTCCCATGAATAGCTGGTTGCATTTGTTGATGAATTTGTAAATACAACGATAGCGGGCGCAGGTAAATTTGCGCCAACATAAGAAAAATTCGCAGCAGGAATTGGTTTGCTTTCTTTTTTACAGCCAATGAACAATGTTGTTCCAGTTAGTAGGAGAATGGTTGTCATTAATAAGTTTTGTTTCATCTTTATTATTTTTTGTTTGTTTAATTAAAGGTACGAGAGTTTATTCCTGATAAAGGCATAATTCATCTTTAAGTGTCCACATAATATTCCGCCATCAACTCCGCCTGCTTCAACACCGTGTCAATCGCTTTCTGCTGCTTATCCGGAGGATAACCATATTTGGTGAGTGTTCGTTTAACCAGCACCATCAACTTGGCCCGGGCGCTTTCGCGGATGGTCCAGTCGATGGTGGCATTGACCTGGACTTTTTCGGCGATCTCCCTGGCAATGATTCGCAAGGTGTCATCTCCAAGGACTGCCACTGCGCTGTCGTTTGTTTCCAGGGCATCGTAAAAGGCGACTTCATCGGTGGTTAAGCCCAACCGTTCTCCCTCTGCATCGGCTGCCTTGATCTCTTTGGCAATGTTGATCAGCTCCTGGATGATTTCAGCGGTTGACAACAGGTTGTTCTGGTAGCGTTTGATGGATGATTCAAGCATCTCCAGTAAGGCCCGACTTTTGACCAGGTTGGTCCTGGCCCTGGTTTTGATCTCGTCATTCAATATCTTTTTCAACAACTCCAGGGCAAGGTTCTGGTGTTTCATCCCCTTGACATCGAGCAGAAATTCATCGGAAAGAATGGAAATATCGGGTTTTCTGATTCCTGCGGCATCGAAAATGTCAATGACGGTATCTGAAGTCAGAGCTTCATCCACGATCTGCTTGATGGCGGTTTCAATCTCTATGTCTGATTTCCCGGTGCCGGTTCCTTCAAATTTCACCAGCCTTGATTTCACCGCCTGGAAAAATGCCACTTCATCTTTGATGGCCATGGCCTTATCCTGTGGAACGGACAAGGCAAATGCCTGGCTCAGCAGCGACACTTCCCGGGTGAACCGTTCCTTTCCATCCGTTAATCCCAGGATATGTTCTTCCGCCTGCAGGATAATGGAAAGTTTCTCCCTGGCATCAACAACAAAAAACCGTTTGTAATCAAACTTCAAGGTGTTTAGGTAGTACGCTTCTGGTTCTTCCACCAGAATGTCTTTTCGTGTCGTGCTGTCTTCGGCAAACATCTGTTGCAGAACTTCAAGCTTTTCCATCATGGCGGCCACTGCCTGTTCCTGGCTTAAGGCAGGATCACCTTTGCCCCCTGATTCGGAATAGAACGACAATGCCTTTTTCAGATCGGAAGCAATACCCAGGTAATCAACCACCAATCCTCCAGGCTTATCCCTGAATACACGGTTCACCCTGGCAATGGCCTGCATCAGGGTATGGCCCCGCATGGGTTTGTCGATATACATTGTATGTAAACAAGGCACATCAAACCCGGTGAGCCACATGTCGCGCACGATCACCAGCCTTAACGGGTCGTTGGGGTCTTTCATCCGGTCGGATAAATTCCTGCGCTGTTGCTTGGTTGTATGATGTTTTGAGATCACCGGGCCATCGGCACTGCTGGAGGTCATCACTACCTTGATCGTTCCTCTGGTCATATCATCATCGTGCCATCCCGGCCTGATCCTGATAATCTCATTGTACAGATCCACGGCAATTCTGCGGCTCATGGCCACAATCAGTGCTTTGCCTTCAAATACCGATTGTCGTGCCTCAAAATGGGTGACAATATCCCTGGCCAGGTTCTTTACCCGGTCCTGGTTGCCGACAATGGCTTCCAGTTTTGTCCATTTGGCTTTGGCCTTTTGTTTCTCGGTAATTTCCTCGTCCTGTTCCAATTCTTCGTCAAACTCCCGGATCAGCCGCTTGCCTTCCTCGTCCAGGTTCACCTTAGCCAACCGGCTCTCATAATAGATGCGCACTGTAGCGCCATCGGCTACAGCCTGGGCAATGTCATAGACATCAACGTATTGCCCGAACACGGCGGGGGTATTCACATCGGTGCCTTCAATGGGTGTGCCGGTAAAGCCTATGTAGGTTGCATTAGGGAGGGCATCGCGCATGTACTTGGCAAAACCGTAAGCAATGCGTTTCCCGATCACCTCTTTGGTAATAGCATCTTTTTCATCAAGCAGTTTGGCTTCAAAACCATATTGGGTGCGGTGCGCTTCATCGGCAATCACCACGATGTTCCTTCTTTCTGAAAGTTGATCATAGGAGGTTTTGCCATCCTGGGGCAGAAATTTCTGGATGGTTGTAAACACGATTCCGCCACTGGCCACTTTCAGCAATTCTTTCAGGTCGTCCCTGCTTTCGGCCTGGACGGGTTCCTGTCGCAACAGTTGCCTGGCAGCGGCAAAGGTGCCGAATAACTGATCATCCAGGTCATTCCGGTCCGTGAGCACCACGATGGTCGGATTTTTCATCTCCGGTGAAACGATCAGCTTCCCGGCATAGAAAACCATACTCAGGCTTTTCCCCGAACCCTGTGTATGCCAAACCACCCCACCGCGTTTATCGCCATTGATGCCGGATGCCAGGAATGAGGACTGAACAGCCTTGTTCACGGCATAGTATTGATGGTATGCCGCCAGTTTTTTCTCTGTTACAACCTGGGTAATGCCGGTTTTTGAATCCTCTTTCTTGGTCTTTTCAAAAACAATGAAATTACGGACCAGGTCAAGCAACGTTGCCGGATTCAACATGCCGGTAAGTAAGGTCTCCAACTGCGGCTTAAACCGGGAGGCCTCTTTTCGGCCATCGGCTGTTTTCCAGGTCATGTACCGGCTGAACCCGGCTGTAACACTACCAGCCTTACATTCCATGCCATCGGAGATGACGCAAATGGAATTGGAGGTAAACAGTCCCGGAATAGTGGCTTTATAGGTTTGAACCTGGTCGAAAGCCTTGCGCATGGTGGCCTGTTCGTCGGCCGCGTTTTTGAGTTCGATCACCACCAGTGGAAGACCATTCACAAAAAGCAGAATGTCCGGCCGCTTGTTCTGGTTATTTTCAACGATGGTATATTGGTTGACCACCAAGAATTGGTTGTTATTTAAATTGCTGAAATCGACCAAGGCCACCTCATGACTACGTTCATACCCATCCTGCTGATAGGGAACCCTGACTTTTTCAACCAGGAGCTGATGAAAGGTTTCATTGTTGTGCAGCAGGTCGGGGGAATAGATGCGCAACACTTTTTGAATGGCCTGTTCCCTGTAGCTTTCCGGTACGTGCGAATTAATCCGTGCTACAGCGGTTCTCAGCCTGCCAATCAAAATGACCTGTTCGTAGGATTCCCTTTCCGAATGCTCCGATCCAGGGGCAATAGACAAGCCGTGTTCATACTGCCAACCTGATAGTTGGAGCTGTTCAATGGTGAAAGCTTCTATTTTATCTTCGGTAATGGGTTTCACTTCAGTTAATTAAAAATACCATTATAATCCATAGTAAACCTGTAGGTCTTGCAATATTTTATTGTGATTGGTTTCTATTTCAGATGGTGTCCATTGGTAATTATTCGTTAAAACTCTCAAAGAGTTAGCAAATGTTTCAATATTTGATTTGAAATACTTGGTTTTCTTCTCCTTAAAATCCAATCTTCCTTGTGAGGTATTTTTCTTGCGGCTTATCAGAACCAAGTTACCCAGTCTGTGAGTCCACAAAAAACGATCTTCTTCATTAAAATCTTTAACCCATTGACTTGTTTTTTCAGGATTTTGCGGCAGTATGTGTTCTACGGAAATTTGAGTCAGCGAACTCTTTTTTTCAGATTTACTTCCAAATAAATAGTCCAGTTTATATAGGATATACCTTGCATATCTTCTACCGTAGACGGTCGATTTATCCAATTGATTAAAGAAATCAGTTTGGTCAAATGAAAAACAACCCGAATCAAATAGTTGTTTAACTGCAACCTCCTTTTCGTTTTCTTTAATAGAGCTGTATTCGGAAATTTTTGACAAAATCTTATTCATAGATTCAATCCGAGTTGTTGGGGACTCTTTGGTGATCCAATCACCTGAGAATTTATTGTCAAGTCTGATCAGATAATCAAAAATACGATAATCCCCAAAAGCCTCCCTGTATGCCAGTATTGGTGGGATCCACATATCAGACAAAGCAGTGTCAACCATTACTGTAATAAGATTATCAAAGGCCCAATTGTTGTTCAAATGAAAATTGTTACCACTAAAAATCTGATCATAATGTATTTTATACTTTTTGATGAACTCAAAAGTTGCCTTGCCTTTTGTAAGCAAAGGAGGTGAAGGATAATAAACCTTTGCGGTTGCATCAAAAACTCTTGGACTATAAATGTTCTCCTCAAATTCTTTGAGTAAACTAAGCCTGGCTTTATCTTTAACTAAAATAGTCCTTATGTAAGAGAGGAACTGATCAAAATCCTCATTAAGTTCTCCTTCAAGCTCTTCCCAGAAAATTGCATACTTTTTGCGTTCGTCCTGATCTAACAC
>Ga0118677_10008985_pt1 | contig 15794 bp, 12 predicted proteins | sample AliMusrvi5mmetaG_FD_86154 | JGI IMG/M metagenome (GOLD analysis project Ga0118677, IMG submission 86154) | reverse complement strand
CCAAAACAATTTGGTCGAGTGGCTTGCGGCCGATCTCGCTGCTCCCAGCGCGCGAGACCATCGAAGCGGTCCCGTTCACCTCCCGGATCTCATAAGACCCCTTTCCGTCATCGGAAGCACAGATGACAGGAAGGATCGTGACGTTCTTGTCATTCCCCCAATTATACGTGAGATATGCCCCGAAGTGAGGGTTGGGTTCAATCGCCAGAAACAAGTCGCCCTCGCTCTGGCGCAACGCCGCGATCGTATCACCGATATTGGCACCAATATCAATGCAGGTAAGCCGTCCGATTTTCTTGCTGGCGTAGGCACCGATTCGCTGTGGCAGCCGATCGTACAATGGACAATCGTTCAGATAGATCGGCAATTTGTGCGACAGTGGCATTCGCAGGGTCTGGCCGTGAATTTCAAACTCGCACGCTGGATCATGCAACAGCCGGACCGCCACCTTGCGTGCGAGGTCCCATGCAGATTTCATGGGTCCCCGTGCGCACAGATACCTTCGCAGAATCCAGGTCGCGCCGGTCATGGGGGTCGGGGTTTGCTGCCGGTGTGGCGGACGGTGGTGGCCACCTCACGAATAGGCATCGCGCTTGAGCAGCTCGAAGTCCGTCCCGGTCAAGGCCGGCCGCTGGCGCAAGCAGTTGATCGGCCCGGCAACCCGCATCTTTGATAGAAACTTGAAGGCCAACGGGTGAACCGGATTTTTCGAGAACAAATGAAGCCCGACACCATTGGTGTTGAAGTGCAGCCCGTGCTCGCGCGCCACCCACCGCAGACTTGCTTCGGCGAAGATGCCGACATGCTGCCCGGTCTCCGGCACGTAATACCACCACTCGCCCGGCTTGGGCAGAGAGGGCGGCATCAGCATGGTGCTGAAAAACAGATTCGGTGCCATGGCAAGCATCTGGGCAATCTCGCCAGCCGGATCAACCAGATGCTCGAAGACCTCAAACGCCGTGACCCCAGCGAGCGGGCCGCTCGAAGGCGCATGTTCGAAGCCGCGGGCATAGAGATTCTCAGCATACTTGTCAGACCAAAGAAAGTCGAAACCGCGGTCGCGCATGAGTCGCACAAACAGACCGTGGCCGCCGCCGTAATCAACGTAGCGGCCGTCGGAGTTGAGAAATGCCTGAATGATCGCCTGGGTGACCACCTCAAAGCGCTTGTTGCGGCTGACCGCGCCGACATCGAGCGCACTGAGAGCCGACGAGTAGGCAGCTTCCAGCCAGTGGGGCTGCTCGGTCTGCACGTACTCGCAGCGCGTGCAGCGGAAATAGGACACTTCCACACGGTGAAGCATCTTCAAATGACCAAAATCCCACGCTTCCGCCCCGCAAAGTCTACATTTCATCGTTTGATTCCTTTCGTCGCTTCGCCCAATTCCATAAAAATCCGCTTATGTGTCGCCACGCTCTCGTCCCATTCGAAGCGCAGCGAGTGGGCACGGCTTGATTCCCGCCAAGCCCGATCCCGGCACCGTCCCTCCGCATCGCGCAAGGCCGTCGCAAGCGAGTCGGCAGTCCTTTCGCGCGCCACCACCACGCTCTCGCCACCCACCTCAAGCTCTGCCTCACCGGGAAAAATCACCACCGTGGTCTCCAGCGGCAGCGCCTCAAGAATCGGAAAGCCGAAGCCCTCAAAATCTGAGACATATAGCATGATGTCAGCATTGCAGATTTCCTTGAGCAGATCACTCCGTGACAAGCGCCCTAACAGGGTGATCCCAGCCGGCGGCGGGGACCCGATCCGCTTAGCCACCGCTGCCGCATCGCCGGTGATGCGAAGCTCTCGTCCACTCCACCCGCAGCGTTGCAACGCCGCCAGGCACAGATCCAATCGCTTTCTATCGTTCGCGCCGTCGAGAAACAGATAGCGGTATGGCATCCCGCTGCGATCTCCCTTGCTCTGGAGCAATCCAGGCGATGCCAACCGCACATCGGTGGGCATGCCATGTCGTGCCACCACCATTTTCCGTGCGGCGGCGGGGAAAAACTTGTGCAGATCCGCCGCGGTGGACTCGGAAACCGCAATCAGGCGCTCTGACTGCCGAATCATCGTCCGCAAGGAAATGTTCATATAAGCCCGCGCCCGCCATCCGGCGCGCGGCGGCGAACGCAGTCCGGCAAAGTCGTGCAGCGTCGAAACACATGGAAGCGGAGGGAACCAGGCTGTGAACTGGGTCGGATACCACAGCGCCGTATAGCCATTTGCCGCAAGCTGCCGGCCCACCTTGTCGCGCCACCAAATGCCCCCCAGCGTGGTGGTCTCCCAGCGCACACCCAGCTGCGTGCAGCGCTCGAAAACCTCCCGATCCAGCCGCCGCTCGATCCCAACCGGTAGCACAAAACCCTGCCCGGCCAAACCATGAAGCACCTCCTGCATGTATAGGCTAACGCCCCCACGCGACGATTCGGGCTGGAACGCGGTGCAATCAAAGGCCAACATGGTCCGCCAGATTAAATGAGGCGTCGAGGGCTATCAGGCGACAGGCTCACCTGAATCGGGCGCTCAACTGCGCGGAAAGCGACAACATGACTCGCGAAAGGTAGCTGGCAATTTCCGTGCGCAGCGGCGCGGGCACGCCGATATACAGGAATGCCGGCGCAATCAGCAGGAAGTAGGCCGCCATTTTGATCGCCACCTCGGTTTGCAAGGCCAGCGTCGAGAACAGGCCATGGGTGAAGGGCGCATAGAGAACCATCACCACGCCGGTAAGCAAGGCAGGGCGTGCGACCCACGACACCACCGAGAGGTAATTAACACCGAGATGCCGACTGGTAATCATGGTGGCGAAGCCGAAATTAATGATCACACTGGAGACGATAGAGGCGATCAGGATGCCCGTGAGCCCGTATGCGGCACTGAGTGGAAACGCCGTCGCAACAAACAGCAACCCTTCGCCAAGACACACATATTTGATCTTGTGAACGTCTTTGCTTAAGGAAGCAAATCCCACATGAAATTTGCCGGTACAATAGAGGAAAATCACAACCCCGAGCAATGAGTCATTGATGATCGGCCACGAAATTTTGCCCGATGTCCAAATCCCAATAGCCGGCTGATTGAACATGGCCAACCCGACCGCGCCCAAGGCGGCAATGGTGCTCGTCAGCATGAACAAATCATGGAACCGACGGCGCAGTTGCGCGGTCTCCTCACGCACGAGCATTTCAACCAAGCCGGACGCGGAGGTTTCAAAAATGCGTCCAACAAATTGTTGGACCAAAGCGGATAGCTTGGTGGCAACGGCCCAGATCGAGGCGCTCTCCAGCCCCAGGCCACGGCTGATGACAATCACCTGGCTGGTGGAAACCAGCTGGGTGCCCAGATTCAGCACGAACAAGCCACTGCCGTAGGAAAACATCTTGCGGAACAGGGCCATGTCAAACCCCCTCCCCCAATGCCCCTTGGATGGATAGAGCCGGAGCCGGAAGCAGGCATGAATGGCGATGGACACGCCAACGATGAATCCGACTATCCCCGCGGCCGAAAGACTATAGAGCTTCCATCCGGCCAGAAATCCTAACCATAATGTCAACAAGCTGCCCAATTGGCAGGCGATGCTTCCCAAATTGTTGATGTCCAGGCGTTGGTGCGGCCAGAGGGGAGACGCGGCGGCGCGGGTCATCAAGGTCAAGCCACCCACGCATGCTTGGATGGTGCCGAGTTGCGCGAAAATCGACCTCAGGTGCGGGGGAATGCCCAGCAACGAGGCCCCCAGGAAGACAAAAGCAGTCCCCATCACCGCCACCGTCAGGCCTTGCAGCATGAAAATGCCGCAACCGGTCACCAGCACACTGCCATACTCCCCCCCATCCATGGAGTCCTTGTGATTACTCAGAAAGCGGGCGATTGAACCGGACATGCCAAACTCCAGCAGCATCAGGTACCCCGTGAGTTGGGTGATCAACGCCCACAGCCCGAATTCCTCCTTGGTCAGGTAATGCAACGCGAGCGGAACTGACGTGAGCGTGTAAACAACGCTGGAGCCCAGTGCCGCGTATCCGGTAAACAGCCCGTTGATGAAACGCGTGGCACGGGAAATGGAGGGCCTCGCTTCTAACATATTTGGCGTGAACGGAGCATGGAGACCGGGGACGGCGGATGTCAGCGCTTGGCCATAGCCAATTGGGCTGGAAGCGGGCGATTGCTGGGCATGAGGTGCTCAAACTTGCGCCGCTTCATATAGGCGGGAAGCGGCAGATTGTTCTCAAGCAGGCGGATCATGCCATAGCCCATGATCAGGGTGGATGCGCCATCCTTGAAGGTGCCGAAAATGAACACAAAGAAGATCGGAGCCCACACCAGCGGAATTCCAATAATCAGGGCCAACGGAAACCACTCGGTGTTGCGACAACGCTGAATCTGACGATGGGCGTGCACGGCGAGGCGAATCTGGGCCAGCAGTAAGAAGAAGAGCCCGACATAACCGATGGTGCGGATCGTTTGCACGGGCCCGCTATGGTAGTCACCATTCGCCAGGATGGTTTCCCGGTGGCTGTCGAATCCGGACACACCGAAGCGCGCCCCGGCATTCTTCGCCCCGAGATTGCGTTGCATCGCCAGTTCCTGCGCGGTGAATCCGAGTCCGACTCCAAACCACTTGTTATGAATCCAGCGGTCAGTGAGCAGCACCTCCTTCCAAATCTCAACGCGCCACTCGGTGGAATTCGCGGTGGAATCAAGATAGCGCTGCTCCCAAGTACCAGGCAGGAATGCCAGCGAGCGCTGGACCGTGCCAGGCAATGGCATCGCAGAATTCACCGCGGCCAACAAAGCAACGCCCATACCACCAACCAGAGCCGATGCCAGCAGTGAGGAAAAGCCACCCCGATACCAGATTCCAACCAGCAGCGTGAGGCCCAGCGAGCCCATCGCATTGCGGTAACCACTCACCGCGCCCATCGCGCAGGCCACCAACAGCAGCAACCCCCAGCGGAAACGAAAGCAGGCTTTCAATGGCGAAATGAAGGTCGAAATCCACAGCGCGAGCGTGGTTCCAGTGGTACCGAGATACTGGTTTTGGCTTAACCCAATTCCGCTCTCATCCTGGGTTTTCGTGTCATCCGAGCCCATCGAACCCACCCCATACCACCTGCCGATGGATGGGCTGATCATCCCAACAACCCCGAGCATCAGGTTCAGAATGCCACCCACGATCGTGAGCCTGAGCACCGCCTTCAACTCGTTTTCAGGAACGCGCAGACCGCTCAGGAAAATGGCTGTGAGAAGGGAAATGCCAACAACATAGTATGCCTTGCCCCCGACGGTAACACCTCCGAACAAATTCAACCCGACCGGATTTCTCATGTACACCTGGCCAACCATGATGGTCAACGCCAGAATCCAGAATTCCATTTCGGTGAACGCCATGCGCCACGGAAGTTTGCGCATCAACAGAAGCAGAATGGAAAAGCCCACATAGAGAAATTGGGCGATAAGCAGCGTGGTGGGACCTCCAGGCAGACTCAAGGTCAGATTCAACGCGCCAAGAAAAGGAATGATCAGCCAGATCTTCCTCCCCAGCAGCACGCAGCCGAGCAGCACCCCGGTCCCGACGATCCAAGCGACAACCTCAAATTGCGCGGTGGCAGCGGAAATTCCCAGATAAAGTGCGATGAACGTCGAGACGACGCCGAAAATAATGACTTTGATCTTATTGGAGTCCATGGGAGAAGAGAGGCTCAGTTGTCAAATTTCAAATTTCAAATTTCAAATTTCAGATTTCAGATTTCAGATTTCAGATTTCAGATTTCAGATTTCAGATTTCAAATTTCAAATTTCAAACTTCAAATTTCAAACTTCAAATTTCAAACTTCAAATTTCAAACTTCAAACTTCAAATTTCAGAATTTAGATTTTAGATTTTAGATTTTAGATTTTAGATTTTAGATTTCAGAGGCCGGCGGGTGCCTTGAAGCAACACCCCACCGAGAAGCGATGCGGCCACACATAACAGTCCGCTCACGAAACACGGCACTGCGATTGGAAGATAGGTTGGTGTGTACTCCAGCTCGACGCGACCACCGGAGCCGGCATTCGCCTGGGGAATCAGCGAAAAACATACAGCTTGTTTCGCCAGACGCTCCTTGGAAGCACCATTCTTCACATTCCACCCAGGGTAATAGGTATCGGTTCTCACGATGGATTCTCCGGCAGGTAGAGTCGAAGCATCAAGAGTCAAAAGGTTGTGGGTTTCTGCGGAGATCCGCACCGCGGCGGCACTGCCGGAGGACTGCAGCCGAAAACGAGCTGAGCCAAGCTCGTCCCCGGCGCGCCGCAGCCACGTGACGCCGTCGACTTGGTCATCGAAATAGTCGGCTCGCCAGGCCTTTGGCACGCGTGCGGCCTCTGGCGGATATACGTGGAGACTGCAAGGCTGTAGCGCGGAATAACCCTGAACAACATGCACGTGGTACATTGCGGCAGTCGCTAGCGGGAACAACGCATCTCCGGTCTTCACGCCCGCTTCATCCAGCCTCAACCCGCCGGCAAGCATACTTCGGGCTGTGTTCTGGGCCGGCCCACCTGCCGCCAAGCGCTGCCAAAGCGCGACGGGGTGGGAGGGACGGAAGCGCACATGGAACATGACAACCGGCACTGCGCTGACCAATAGAGCAAACGTCAGAACGGTTTGAAAGTGCCGGCTGTCCCTTCTTGTCAAAGCAAATGCCAGCAGAGCAACTGCCACCAGGGTGATGGCTGCCTCGGGATTTCTCAACGAAACCTCTTGGGCAAAGCTGTCGACCTGGTGCCTTCTAAGGGCGCCCATCATGAGAGCATCGCCCTTGTCTGCGTCCAATGCCACCGCTTCGATTCTCGTTTTGAAAAGCGGGTACACCCACCACGCCAAGGCACTGGTAGCTATGCTGGTGGCGATTAGCGTTCCCACCAGGGTTCGCACCAACCATCGGTGTGGCTGCGCCTTGCCCTCGAGGATCGCTTGCGCAGCCAGTGCAGCGAGAATGATCAAACCCATTCCAGCAAGTGCCGAACAGCGACTGTAGAGAAAGACCACCAGCGGGGTTGAAACGACGCACAGATACATCAGGATCAACAGGCACGATTGACAGACTGCCATTCCGAGTTCCCCCTTGGCCCTGCGCAAGGCCCAACCTCCCCACAAGGCCAGGAACGTCCCTCCGATTCCACAAAACCACTGGAAGCCCATGCCGTTCATTTTTGTGACATGTCCGACATCCAGGGTTTTGAACGTTCCGAACATCCACGGATAATACGAGCCTAATGAGAAGGGTACGGCCAAAACGCGATAATACCAGGCGCAGGTGCCAAGGGTTTCCATGGAGCGCGCGCTACTGAAGAAAAACTCGACCTGGTTAAATAGCACAGGGGCCGCCAGCAGCCCTCCGATTACTCCAGAGAGCGCGGCAATCCCGAAGGCGCGGTGGAATTGCCTGGGGGCCTTCATCAGCGCTGCCCCCAGGAAACCCAGCGCAAAGAGCACCAGATAGATGTGGCTCTGGAGATTGCCGGCATAGAACACCAAGCCACAGAGCAGCCCACCGAGTCCGGCATGGACCCACAGGTTTCGCTGCATCGCTCTGAGCCACACCACCCACAGGTATGGGAAATACAGAAATGACCCCTCAATCCACGGATGCCCCCAGTATAGCGTGAACCATCCCGCATACTGATAGGTCAGCGCCAAAATCCCCGCAATGACAGGATTCACCTTGAGGGCTCGGAGCAATACGAACATCCCAAGCCCGGTGAGAATCCCGCGCAGAATATAGTTCCAGTTGTATGCCGCTTCAAATGGCAGAGCTGCATAACACAACAGCCGCACCGGATCGGTGCCATTGACGTGCGCGTCGGCCAACAACGGCCTCCCCCCGTAGGTATATGGATCCCACCAGGGGATTTCCCCGGCATGATACGCGCCGTAAATCGCATATTGCAGCGGCAAATCGTAGGTGAATTGATCGATGATATGGTGGTTTTGCGGAATCCCGTCCGCGGCCGGATCCATGAATTTGAACTGTTTGAACAAATCCGGACCGATATCCAGCGGCGCGAGCATGCGCCCACCCCACAGCGCACTGCCGTAGATGGCAGCCGAAAGGGCGACACTTGCCAAAAGATACCAAACGACAGACTTCATCTGGGTCATGCGGAGTGTGCCCTGGCGATGGCAATCAGGCTCTGGCCAATGGGTGGGCGGAGCAGGCGGCTTTCAAAGGCATGGACCATCGGGAAAATCACGCGGTCAAATGTCCTAACTTGGTTGATGTCAAAACTCATGCTTTGCATGACCTTGAAGCGCAGCCACCATGCGAAGTAGCCGACAAAATTGAAGTAATGGAGCGCGACGATATCAAATCCCGCGAGTTGCAGTTTGGCATGGAGGTCAGCCCGGGTGTAGCGACGGAAATGGCCGAAATGCGCGTCTAGTTTGGAAAAGATCTCAGGCCGGGCTGGCACAAGAATGCACAGATGGCCGTTGGTGGGAAGCAGGATTTGCCGCACTCTTTTCAACTCGGCTTGATCGTCCTCAATGTGCTCCAGCACGTTGACCATCACCGCTGAACTGAAGGATTCGCCACCGGGCAGATCGCGGGTGGTCCCGCCCAGGAGACGAACGTCCGGAAGGCGCTTGCGAAATGCATCCTGAAACCGCAGGTCGGGCTCAAGTGCCACGAGGTTTTGGACGCCCGGCAGGCGCAGAATCGCTTCACTGGTCTGCCCCACTCCGGCACCCACCTCGAGGACGCAGTTGCCCAGGTGGGACTTGAATTCATTGATGATGGCATTCCGGTAATTGACCGCCTCGGCGAGAGCGGCAAATTCGAAATCCTCGGTGGCAGCCATGGCATTGGGCGGTTCCATAATTCCTGGGATTCTAGACGAAGAGATTGTATTTGAGGATACACCAAATGGCCCGAATTCCGTCTCGCCAACCGATCTTCTTGCCTTCCTCATAGGTGCGGCCATAATAGGAAATAGAAACCTCGTACAAGGGCACCCTCAGCTTGGCGACCTTGGCGGTGATTTCAGGCTCGAAGCCGAAACGGTTTTCCTGGATGGTGATTCGTTTTAGAATGTCCCGGCGGAAGACCTTGTAGCAGGTTTCCATATCGGTGAGATTGAGGTTGGTGAACATGTTTGACAACAACGTCAGGAACCGGTTGCCGATACAATGCCAATAATAGAGCACGCGGTGCATGCCGGAACCCAGGAAGCGGGAACCGAACACGACGTCGGCCCGACCGGTTAGAATAGGCATCAGGAGTTTCGGGTATTCGTCCGGATCGTATTCAAGGTCGGCATCCTGGATGATGACAATCTCGGAAACGGCCTCGGCAAAGCCGGTTCGCAACGCGGCGCCTTTGCCCAGATTCACCTCGTGGGTGAAGATCCGGATGCGCGGATCGGACTTGGCGAGTTCCTGCATGCGGAGCCATGTGCCGTCCTTCGAGCAATCGTTGACCATCACCAGTTCGCCAACCTCGGGGCGAGCCAGCACGCGCTCGACAATGAGGTGAATGGTCTGTTCCTCGTTGTATACCGGCATGACAACTCCGAGACAACCGATTGGGATTTCAGTAGGGTTCATGAGGGGTAGGATTGGCCAACGATGCGCCTAGTGGGCGGGTTGCGCGGTAGCCGTGGCAGGACCCACCAGACACCACTCGTACAGGGCACCTCGATCTTTGGAGGAGAGGCCGGTCGAACGCATGAAGGAATAGCGGATCTGCTTGTGCTCCCTTTGCATCCAGGCATCAAGTGAAATACCATATCGTTGCTGGATGCCTTGGTCGGTCGCGACGACATAGTCCGGGATCGGAGGCTGCCGCGATGGTTCGTCGCGCGGAACTCCAATCTCCCGCAGAACCCTGCTTCCCAAGGGCTTGCACAAACCATAACTGGTATCCCTGAATGCGCAAGCATAGCCGATGACAGCCTCGCCTGGCGGGAGATGCTCGCGCATCGGCTTCAAATCGTCCCGCAGATTTTCCCACAACTCGTATTTGTCGAGGATTGCGCTTACCGTACCGGCAATCGGGCTCACGCTCCGACACATTCGAAGCACTCCAAGGGGCAGCAGCGGGCGTGCCGGGGTCAGGATGATGACCAGGATCACGCTCGCCATGGACACGCATGCCAGCGGTGGCGCGGCGCGCGAAAGCAGGAAGCGATGGAACGGCCTGACTCGTGAGAATGCCAGTAGCAGCAACGGAAGAAAGGGTGCGGCATTGCGTGCGGAGTGGCCGCTGCCGAGTTCCATGAGCAAGGCCACCCAAGCGACGACGCCACCTGCAACAACTGCATTTTGCCACCACGCCACCGGTCGCTGGCGCGTACGTCTGGTGAGCCAGCATCCGATAACCGTGCCGCCAGCTAGAAAGCAGCCAATCGGAAAGCCCGCGCCGGCGTCGCCCTCGTAAACCATGTCGCCAAAGCCGATGCCGACGAAGCTGCGGTGAGATTGTTTCAGCCATGCCAGGAACGGTGAAATATGTGATTCAGCCCGTTTGATCGCGGCGTTGACTGTATCGGTGCCCACCATGACGGGAGGGCGGGCGAGATCGGTTCCGGCGATGATGAGATTGGCCATGGCAGCGGCGACCGGGTTGCCGGTGCGGAAGCCCCACTGGTCCGTTGGATCGCCCGTCCAAGTGCCGGTGTGTCGATAACTCAGCACCGCCAATGGTAGGAATGACGCCAACGCCATCACCGCCAGGCTGAGCACCGCCGGCCGCTTGAAAAAGTTGGACCTCCAAGCAGCCACCAAAAACAGGACACCCAACGGCAGCAGCAGTGGAAGATTGGACAGCTTGGCACCTGTTAGCAGGCTGGCCGCCAGACCTGTGAAGGCGCAGGCGATTGAATCGCGGCGGCGGATCGCCACGCCTGCGAATGCCAGGCAGGCCACCGTGAAGAAGACACAATAGCCGTCGCTCTGAATACCACTGCATTGCAAGGCGACGCAGTTTGCGCAAGGCAGCAACCACATCCAGATCAACAGCGGCCTCCGCGCCACCCCCAAAGTTCTTCCTCCCAGATAGATCAATCCGGGCAACATCAGAAAAGGCAGATAGGAAAGCAGAAACAGCGCCCGGTCGCTGTGCGTGAGTAACAGCAATGGAATCGACTGCCACTCCAGGCCGCAACTGCTATAATCCAGCCGGCCATCGAGCGTTCCAATCCAGTACCACCGGCCTGCTGCCAGCCAGTCAAGGGACCTAGGCAAACGATAGGTGACAGCATCGAAGCTCCACGGGATATAGAGTAAGGCCGCCGCCAGGGACAACCCCGCGACAAGGCAGAAACCCAGTGCCAGCCAGCTTCGCGCATAACGGTGTCGCCATGCAAGCCGGCACCTAACACCCGAGGCAAGCGACCGGCTCTGGCACCACCAGAGAAATCCACAACCGATGAGCACAGGCATCAACAAGCCATAGCCGGTGCCATTCAACCTACCCATTGCTGAAAGGATCCAACCAGCCGCTGACGCCCAAGCGCTCCAGATCAGCCAGAGGCCTGCCAAGCGCAGCACCAATGGCCAGTCGCGATTGCGTCCTGCCGCGCGTTCGTATTGATAGTGGGTTTGATGCATGGGTCAACTCAATTGGGCGGACAGGAGTCTGTGTGGCCGGTGCAAGTCATTGTTAGCAGGAGTTACGGATGCCCCGCAAACTCGTAGACCGTAAGATCCAGCCCCCAAGGCACCGCCGCCTGGCAAAGATGGCGCCTCACATAGAGCCGCTGCCAGAGGGTCGGGTCCGGGGGCTGGAGCGGAAACGTGGGCAGGACGCCGAAACGGTCGGTGGCGGCGGCGCTGGTGTTGTCGACGATGAGGATGTCGCCGGGCTTAGCGGCGGCATAGGCAAGATGCTCGTAGCGTTGGCGCACCTGCCGGGGCGATGCGAGAGGCAGCGTCCACCAGCGGAGTGAATGCTTGTGGTCGTTGGCAGCGGCCGCCCAGAACAGGTGCGGGATGTACACCGCGCGGTTCGCGGGAATTCCACCCAGCACCTCGACAATCTCCGCATTAAAATCCGGACAACCCGCGCGGATAAATTGAAGCAAGCGGTATGGCAGGATAGTGGCATGCAGCAGGACCAGCAGCCCTAACACAATTGCGGGAGACCGGCGCTCGCCACTGACCCCGGCCGCAACCACGCACACCATGATTGCCGCGAATGGCGCACCGAATGCCAGATAATGAAAATTCTCACAGCGGGTGACCGTGTGGACTCCAATCACCGTCGCGAAGAGCGCCGGTGCCAGAAAGCGGATTGCCGGCGGCAGCGGGGGGGCAACTTGACTTTGATCGTGATAGCAGCCCGCGACGAGCGCCCCAGCGGCTGTCGCGCCGCCGGCCCACAGGATCACGCCGCCACCGAGTCGGTAGTTTGCGAGCCCGGCAACGACCGAATTCCAGTTTTGATAGAACGACTTTTGAACGGCGAGGTTGGCGCTAAACTGGCGCAGAGCGTCCGGTTGGGTCAGGAACCATGCCCCCACCGCGAGGCATCCCAACATAAAGCACCCGGCCCGCACCCGCCATTCCCTTGCCACGCTGGCTGGCTGGCTGCGGGCCGCCAGCCAGTCATAGCCAAGAATCACTACCCCCAGGACCAACCCGTATGGATGGAGTGTCGGACAGACCCATGCCATGGCTCGCGCGAGCCAGCGCCATCGGGCATGCTGTTGGTCGAGGCGCGTCACCGAGTTGGCGAACCACAGCAGCACCACGGCCACCGAGATTGACTCGAAACGGTTGCCCGCACACGCCAACAATAACAGGCGGTCGGATAGTATCAAAATCACGCAGGCTGCAACCGGCCACACCTTCCTGGTGGCCGCCCAAACCAGGCAGGCCGCCGTCAGGGCTGTAAGCAATTGGCACAGCGAGAGGACCGCGATATCGGCCATGCGGCCATAAGGGAGCATGGAAAAGATCGCCCCCCTCAGCCACATCGCGCCTGGCCAATGGTGGCCCCAAGCGCAACCATAACCGTCAAAGTTGCCGAGAAATGGAATGCCCAGATCAAACGGCTGTTTTGCCACCGCCAAAGGCAGCGCATAGAGGATACCGTCGCCGCTGGGGATGGCGAAGCGCTGTGCTAACAGGCACACAAGGATCAGCCAGCTGGCCGATAGCGCGGCGGCGGTGGCAATGATAACTTTGCGGGACGCAAAGAACCGCACGGGAACAATTGGAATTATTTCGTTTGGCCGCCGCCATTGACCCCGCTTGAAGTTCATGCTGAACGCAGCCGGCGCCGGCGCAGGTCCAGCGCAGTTCAACCCCGAACTCATTCACTTGTCCTCCGATATCGTCCCCTGCAGACATCGAACAATTGTCCCAATACCGCGAACAACCCGCCGAAACCCTTGATCTTGGTGGGGGTCTTGCCGCTCGCCGGATAGATCCGCGAGACAGCAACCTCTTTCACGCGGAAACCACGCTTCGCAGCCTCGATGGCAAGATGATAGTGCAATTGATAGCGGTCGAAACAGGGACGGAATATGTCAATCGCGGGATCCACCAACAACCGCCGGCTATAGGCCCGGAAGCCGTTGGTGGTGTCGGTGTAATGGAATCCGGAAGTCAGGGATATGAGTGGCGCATGCAACAACCGGACCGCCAGATAGCGGGACAGCGGGGTGTTCTCATGATGGCCGCCTGGTATGAAGCGCGAGCCTTGCACATGATCCCATCCCGCTTCAAGCGCCTCGACAAACGATGGAATGGCCCCGAGTCCGTCCTTGCCGTTGCCGTCGATGACGATGACTCCCGCGTAACCTTCCGCCATGCAATAATCCATGGCCATGCGCATCTGGGCGCTGAGTTTGCCCGGTCCGGTTTTGACCAGCAGGGCCTTGGCATCGACCTCGCGCATGAGCGCCTCGTCCAATGAATCATCGGTGCTGCCTCCATCCGCGATGATCAGATCAACCGAGGATCCAAATGCGTGCATCGCCCGGAGTTGCTTGCGGACCTTTTCGCCTTCGTTGATAACAAAAACACAAATCGCCCAGCGCTGTTTGCGAGGGCGATGCCAGGCGACACGATAGGTTGGAACGCGATGATTATCACCGCAGGACTGGAACTCGGGCATGGACAAGGTCGTTAGGGCGAATTCGGCGCGGTCCGTCAATCTATCCAGCCGCGCGGGCGGCGCGGCTGCCCGGTATTTGGCCCCGCATTTGCAACCTGCCAACCTGGCGGAAATCAGGGCCGGGCGGGGGCGTCCGATCCTACCACCGATTCCTTCACGATGCTGGACAGGACGGTGTCCTCGAGCAGCACGGAACTGTTGGACTCCTGGGCAATGAAATACAGCGGGCGACTGCGCACCTCACCCAGGATGATGCCGACGTATTCGCTGAGCACGGCGAGAATCAAACAGACGAAAAAGAACATGCCGCTGAGTTGCAGCGAGAGCGTGGTCCAGCCCGCGGCAACATCGGGCTTGAGAAAATAGATGATCACTACGTAGCCTGCATACAGCAGATTGAGAAACGCGCCGAACAATCCCGCGGCGGTGACCATGCGCAGCGGGTGGCGGGAATTGGCGGCGAGCAGATCCACGGCGGTGGCCAGCTCGGTGCGCCAGGTGGTGACGCGGGGTTGGCCCAGCCGGGTCTGGAGTGAATAGGTGAAAAACTCGTGGTGGTATCCGAGCGTGAGCGTGAGCACGCGAAGATAGCGGCTTTGCTCTCTAACCTGGAGCATGGCGTTCACCGCCTGGCGGCTCATCACCCGCAGATCGGATACTCCGCGCTTGATATCCACACCCAAATGCTTGAGGCAATAGTTGCGGAACTGGCTTCCCGCCCACTCGCGAATTCGCGAGCGGCTCAGCGAATTTGTCGCCATGCCATGGACGATGCCGCCGTGCTTGCGGCACTGGTCAATCATCTGCGGGATGATATCGATCGGATCGGTCCGCGGATCCAACGTCACCACAAAATCGCCGATGGCTGACTCAATGCCTGCGGACAGCGCTACATCCCTGCCGAACGGCCTGGACAGCCGCAAGTAACGCACACGCTGGATTTTCTTGAGCAACGCCTGCACAATAGCTGCCGTGCCATCCGTCGAGCCGTCATCCACCAGCACGATTTCAAAAAAGCGGAAGGCGGCGCCAACGATCCGATCGATCTCGACGACAATGTCGTCAAGCAGCAGCGCATCCTGCTGGAGCGGAATGACAATGCTGATGACGGTGTTGGGATCCATGGGTGTGAATAAAGGGCTGAAGCAAGAGGCAGGCAGGTTCGGCCTCGGACTGACCACCTGTCCGCCCGCATGGGCCGCGGCAAGATGCGGAGCACGGAGCGTGCATCACCGGTTTGCCCCTCGGTGGCAGTTAGGGAGTGGTGCAGCCGCCACGCCCAACCAATCTATCCACTTCATCCTCGACATCGAAGATGTTGTCGATTTTCCCGCCCATGACGTGGACGACGGCGGGAAGTGTTGGATCGCGGTGGAACAGGATCGGTCGGCCATCGTCGATTTCACTGAGCGGCAAGAGGGTCTTGACGGTCCACAGCGAGTCGCGGTGGACGGCCCCGCGCAGCGCTGGCAGATATCGCGAAGCGTCCGCGACCATCATCTCGAAATGGCTGTGCCTGGCGATGGAGTCAAAGATTTGATAGGGATTGGCGGCGCCGGTTTGCGCGTTTTCGAACCAATGGGCATGCGGCGTGTAGCGCACATGGCGGACATTCTGGGCTTAAACGATTGATTTTTCCTTATTCCACCGGGTTTCCAGCCGATTTTACATTTCACGGCGGTGGCTACATTCCTGATCCTGG
>Ga0118677_10008984_pt1 | contig 15797 bp, 11 predicted proteins | sample AliMusrvi5mmetaG_FD_86154 | JGI IMG/M metagenome (GOLD analysis project Ga0118677, IMG submission 86154) | reverse complement strand
GTTATGATGTAAAGGTAAAAGTCACCATGACATAGCAAAACAGGGGATGTATGTCAAATTATTCGGGGATTATACAAGCAGTGGGCTGCGCGGGCATGGAGAGCAGTCAAAAAAGCTGGCCGGATATTGGGCTATACTTTACCGAACATTTTCATTATGTCATCAATTTCGCTCTGGGAATTTATGGTGGGCTTTTTTAACTGAAAGCCGACCATACACGAATCAATTTTTTGCTCGATTCTCGGAGCCAGCACTTCAATCTCTTTTACCCTGTTTATGCTGGTGAAATACATATTGAAATCAGTTACGATGGTAAGTATCGCAGAAACGGAATCCTCGATGGGATACCCGGTGCTGCTGGCGCAGCGCTGCGCCAAAAGCGATGTCTTGTGAGAAACAGGAGCATACATTTCGAATCCTATGGAGGCCATGCCTCCGATCAGCCGGTGCAGTTTCTGAACGCACTGTGTGAACTCCACCTCCTGATATACGTTGGGAACATCAACTTGACGCAAGTCCGATGCGATGCGGCCAATTTCCGCCAGCAGTTCCAGTGATTCATCATAAAAATTTTGAAAAAACAAACTTACTGACATTACCTGGGCCTTTAGGTTTATGAATTATTTATATCCTTATTATACGGTGTTTAAGCCTGTTTGGCAATCGATTCCAGAACACTGGTCAAAAGAAGCCAGAATTTCTCCACACCCGGTATATGGACTTTCTCGGAGGGGGAATGACAATCTGTAATATCGGGTCCAAAAGAAATCATGTCAATATCAGGGCATTTTTTACCAATGATACCGCATTCAAGACCGGCATGCGTTGCTTCACGCTGCGGACGGAATCCGAAAAGTTTTTCATGAACCGCATCAACGCACTGGAGCACCTTTGACTGCAGATCGGGCTGCCAACCCGGATAGGGTATTTCGCTGAAGCAGTCCCCACCTGCAAGTTCCGCAACAGCATTAATCTGAGCCGCAACCTGGTCCATGCCCGAACAATGGGAAGAGCGCGGCATGAGCTCGATTTCAAGATAGACCCCCTGAATGCGCACAGCAGCAAGATTGCAGGATGTTTCAACAAGACCGGGAATATCCCGGCTCATGGCAAGAACACCGCTCGGGAGTCCCAGAAGTAGATTCAGTATGCGTTTAAAAACAACCGGAGGAATCGTCGGTGTTTTAAGCTCGGTCTCATCCACACTGAGCGCCATTGACGGTTCCTGTGGATGGGACAGGGCCAGGAGCTCAAATTGCCGCAGTATCTTTGTGCGGAACGGAGCAACCGTCTCAGCGGGCAGGCTGATAACAGCCATGGCTTCACGGGGTATGGCATTGTGTTTGTCACCGCCGGCAAGGCTGAACAGCGATGTTTTTATTTCCTGGCATGAAGCAAGCAGGTGCGCAAGCATTTTAACGGCATTGCCCCTGTTTTCATGAATATTAAGCCCGGAATGCCCTCCGCGAAGGCCGTCGATACGCAGCGCAAGTGCGGCATGGCCGGAAAATGGTTCAGTGAAGTGCAGCGGAAGCCTGACCGTCATCCTGCCGCCTCCGGCGCACCCAATGCAAACGGCGCCGGTCTTTTCGGAATCAAGGTTGAGAAGTATTCTGCCGGAAAGCAGAACCGGATCAAGCTTCATAGCCCCTTTTAGACCTGTCTCTTCATCCAGGGTCAGGAGTATTTCAAGCGGTCCGTGAATACAATGCGGGGAAAACGCGGCAGCAAGGGCTGCAGCTACTCCGATGCCATTGTCAGCGCCAAGGGAGGTGCCGTTTGCCCTGATCCATTCCCCCTGTCTGACCAGCTGAATGCCTGAAGACGTAAAATCAAAAGCACATTCGCTGTCTTTCTCGCAGACCATGTCAAGATGCCCCTGCAAAATGACAGTCGCTGCCATTTCATACCCGGGTGTTGCCGGAACCAAAAGGCAGATATTTCCTGCGGAGTCTTTTTTGTATGCGCATCCAGCGGCTGTGGCCTGCGCGCAGATAAAATCCCCCAGGGCATGTTCATTGCCCGAGCAATGCGGGATACTGCAAATATGCGCAAAATAGCGCCAGAGCGCTTCAGGTTGCAGAGCTTCAATGGCCGCAGTAGTATATAAGTCAGACATAGGATACCTGCAATCAGGCTCAAACAACAAAGCACCCGAGCTTGCAGCCCAGGTGCCCGAGTTCAGATGATGGTCCCAACGGGAATCGAACCCGTGTTTTCGGCGTGAGAGGCCGACGTCCTAGGCCGCTAGACGATGGGACCCGTAAAAAAAATGGCTGGGGGACAAGGATTCGAACCTTGATAACCAGCTCCAGAGGCTGGCGTACTGCCGTTGTACGATCCCCCAGCAGTAGAAGTTACGTAAAATATTTTTATAGAATAAAATATCTTTATCCGAAGGTCAAGAGTAAAGTTACAGAACCACTTGAATAATAAACAAATTCATATACTTCCGTGCAATCATGCTCAGCGCCAAAATGATTTTGACAATGAGTACGTCTTTACCTATAATCCATTGAATTTATAATCGTCTTTCCAAAACGAAAGGTAAGCAGAGCAGCATGTCGCAACAGAAAAATCCCCGGCAGCAGCAATCTCTTACAGAAGATGCAAAAAGCAGGATATCGCAGCTGCTTGATCAAGCTGTCGCCACCGCCCGCGCGGAAACGCAGTTTGACGCCTTTTTCCAAAAAGCAGCAGAACAGCTCAAGGCAGAAGACGAAAACTGCACTATTGTTATCACGCGCAGAATTCTACGCGCGGATTACCGCGAGAAGGAAATTCTTCTCCAGATACTCAAATATTTTAAAGGCGTTGAGCATATTCAGTTTCTTCAGGATATGCTCGACCGCGAGGTCATTACCGCGCGCATGGGCCGCATTATTCTTGATATCTTCAACAAAAGCGACATGATACTCGAATCAGGCATGACCAGCCGCCTGCTGGACCTTGATGCCCTGTCGCAAAAAATCAGCAACTGCGTGCTATCCGGCGCTGTCGATACCGCTGTGGTTGAGCTTTTTATTTCCCGGCCCGCCAGCGAACAGCAGGGCATTATGATTGAACTCATCGCCGAGACCGGCCCCAAATGCGCCTTGTTTCTGGCCAAGCTCTTTGAAATCAGCAAACCCGCCGGACAGGCAATGCTCAAGCTGGCAGTAGCAGAACCTACTGAAGAATCCTACCGGCTGCTGATCGATATGTATGACAAAACCGGCAATAAGGATATTTTAAAGATCGCAAAAAAAGGAGCTCACGCACTCAGGCAGAAAGGTGTCGACGTCGACGCGGAATCAGGCAAAGAGTCCCAGGAGGCTGTGTTTAAATCGGCGGAGCTGCCCAGCCCTCGAGCGTTTACCACCATGATCGATGCCGAAGGGTTCCAGCTGCTTTTTATGCTCAAGCCGATATCCCAGCATGAAATAAAAATTTTCAATACCATGCTCAGCCAGGAAAAAGGCATTCAGGATATTGAAGCCATTACCGCGCTTCGTCGCGAAACCCGGCAGCTCATAGCTAATCTTTTGAACGACAAAAAAATCGAATTCATTGAAATCCCCGTCGCTCACGGCGTTTTTCTTATAAGTGAGGCGACCGCACTGGTCCGGCAGCAGGGGGGGATTCTTTCGCCAGTGCTGGTGCAATGGAACATGCTGTTTGCTGACTTTTTGCCGGCGCCTGGCCGCCCGGCAATTTATGATATTCTACAGCCCGATGAAATCCGGGCTGACGGCGAACTGGCCGGGAAAGCGATCAAACTTCTTGACATAACTGAAATCCCCTACTGGTTTATTGCCACCGGGAGCGGACGGGATATTTGGAGAACAACATGCCGTCAGGGGGCTCAGCAGGCTGAAACACCTGCCGAGGCGGCATTAAAGCTGGCGACTGAACTGTTTTTTACCGATGGACGTTTGAAGGCATTCGTGAGACGGCTGGAGGAGCAGGCATATATTTTCTATTTAAAAGGGCGCATTGATGCGGCAAAAATCGCTTTTGCGCAGGCTCTTGATCTTGCAACTCCCGGGCTGAAGCCAACGGATAATGCCTTCTGCCGTGAAATTATCCGCAGGGGCGTTGAATACTTCTTAGCACGGGATAACAAAGCAGGCGCATGAGTCCTGCCACACAATTAAATAATTAATGCACGGCACCTATGGAACCACAGATACCAAAAGGATTTCGAGATTTTCTTCCCGAGCGCATGCGCTTGCGTAAAAGGCTTATTGCGCAAATGACCGATATTTTTGAACGCTTCGGTTTTGAGCCCCTTGATACGCCCTGCCTTGAATATGCCGAAACACTTGAAGGCAAATACGGCGAGGAAGGCGACCGGCTGATCTACAAATTTCAGGACCGCGGTGAGCGCATGGTGGCGCTGCGCTATGATCTGACCATACCGCTGGCCCGTGTTGCGGCAATGCATCCCGAGATCATAAAGCCGTTCAAGCGCTATCATATCGCGCCGGTCTGGCGCGCCGACAAGCCCCAAAAGGGGCGCTTCCGCGAGTTTTACCAGTGCGATATCGATATTATCGGCTCTACGAGCATGTATGCCGACGGCGAGCTGCTTGTCATCACCTATACGGTTTTAAAGCAGCTCGGGTTTAAAAATTTTATTATCCGCATTAACAACCGCAAGGTTCTGAACGGCTTTGCCGTTAAAAATGGCATTGCCGAAGATAAACTTCCGGATTTTCTTCGCACCCTTGACAAGCTTGACAAAACCGGCCTTGACGGTGTTTTTGCGGAGCTCACGTCAAAAGGCCTGCTGACAGACACCCTCCGCGCTACCCTGGCGGGTCTTGCGGCGGAAAATGCGGCCAGCGATCATGACGGGAGTCTGAAGCTGTTTGCAGCTCTCGTTGATGGACATGAAGCGGGCATGACGGGAGTTGCCGAGCTGCGCACGATTCATGAAACCCTTAAAGGCCATGATGTTGATCCTGCCTGCTACCGCTTTGATTTTACCCTTGCCCGCGGCCTTGATTATTATACGGGCCCGATTTTTGAAACCATCGTCACGGAACCAAAAATCGGCAGCATCACCGGCGGCGGCCGCTATGACAATTTAATCGGCCTGTTTTCCAAAGACACCATTCCGGCCACGGGCACCTCCTTCGGGCTGGAGCGCCTGGTCACCATCATGGAGGAGCTTGGTTCGGCCGAGATCAAATCATCGCTAACGCGCGTCCTTATCACGCAGTTCGATCCGGCTCTCATGCCCCGCAATCTGGGGATAGCCCGCATGCTGCGCGATGCCGGCATCAATACGGAGGTCTATTTCAGCCCTGATAAGCTCAAAAAACAGCTCGCCTATGCTGCGAACAAGGCAATTCCGTTTGTTGCGATACTTGGCCCTGATGAAGACAGGGACGGCAATATTACGATTAAGAATATGGGGCTCGGGTCACAGCAAACCCTGCCGCAAAGCGAGCTTGCAGCCTGGCTCATTGCAGAACTCGGGAAACTATGAACTACGAAGGCCTCATTATCCGGCCGCCCAGCGAGGCAGACAGCCTGATACTGCAGATTGCGGTCGGCTGCTCGCATAACCGGTGCACGTTCTGCCCGGCCTACAAGGAAAAAAAATTCCGCATAAAATCTTTTGATGAAATTCAAAAAGATATCCGGCAGGCAGTCCGGCACTATGGCGAGGACAACGTGCGCCGCGTATTTCTCTGCGACGGCGATCCCCTGATAATCCCGCAAGAGCCATTGGTCGCCATACTGACTGAGCTCAATCAAGTATTTCCGCGTCTTCAGCGTATCGGTATCTACGGTAATGCCAAAAGCATTCTCCGCAAAACAGACGATGAGCTTGCAGCCCTCAAAAAGCTCAGACTCGGCATTCTGTATCAGGGCCTTGAATCCGGCGACCCGGTCACTCTTGAGCGCATAAAAAAAGGTGCGACCATCCAGGAGATGGTTGAAGCGGCGCTAAAAGTTCGCCGCACCGGCATAAAGCTTAATGTGACCGTACTGCTGGGCATCGGCGGCACGGAACGCAGCGCCATTCACGCCTCTCAAACCATGCGCGTGCTCAACCAGATGAAGCCAAACCACATCGGCGCCCTGACTCTTATGATCGTGCCCGGCACACCCTTACACGACGAGATGAAGCGCGGCGACTTTCAGCTGCCCGATAAATTCGACCTTGTGCGGGAGCTTCGCGACATGATTGCCGAAAGCGACCTTGAAAACTGTCTGTTTTTTTCAAACCATGCTTCTAATTATTTTCCGGTCGCGGCCCGCCTGCCCCGCGACAAAGAAACCATTTTGCAGCAGCTTGATTTTGTGCTATCCTCCCGTAACGATAAGCATTTGCGCAAGGAGTTCATGCGCGCTCTCTGACAGTACAATCAGAATATTATTTCAGCGGAAGGGTGGCCGAGCGGTTGAAGGCGGCGGTCTCGAAAACCGTTGTTCCGTTTTGAGCGGAACCGAGGGTTCGAATCCCTCCTCTTCCGCCATGTTATACTTTATCGAGATATCAAAGCAGTAAAAAAGCCCCTGAGGATTCAGGGGCTTTTTTTGCGAACAATAATAAGCGTGGACTAAAACCGGGCATCCAGCAGCATATAAAAATTGTTGATCCGCTCCGTGACCTTAGGCGGCTGGCCCCACATCCACAGGCCGGAATATTTGCGGTGAAGGATGGTATCGCCGACCCTGAAAAAGAAATTACTATTTATGGGCTGCAGATAATAGAAATCATAGGCATCGCCCCGGGTGTCGAGTTTGTGGAGCGGGTCTTCAGCGCCGGCGTTCAGGCCGAACCAGTACTTGGAACCGCTGTTGTATTCAAACCCGAGCTTGGGCTCATTTAGCAGTTCCCACGGGATGGTATACCTGACGCCCATATGCAGGGCATGGGCGTTGCGGTTAGAATTTCCGTTTTCATTCAGCAGGCCCGCGCGCAAAAGAGGAATCGGGCCAATGCCATAAGTTGTTGCCTTGCCGCTTGCATCTGATCTCTGAAAGCTGTAGCCGGCAAACCAATCAAACCCCGAGCCGAGAAACTTTTTAGATTCTATAAACAAGGTAAACTTCACCAGGCTCCCGAGGTCTCGGGGATTCTTGATCGGCACAACAAGAGGAATGCCCGGAAGTTCAGCCGTGGGAACCTCGGGGAAATAGGTAGTATTGAAAACCAGCAGGGTATCGCGCAGCCTGCCTGGAAGGCCTGTCTCGAACTGCAGCAGATAAAAATCCATGCTCCCGGTATTATGGTCCTGTTCTTTCCAATAGCCCTGCTCATTATCGGGAACTAGCCTGCTCCAAACAAACCTGACCGCGGAATCAGGCAGGCCGGTAAGCTGCGACAGATCGGTCGTAAGACCGACGCCGTCTGCTTCAGCATCAAACGTAAGCCCCGGATATGTCGATTTTCTGGGCGTGTCATCCCGCAGATCGCTGGGAAAGCTGTCCGTCGTGGGCAGCCGCCCAAAGGTGAGCGCCATAGGAAATTTTTCCCAAATCTTAAAATAATAATCCGCATACGCCCGTTCGACTCTTAGAGTATTGTCTCGAGGTGTTCTGGAATAGTTCAGCATATTGTCGTAAGGATAGGCGTCCGTATGCTGATCGTTCCAAATTTTGTACATCGTCAGGCGGGCGTGCAGCTTGAGATTGTTGAGAATATCGGTAGTCAGGTTCAGCCTGAATCGAAGGGTTGGTATGTCCTGCACATGCTGGTCTGTGGGATGCTCACCATTTTTTCCAAGACCGAGCTTGATGCCGTACAGATTGTTATAATTTGTTGAATAGTTGAACCAGTCGAACCGCGTGCGGAGATCGGCGCCGAACTTGATCTTGTCGGTCAGTGATTTTTTTTCTACATCCTGCATGATGCTGGAGAGCTCTTTTACATCTTCCTTCAGCTGCGCAACGTCATCAGTCGAGCCGCCGGCCTTGCCGCCGGAAGCCTGTATCTGGCTTTCAAGATTCTGTACCCGAGTAGAAAGCTCCTTGACGCTTGCGGGCGCCTGCGCCTGCGCCCCGGCAACAGCCGGAACGGGGTTTGCGTGCTGTTCAAGCGCCCTGATGCGATTAGTAAGTTCGCTGTTGGTTTTGCTTACTTCTTCATTCTTCTTCTCAAGTGCAGCATTTTTTTTTGCCAGATCATCAAGTCGCTGCAGGATTTTTTCAAGATCACTGCGGGTGACCTGCCCCTCCTGCCCAAAAGCGACAGGAAGCGGCACAACGGGCGCGCAAAAGAAAAAGAATGCAAGGGCAATCGCTGCCAGGGATGTTCGTGGGTGTATATGCTTCATCGGCATCTCTCCTTTTGTATTTTTATTTCAGCCCGATTGCTTCCGGCTGATCCGAATCGGCGGCATGGGTTTTGAGATAATCCTTGACCGCAGTACTCTCATCAGGGGCCAGCAAACTGCCGATGTCTTTTATGCGGCTGTGCTTATTTGCTTGAAAAAAGCGCTCCCACTGGGTAGAGGCATATTTGGTCGGTGCAAACACGCTTGCCTCGCCGCCGCTTTTATGACAGGATCCGCACTTGTTTATGAAAAAGGTTTTTCCGTCCGCGGCAAATGCCGGCGCGATGCTCACCGCCATGCCTATTGTAAGCATACATAAACACGCACTCACATTTTTCATGGGCATCTCCTCCCCCGGTTACATAATTTTTCGAGGCAACTGCCGCTGCTTTTTTTGTCGGGCAAGCTCCTCAACAACAGGTTGCGGAGGAGCTTGCAACATGGTCATATCTGTGCCGCCTCTGACCTGTTTATCGAGTTGCCTGATATAATGTTTCATTTCGATAGCCTGCGTTTTCATCTCCACCGATGCCGAGGCAGACTCCTCGGCGCTTGCCGAATTTTCCTGCACAACTCTGTCCATCTCCGCCACAGCACGATTGATTTGCTCAATTCCCTGTGATTGCTGGCGGGACGAGGCGAATATGTCCCTGAAAAGGGCCTCGCTTTTTTGCACGCTCGCGGAAACCTTTACAAAAGCGCTGTTGGTCGTTGTTACCAGATCAGCGCCTTCCTTTATTTTTTGTACAGTGTTGGCAATCAGTTCACTCGTGTTGCGCGCGGCTTCGGCTGACCTTTTTGCAAGGGACCTCACTTCCTCCGCCACTACGGCAAACCCCCGTCCTGCCTCCCCGGCCCTGGCAGCCTCAACTGCTGCGTTCAAGGCAAGCAGATTTGTCTGGAAAGCAATTTCGTCGATGGTCTTGATGATTCTTGATGTTTCCGTGCTTGCTCCCGATATTACGACCATTGCCGTCGTAAGCTTGGCCATGGTCGTATTTGCCTCCTGTACAGCCCCGGTGGCCTGCTGCATCAGCTTATCGCAGGCATCAGCATTAGCGGCATTACTTTGGGTCATTGTCGCGATCTGCTCAAGAGAAGCCGATGTTTCTTCAATAGAAGCTGCCTGTTCGGCCGATGCCTGCGCAAGCTGCTGGCTTGCCCCTGATACCTGCCCGGAAGCGACGGTAACCGTATCAGCTGATTCGGTCAGGCCCTGCATAATGGCGATGATGGGCTTGATAATACGATAAGCTATAATAAAGCCCAGCGCCAGGGCTGCAAGAGTAGCCAAAATGCCAATAAGCTGGATCGTTATATTGGTGTTTCTGATCTGGTCGGCAACAGCAGTGCGGGAGGTGTCCATTTCTCCCCATCCGGAATCGGTTGCCTGCTGCGACAGGGCGACAATTTTCGGCGCCAGCGGCAAAATGGTTTTTCGGGTTTCCACATCCATTTTAGCCGCCACAGCCGCAAGCCCTTCAACCTCGTCGCGGTAGTCCTCAATGTCGGTCCTGATTGCTCCAAATTCGGCTATCGTAGTCCCGTCCATGACCTGTAAAACTACTGTTATCGCATCAAAAAATTTTTTTACATACTGAGGGTCATAGCCGATAAGAAACCTGCTGACAGCGTCCCTGGCATCTATGAACTTTTTCACTACGCCGATAGCTTTGGAAAAGCGGAGTTCGGCTTCGGGATCGGATTTTCCTTTGCCGACACTATCAATAAGCCGGCCCTGCAGATCCGTCACTGCCTGATGCAGCTTTTCCTGAATTGCCTGTCCTGCGGTGAAAATCTTCTGCTTGGTTTCATCACGGGCCTGCATCCTGATGGAAAGCTTGCTGAATTTATCGATATACTCCCGCGTGGTATCATCTATCTGGGAAAATATTTGCTGCCGATCAGTATCCTGAAGCTGCTTTTTAGATGCTGCAAGCAGCTGCTGCATCTGCAGGATATGCAGTTCTGCTTCTTTTCTGTCTTCAGGCTTTTCGCCATAGATGTATTTTTCAACGGAGGTCCGCATGGAGAGAATTTCGGTGGCGATGCTGTTTGCGGTACGCACATCGCCTGCGACAGCCTGCGTCAGATGTTCAACCAGTGAGCCCAGCAGCCTGAACTGAGTAACCGAAAGTATAATAATGAGCAGAAGAGGTACAATAACCAGCATGTAGCCGCTTATTATTTTATTGCGCAGATTCAATTCAAGCTTAAACACCTGCCCACCCTTTTCAAAGTATCAATCTGGCTGTCCTTACAACTTTGGCTAGTTGAATTTGAATATACAGAAGAGGACAAAAAAATACAAATAAAATCATATTACATAATCAAATTATCGGACCAAAATAAGAAGTTATTAGGTTTGTTTTTTAATTAATTATGAACCCTTGAAAAATTTTTGTTAATCCGTCCCGCTAACGTGCATGCATAAATGGCCACGCCCGCATAATTGACACCTGTGGGGAACTCAAGTATAGTTTGTCCTGAAAGTATTTTTTGGAGCCCAATAAATGTATTCATCAGCACAACAACGCATCTTCAGCATGCTGCTTATCGCTACATTCGCCCTGCTTGCTTCGGACCAGACAGCTTCAGCCAGGCCGGCAAAAGTCATCATCAGCGAGTTTGAAACAAACTCCACTGATGATCTTCGGCAAATCCAGTCCGGCATCTCAGCACTGCTGCCTGCACGCATAGCTGTTGCTAAAAATATCACCGTACTTGATACAGATGCGCAGAGCGCGCTGCAGTACCGGCAGGTACAATCATACCCGCTGCAAAAGAAATGCGCTTTTGCAAAAAAAATGGGCGCTGATTACCTCATTGCCGGCAGCATTACCAAGCTCGGAGAGATTATCAGCATAGACACAAAAATACTGGACGTCCAAAGCTGCAACGAACCCGTTCCCGTATTTATTCAGTGCTCTGGTCTTAACGGGCTCATTCCCGAGATCAACAAGCTGGGGCAAATAATAAAAAAAACCATTGAAGAAAATCCCGCATTTGATTCCTATGCCCCTGCGGAGCCAGAGGTCACCGTGACGCGAACGGCGCCTGCAGCGATCATGAAAAAAAACAGCGCTCCGGCCTCAGCCTTTCTGCCCGAAACAGCGCCGGACCATCCACCCCCACAAAAATTATCTGACCGGCGTCTTGAAAACGACACCGTTTATGCCGCGCAGCGCAGCAGTCCCAATGCTCTCTTTGCCGCGCGGCCTGTTTTGGTTGACTATATCAGATCCATTCCCCTGCATTGTCTTGCAGTCGGAGATGTCAATGGCGACGGCGTTAAAGAGTTGCTGGCAGGCGGCGGCAATGAAATACATGTCCTGCGCTTTGATGGCGCCGCGCTTGTGCGGCTTGACGATATCAAGGTTGCAACTGGCGGCAGTATAGTTCATCTTGATGCAGCAGACCTGAATGGCAGCCCACCTGATGAAATATATGTGAGCAGCTTTAACAGCAGGTCGGCTGACTCATCCGTGCTAGAATTCAAGGACAAGGCATTCGGGATGCTTCAAAGCGGGCAGCCATGGTTTTTTAGAACACTGACGCAGCCGGATGGCGTAACAAAGCTGATCGGCCAGGATGCACACCTTAATAATCCATTTGCCGGAAACATCTACAGCCTTGGCTGGGATAAAGGTTTGCTTAAATCCGGCCCTCTGTACAAAATACCTGGCGAGCTCAATGTGTACGGCTTTACCAGCGCTGACTTTGCCGGCAGTGCCTATCTTGCCTTTTCTGGCACCATGTTCTCTCCGGAATACAGCTTGAAAATGGTAAATACCGATGGGAGGCAGCTCTGGCGCGATTCGCAGTCACTGGGAGGCACGGCAAATTTTTTCAAAAAAACCATGTTTGCCAATCAGACCGATGTACAGGAGCCAGTACCTCTGCGCATACTTTATGAAAGCAACCACGCAGGCGGCAAACCTTTCGTGATTGTTGCCCGCAATGTAAAAAAAGGCCAGAAAATTATTAAAGAACTGATCAATTACAATCAGGGGGAGGTGTTGTGTCTTGTCTGGAACGGTACGGATTTTGATATCAACTGGCGCAGCGGGTATGTCAATGGCTATGTTGCTGATTATATCTATGCTGATATCGATGGTGATGGCCAGCCCGAGCTATGCATTCTTTCTTCAACCGGCGATAGCGGCGCCGACAGGGCAGTTAATAAAATCAGCATCTACCGCCGGATATTTTTTGAAAACTGATGCACTGCTGCGGCATGCAACAATAAAAAAAGAGGCTGGCGCCTGCGCATCAGCCTCTTTTTTTATTTATATAATTTGGTTTATGCCTTGGCTATCAACTCACGAAACCGGTTGAACAGATAGGACGAATCATGCGGGCCGGGGGATGCCTCGGGGTGATACTGAATCGAAAACATGGGCTCGGTCTTGTGCGCAATGCCCTCTGTGGTCTGATCGTTCAGGTTGATATGGGTCACTTCTATTTTTGAGGGGTCCAGCGAATCCATATCAACGGCAAAATTGTGATTCTGCGAAGTTATTTCAACCTTGCCGGTTTTTAAATCCTTTACCGGCTGATTGCAGCCGTGGTGGCCGAACTTCAGGCGGTAGGTTTTTCCGCCCAGAGCAATGCCCATTATCTGGTGGCCCAGGCAAATGCCCATGACCGGAACCCTGCCGATCATCTTTTTCATATTGTCGATAGCATAGGTAACGCCCACGGGGTCAGCCGGGCCGTTTGAATAAAACACGCCGTCCGGTTTTATGGAAAGCACCCTGTCTGCGGGAGTCTGTGCCGGCACCACGGTCACGTTCATGCCCGCAAGACGCATGCGCCGCAGTATGTTCCACTTGATGCCGAAGTCATAGGCAACAATCTTTAAATCAGCTGGAGGTAATTCATCGGCTATGCCATAGGTTGCTGAAATTTTGCCGTCCGCATCCCATTCATAGGAAGAGGCGCAGGAAACCTTTACGGCATAATCCTGCCCGTCAAGGCCTTCCCAGTCTTTTGCTTTCTGTATCGCAGCTGTCTCGCCCACCTTCTGCTCGACGGAAATATAGCCCCGCAGCGTTCCCGCGTCGCGCAGTTTGCTGGTAAGTGCCCGCGTGTCGATACCGGCAATGGCAGGTATGCTGTTCTTTACGAGAAAATCCCGCAGCGACAGCTCACTGCGCCAGTTGCTCGGCTCATTCATCTGGTGAATAATGAACCCGTTTGCAAAGCACGCGCGCGATTCCATGTCCTGCATGGTGACGCCGTAATTGCCCATCTCGGTGTAGGTCATGGTGACGATCTGGCCGTTGTAGGACGGATCAGAGAGGATTTCCTGATACCCGGTCATGCCCGTGTTGAACACGACCTCGCCCAGGCAGTCCTTTGCAGCCCCCACCGAATGCCCATGATAGATCGTGCCGTCGGCAAGGGCCAGAAACGCCCTCTTCTCCCGTTTTTCTTTCCAGTTGTATTTTGTGTCCATGATGATGATAATTTTATATTGTGATTTTGTAGGGTGGGTGCAGCGCAGCGGAACCCACCGATTTATTTAATTGCATTATTGGTGGGTTTCACCCACCCTACCCGGCTACATCTTTCAACTTAGAATACCCGCAATAATTCTCGAAATAATCAAAGCAGCCCTGTCAGATATTAGCGCCAAAGCCATTAAAATAAAAATAAAAATTATAATCGAACCTATTAGTAGTTTCAATTTGTCCATTATTTTTCCCTTGAAGGAAAATGAAATAATTCCAAGTATAATCAGTAAAACTAGGCATATTAGAATTTTCACCATTTACCTCCAAAATATTAATTATTCTTGTATGTAAACAACAGTCCAAGGTTGGGCAAAGTGAAACGTGCCCAACAAGGATTTCAAACAATCACCGCAATATCAAATTTGCTGGGCACACTTCGTTTTGCCCAGCCTACATTTATTTCTCTACACCCGTCAATTACTGGTTTTATGATTTACTTTCACTCAAAACCTTTTCATGACACTTATCGCATATGCCATGGGTTGCCTGCAAACTGTGCTGCGCTTCCATGTACTGCTCAAACTTTACCCATTTGCCGTCAAGCCATACATTTCTACACCATGCGCACACGCGCAGATATTCTTCATAGCGTTGAATCCTTTTGAGGCCAATAAAAGTTATTATAAGAACAATTACTGCAACAATACCGATCATGCCCGATTCAATAATATATTCGTGGATCCTGTACGGTGTGGGTGGATCATTGAAAAAAATTTTTGGCATATCGATAAATTCATCAAGCCAGATCGTCAATAGAGTGATGCTAAACAGGCAGATCTCTATGCCCAGTATGCTCAGTTTTTTTGCACCCAGCGTCATCATGCTATAAGCTCTTCCAAATTGCAGAATCGCATAGCCCTATGCGCGATGCGCACCCTGCATTTTCCCTATCACCTCTCCCGCCTCGGGATCTTGATCTTCGGCGCATGGCGGTGATATTCCTGCAGGCTGCAGACTTCCATCTGCTTGTAACTTACAAGGCTTTCAAGGCCCTGTATGGCCGAGCGCAGGCCGTCAATCGTGGTGGTGATCGGGATGCCCCGCAGCACGGCCCGTGCACGGATCTTCACTTCGTCGAACTTGGGGCTTGCGCCAGTTGAGGGCGTATTGATGATCCAGCTGACATTTTTCTCCTCGATCATGTCGATGACATTGGGCCTTGCGTCGGAAACGCGAAACATGGCATTGCTGGCAACTCCGTTATCGCGCAGCACGGTGCTGGTTCCCTGCGTGGCATAGATGGTGAAGCCGAGGTCTTGCAGCTGTTTTGCAAGGGGCACCATGGCATGTTTGTCGGAATCTCGAACGCTCAGGAAAATATTTCCCGACACGGGCAGAGCATTGCCTGCGGCGACTTGGCTTTTTAGAAACGCCATGCCATGGGAGAAATCGATTCCCATGACCTCGCCTGTTGACTTCATTTCGGGCGACAGCACTACGTCGATGCCCGGGAACTTGATGAACGGGAAAACAGCCTCCTTGACCGAATAGTAGCGCGGCTGAATTTCCTTTGTGAAGCCCATGTCTTTCAGCTTGTTGCCCACCATGACAAGGGCAGCAAGTTTCGCCAGCGGCACGCCGATGGTTTTGCTCACAAACGGCACGGTGCGCGATGCCCGGGGGTTAACCTCGAGCACGTACACCACATCATCCTTCACGGCATACTGCACATTCATGAGGCCCAGGACGTTCAGCTCGCGGGCCATCTTGAAGGTATAATCGCGAATCGTATCTTTTGTTTGCTGTGTCAGGTGCGGCGCGGGTATGATACAGGCGCTGTCGCCGGAGTGGACGCCCGCAAGCTCCACATGCTCCATAATGGCGCCGAGCACCGAGGTCTCGCCGTCGGAAATGCAGTCCACATCGACTTCAACGGCGTTTTCAAGATAGTCATCTATCAGCACGGGCCGCTTGTCAGACACCTGAACGGCTTCGGCCATGTACTGCCGCAGCCCATCCATATCATAGACGATCACCATGGCCCGGCCGCCAAGGACGAACG
>Ga0118677_10008983_pt1 | contig 15799 bp, 13 predicted proteins | sample AliMusrvi5mmetaG_FD_86154 | JGI IMG/M metagenome (GOLD analysis project Ga0118677, IMG submission 86154) | reverse complement strand
GGTGACGGTACACTTGACGGGCGACCTGAGTCAGCTGCGGCGCAGTCACGATCAGCAGGGGGATGGCTTGATTTATCTGACCGCCCAGCGCCTAATCAATAAAGACAAAACCCTCAAATACCCCAATCTGTTGTTACATTGGGTGCAGCACCTGGCCGCGTGTGCGGATCATTTACCGGTACAGACGCTGGTGATTGCCGCAGATGCGGTGATTGAAATCTCCGCAATCGATCAAGCAGAGGCTTATGCACACCTGCAATCCCTGGTTGAAGCGTACCATCAAGGCATTCAAGCCCCGTTGCCGGTGGCCTGCAAAACGGCTTTTGCCTGGTTGGCCGCCTCTGCCGGCAGTGATCAGGACAAAGCCCTGGAAAAAGCTATGAGCCGATACCAAGGGGATGATTGGACGCCAGGGGAAGTGAATTACGACGCCTATTTGACCCGATTCTTTCCCGATTTTGCCAGTTTAAACCAAACCCATCAGGAGTCCACTCAAAATTCGGGTGAAAACACCGATCTGGACAAGGCTTTTCAGTATTGGGCGCAAACTCTGTATCAACCGGCATTTACTTACATCCAGCAATACGAAACGGCACAGGGAGCGTCAGTATGAATACGGCGATTGCATTAAATCCGGTGACTTTTCCTTTGTTCGGTACCCGCTTGATTGAAGCCAGCGCCGGGACGGGCAAGACTTATACGATTGCGGCACTCTATGTGCGCTTGATACTGGGGCATCAACCCGACGACTCTCTTCCGAGACGTGAGTTATTACCTCCGGAAATTTTGGTGGTCACGTTTACCGAAGCCTCGACCAAAGAATTGCGTGAACGGATTCGAGAACGACTTAGCCAGGTCGCGCGTTTTTTTCGTGAGCAACCGGTGAAAACCGATTCCTTTCTGGAAGCCATCCGCGCGGATTATGATCCCGCTCTCTGGTCAGCCTGTGCCCGGCGTCTGGAACTGGCCGCCAACTGGATGGACGAAGCGGCGGTCTACACCATCCATAGCTGGTGTAATCGCATGTTGCAACAACATGCGTTTGACAGTGGCAGTCTATTTCATCAAGAGGTCAATACCGACGATACCGAACTGTTGAACGAAGTTGTAAGAGATTATTGGCGTACTTTCTACTATGAAATGGCGCACGATGACCCGGATTTTCAGGCACTCTATAGCCTTTTTCAGCAACCAGATAGCTTACTCAAGCAAATTCGCTCGCTATTAAATAACGCCGACCCGATTCCGGCCTGCCTAGCTCACGATCAAGACATCAAAGCCTTGATGATGGCAGTCAATACCGGCAAACAAGCGGTTTTGCAATCACTCAAGCAACCTTGGAGGCAGTGGGCGAATGAAATTAAAGCCCTCCTGGAAATAGCGGTTAAAAATAAGGTACTACCCGGCAAAAACTATAAATCCAATTACCTTCAAAACTGGATCGAAAAACTGATCACCTGGAGTTCAGATCCGAATCAGGAGTCACTTGATCTGGGAACGGGGTTTAAAAGTTTAACGCCAGCCGGCATGGAAAACTTTGCCAACACGGGACAAACGCCGCACAGTCGGTCGTGACGATCGTCATGGAGGGAAGTGCGCCCCCGGATCGAGGCCTTGCTCGCTTCCGCGTTTGATGAAAAAAGCGAACCGCTTTGCCTGGTCGTGGCCCACGGCTCACGCATCATCGGCGCCTCGCTCCTCTCGGCAGATCGGGAGGCGGCAAACCACCTGCTTACCGGGCCGTGCATCTCCATGGAATACCGCAACCGCGGCCTTGCAACCGTGTTGCTGGCTCAATCCCTGCTTGCCTTGCGGGAAGCCGGTTTGCAAGAGGCCCGGGGCGTCACCAAGCAAGGCTCCACGGCTTCGCATTTTATTTACACCAAATTTGACTCCACCCGTTTGCAGCCCGCAACAGGGGGGAAGAGCTAGCACCAAACTTGCTTATTGGGTCTTTGCCCATGATCACCTACGCCTACCAAGCCCGCGATGCCGAGGGGAAAACCGTCTCGGGGGTTACCGATGCGATCAATGAAGACAACGCGATAAACACCCTGATGGCGCGAGGCCTTCTGGTGCTTTCGCTGGAGGAAAGAGCCGTCCGGCGCTCCAAAGCGAAAACCGCCAAGGTCGGCGACTCCGATCTGGTGCTTTTCACCCGCCAACTCGCCACCATGGTCGATGCCGGGTTGCCACTACTTTCCGCCCTCACCGCGCTGTATGAGCAGTCCGACCCCCGCAAACAAGCCGGTCTGAAATACATCATCGGGGAGATCATGGCGCGGGTGCAGCAAGGGGATACCTTCAACGAGGCCATTTCCAAGCATCCCCAAATCTTTTCACGCCTCTATATTTCCATGGTAAGGGCGGGGGAAACCGGGGGCATGCTCGCAGAAATTCTCGATCGGCTGGCCGGATTTCTGGAGGCCAGCTCGCGCCTGGCAAAAAAGGTCAAGTCGGCCTTGACCTATCCCGTCGTCGTCATCTGCATCGCCTTGGGGATCACGACCTTTCTGATCGTCGAAGTCGTCCCGAAATTCGCCGGCATTTTCGCCGAGTTCGGCAAGGCGCTCCCCGCACCCACCCAGTTTCTCATTGATGTCAGCACCGTAATGCGTTCCAACGGCATTTGGATCGTCGTCGCCATCATCGGCGCCATTTACGGCATCCGCCGTTTCCTGAGCACAAAAATAGGCACCGAACTCTGGGACCGTTACAAGCTCAAGCTCCCGGTCGTGGGCCCGCTGGTGCACAAGATTTGCATGAGCCGGTTTGCGCGCACCTTCGCCCAGCTCATCCGCTCGGGCGTGCCGATCTTGGAGGTGATGTCCATTGTGGGGGAAACCTCGGGAAACACCATGGTCGAACAAGCCATCAAAGGCGTCTCCTTGCAAGTGGAGAAGGGGGAGAGCCTTACCACCGCCATGGTCCGCCAGCCCATCTTCCCGCCCATGATGTTGCGCATGGTTTCCGCCGGTGAATCCACCGGCAAAATCGATGCCATGCTCGAAAAAATGGCCGATTTCTGGGACGAAGAGATCGAAGCGACGCTCGATGCGCTCACCTCCCTCATCGAACCGTTCCTGATCGTCTTTCTCGGGGTCGTCGTCGGCGGCATCGTCATCGCGATGTTCCTGCCCATCTTCAAGCTCAACGACATCGTCTCCGGAGCCAAATAGAGCAACTGGGGCGCACCGGGGGGCTCGAACCCAAGCAACTTCGGTTTCGGCTCAAGGGGCCGTGATGCGCACTTCGATGGGCGAGGCGAGGCCTTGCGCGAAGCGCTCCACATAGGTCTGCCACGCCTGGTAGTCGGCAAACTGCCCGCTGTAGTCCCAGCCGAATCCCGCCCAGTAGGAGGCCACGTTGTCTTTTGGCACCTTGGCGAGAAGGAGGAGGTTCAAGCCGTCCTCGGTCATTTTCTCAAGCTGCCGGGGATCGACCACGATGGCGGAGGCAAAATGGCTGCTGCCTTTGCGGTCAGCCTTCACGGGTTCCCAGGTTGTGAGGGCGCCCTGCGCGGCGGCGAAGTCTTTTTGGACCACGTCGCTTTTCTTGATGCCGATGCCGCACGTCAAAGCGACATCCCCCTGGGGCTTGTAGGTGCTCTGGTAGTGGTTGAGGTTTGACCCGGCGTCGAGGGTGATGCGCTTGACTTCGGCGACCGGGGTTCCGTTGACGTCGAAGGGCTCGTAGGTCAACTCAAACATCACGCGGATGGGCCCGGCGGCGAGCACGCGGGAGTGGACGAAGTTTTTCGAGACCCAGAGCTTTTCTGCCGCCCAAAGGCCGTTGCCGCCGTTGCCGCGGCTGGTGCCGGCGGGATAGAAATCCGCGCCTTCGCCGGTGTCCGTGTGGTATTTGCCCGATTTATACCATCCGTTGATCACCATGTAGGGGACCCGCTTGGCCCAGACATCCACGGCGCTGCTGCTCAACATCTCGCCTTTGGCGGTTTCCAGCGCCTTGCCATACATGCGGTGGGCGATGCGGTCGTTTTCCCACGCGAAATCGTCGAGGCGCTCAGGCACAAAGCGCCCGAAGGCTTTGAACTGGTCCGGGCTATAGACTTGCTTTTCGCCGGCGGTCACCGTGAAGGTCTTCGTTTCGCCGGGCGCAAAGTCCGCCTGGAAGATCACTTCATCGGGGCGTTCCTCGCCCTTGGTATCGACGGCCTGGCAGAGAAGCTCCTTGCCCTCGGCGCCCTGGACATGGATTTTTTCGAGGTTCTTCTCGTTGAGCGGCGCGAGGTCGCTGGCGCGCAGCTCGATGGTCTGGCTGGGGCGTGCAAAGGCCAGTTTATTGACGGCTTTGACAACCAGCGTGCCGGGCGCGGCGGGGCACCATGCAGGAAGAGCAGAGAGGAAGGCGAGGGCGAGATAGGTGGCAGGTCTGTTCATAAGGGAGGGATTCAGAGTAAGGGACGGGTAATCTTTGGGGGAGGGGATGCACGGCTGGCAAGAAGAAAATGGGGCGTGCGCGCGCGGGAGCGCTGTATCCCTCAGCCCGTGATTTGCACGGTTGTTTGGCGGGATAGGCGCTTAACCCACTTCCAGCAGCGCCGCCACCTGGCCTGCCACGTCCCCCGTGCGCATGAGCGCCTCGCCCACGAGCAGCGCGTTAACGCCCGTAGCGAACACCCGCCTCGCATCGGCGTTGGTCTTGATCCCGCTTTCGCTCACCAGCAGCACCCCCTCGGGCACTTCCTCACTGATCACCTCGGTGGCGTGCAGATCGACCTCGAACGTGGTCAAATTCCGGTTGTTGATGCCGATCACGCGCGCGCCGCAGTCCAGAGCCCGGTCCAGTTCCTCCAGCGTATGGACTTCCACCAGCACGTCCAGCCCCAGCGTGACCGCCGTCTCGTGCAGCCGTTCCAACTCGGCCTGCTCCAGCGCGGCCACGATCAAGAGGATTGCGTCCGCCCCGGCCACCGCCGCCTCGAAGATTTGCGCCTCGTGCAGGATGAAATCCTTGCGCAAGGCCGGGAGCCGCGTGGCTTTGCGCACCTCCATGAGATAGCGCAGGTGGCCCTGAAAAAACTGCTCGTCGGTGAGCACGGAAACCGCGTGCGCTCCCGCCGCTTCATACGCTTGCGCGATCGCCACGGGGTCAAAGTGCTCCACGATGGTCCCGACCGAGGGGGAGGCCTTTTTGACCTCGGCGATGAGACCCAGCGCCGCCGGCCCCAGGTCGATGGCGGTGGCGAATCCCCGGTAGTCGTTGCGCAGCCAAGCTGCCGCGCGCAGGTGTTCCAGGCGGGGCAGCAGCCGGGCGATCTCCGTGCGTTTCTGGTCGAGGATGATTTGCAGACGATTCATGGCGCGTCGAATAGAGCATCTCCGGAGCCGGAGGAAAAGAAGATTGAACTCGGAAACGGCGATGCAAAATAGCCGCATGGAGGTTCCTCCCGCATGCGCGCCCTGTCTCTGCCTACGGAGGACGCGCGCCGTTATTTTGTGCTTTTTGCGTCTCTTTGCGGCCAATTCTATTTTGAATTCGCCGAAATCGGGTATAAACGCCCTTCTGATGCCCCTCACACCCGACCTCCTCGAACTGCTGCGCTGCCCCCAGACTGGGCAGCGGCTGGCGCTCGCCTCCGCCACGCTTTTGGCGAAACTCGAAGCCTTGCGCGCCGCCGGAACCCTCTCCCCGGGGGCAGATCCGCCCCAATGGCTTCCCGGTGAACCGCTGGAGGCCGTTCTGGTTCGCGAAGACGGCCTCGTCGCCTATCCGGTCCAGGGCGGCATCCCGATACTGTTGCCCGATCACGGCATCGAAATCCCCGCAGACTTGCGTTGAATCGACATTTTCCTTGCGTCTTGAGGCTGGCTGGCGTAAACAATCCGCCCCTTGTCCTTCAAGGCTCTGCAAAACCGGGCCGCTCGGAAACGGAAGAGGAAAGAAGCAGGGGTTGGTAGCTCAATGGTAGAGCAGCGCCCTTTTAAGGCGTTGGTTGTGGGTTCGAGTCCCACCCAACCCACTTTCCGTTACATAAGAACAACCTCATAAGAACATTGCGTCCTGCATCTTCTGCATCCGTGTAATAAGGGCAACCTGAACAATCACAACATCCTTTGGACGAATCCCGTTCCAATGTAACGTTACCACAGAAAATGACCACACCATTGACCGCCTCCGAACAGATTGAACAACTCGAACAACAAATCCTCGGGTTGCAGAAACAGGCGCTTGTTGAATTAAAGGCCAAGCTGGCCGAAGCGCGGGAAAACGTCGCATGCCTCGAACGCGAACTCGAGGAATTGTGCGGCAAACCTGCCACCGTGACGAAATCCGCCGCCGCTCCCGTGCGTCGCTCCCGCCGGCCCTCCATCACAGACGAAGACTTGAAGCCGATGGTCCTCAAGGCGATGGCCGCAAACGGCATGAACGGCCTGAACGCCAGGAACATCGCCGAGCTTGTCGGCCAGGATCCCCTGCGCATCCGCAAATTCATCGCCAACAACCCCACGGCTCTCAAGCGTCAGGGATCGGGACCGGGCACCCGCTTTTTCCTTCCCTGAGAAGCTGGAGCGGCTGCCACACCTGGCGGGGTGAGACGCGCTTGGATCGCGATGTTCCGGTGGTGTCGGCGCGCACTTGCGCACCTCAACCACCGTCTATTTGCCTGTAGCCCTCAGGGCTTCCCATTGCAGAAGTGTCCACCCGGCAGGGAAACGGCACAAGCAACACAGGCCAGCGCCAAAAGCCGTAGCGGGGAGCGAGAAACGGGCATGAAAAAATTTGGCCCCGCCCGCAACTTTTATTGGGGCTTGGAGTTTTCCTCTTGATTAAAGGCCTCATACAAACCAAATCTTTTAACTTTCCCCAATGAAAAGAACCCCCTTCTCCCCGTCCCCCAGCCGCCGCGAATTCCTCAAGACAGCGATCCTCGCCGGAGCCGCCCTCGGTTTTCCGACGATCCTGCCCTCGCGCGTGTTTGGACAGAATGCGCCGAGCAACCGCCTGAACATCGGCCTTATCGGGATGGGCGGGCAAATGGGCGGGCACGCCAACTCCATGCTGGGAAACAGCAGCGTGCAGGTGCTGGCCGTCAGCGACGTGTACCGTTCCCGCCGGGAAGAGTGGAAAGCGAAAGTCGAAAAGAGATACGCTACAGCCACCCAGAGCGGCACCTACAAGGGCTGCGATGCTTGCAACGAGTATGAGCGCATTATCGAGCGCAAGGACATCGACGCGGTCATCGTCTGCACCCCGGACCACTGGCACATCCCGATCTCCCTGGCCGCCGTCCGCACCGGGAAGGATGTCTATGTGGAAAAACCGATGCTCCTGACGGTGCGCGAGGGGCGCATGTTCGCCGACGCCGCCAAGCAGTATGGGGCGATCGTCCAGGTCGGCTCCCAGCAGCGGAGCGATTCCTCTTTCCGCCGGGCCGCCGAAATCGTCCGCAACGGCTGGATTGGCAAAATCAAAGAAGTGCAGACCGGCCTGGGGGAATTCGCCCCGGCCGACCCGCAGCCCGAGCAGCCCATCCCTGACGGCTTTGACTATGATCGCTGGTTGGGACCGACCCCCTGGCAGCCTTACAGCGCCGTGCGCGTGGAGAGCAACATGGGCGGCGGCTGGCGCCGGTTCTGGGAATACGGCTCGCGCAAGCACGGCGACTGGGGTGCCCATCACTTTGACATCATCCAGTGGGCCTTGGGAATGGACGATACCGGCCCGGTCGCGTTCATGCCGCGCAACATCAACGGCGAAAACCTCCAGTCGCACACCTACGCCAACGGCATCGTGGTCACCCGCGTGAACAAGTTCCCTCTCGGTCGGGACGGCACTTCTTACATGATCCGGTTCATCGGCGAAAGCGGCGAGGTGCTGGTCGCCCGCGGCAACAGCCTGGAAACCACGCCTGCCGATTTGAAAAGCCGCCCCTTTGCCGCTTCGGACGTCCGCCTCTACAAATCCGAAAATCACCATGAAAACTGGCTCAGTTGCATCCGCACGCGCACCCAACCGATCTGCCATGCCGAAATAGGCCACCGCAGCGCGTCCATCTGCGCGCTGGGCGGCATCGCCGAACGCCTGGGCCGCCCGCTGAAGTGGGATCCCGTGCGCGAGGAAATCCTCGGGGACGAGGAAGCCTCCCGCTGGCTGGACCGTCCCCGCCGCGCTCCTTATTTCCTGTAGTTCGCGACCTGAGCCTTCCACCTCCTCCCTTTATGCATTTCAAAATCCTCGCCCTGCCCGCCCTCGCCCTCGCCCTCTTTGCAACGGGCGCTTTTGCCGCCGAACCCGCCAAGACCGCCGCGCCTCTGGACGCTCTGATTCCCCGGCTTTCTGCACCGATCGACAAAGACAGCCTGGCGACGCAGATGGAGTTCGAAAAACTCGTCGCAAATGCCGGTCGCCCGGGTGCCGAGGCGGAACGCGCCGCTCTTGCCGCCGCGCTCTGCGCCAAGGCATCGGACACCAAGATTCTGCCCACCGTGCGTTTCCAACTCCTGCGACAGATCGCGCACATCGGCAACACGGAATCCGTGGAGCCGCTCTCGAAGCTCCTGGCGGATCCCGACGTCCAGATCCGCGAATACGCCCGCATGGCGCTCGTAAAGAACGGCTCGCCCAAGGCCGGGGCGGTCCTGCTCGAAGAATTCAAGAAAGGCGGTGATACGAGCTGGCAAACCGGCCTCATCAATGGACTGGGTGAGCGCCGAGAGTCTGCCGCCGTGGACGCCCTTGCGGCGAAAATCAAGAGCCCGGAACTCTTGGAGGCTGCCATTTCCGCGCTCGGGAAAATCGCCAACCCCACCGCCGTCGACGTGTTGCAAAAAGCACTTTCCACCCATCCTACCGCCGGAGATGCGTTGATCGTCGCAGCCCGCCGCCTTGTGGATGGCAAGGATGAGGGAAAAGCTGCGGCCATTTGCGCAAGCCTCTATGCAGGGAACGCCACGCCGCAGCTCCGCTCGGCCGCGCTCAACGTGCTGGCCCTCGCCGATGCCGCGCAGGCAAAGAAAATCCTTCCCTCCGCGCTGGGGAGCAACGATATCCGGCTCCAAACCGCCGCCGTCTCCATTGCGCTGAAGGTTTACAGCGGCAAGGAAGCCACCGCATTCCTCGCACCGCAACTGGCGAAGCTCTCGCCGGCCGCCAAGGGGGGCGCCCTGCAAGCCTTGGACGCCTCCGCGGAAAAGGAAGTCATCGCCCTTGTCAATGACGCCGATCCCGCCGTTCAGGGGGTCGCCTTGGATGCGTTGGGGAGGATCGGGTCCGCCGCCAGCGTGCCCGTGCTGCTGGGCCTTGCCGGAGAAAAAGCGCTCAAGGAGCAATCTCCGCTGGGCCTCGCTCTGGCAACCCTCCATGGCCCCGGTGCGGAAGAAGCCGTCCAGAAAGCCGCCGCCACCGGCGATCCCAATATCCGCGTCACCGCCATCACTGTGCTCGGCTGGCGCAAGAGCCGTTCCGCCGCCCCGGCGCTGGTGACCTACGCTGCCGAGCAGGATGCCACCATCAGCCGCGCCGCGTGCGCTTCGCTCAAAATCGTCGGCACCGATGCCGAAATCCTTCCGCTGGTGAAACTCGTCCAGGGGGGCAAAGCCCCCAACGCCGCCTCTGCCGTGCGCGTCATGGCTGCACGCAGCGCCAAACGGCATGCCCTCGCAAGCGAAATCCTTGCCATGGCCAAGGGCTCCACCGGGCAGGAACTCGTCCGCGTGTTGGACCTGCTGTGCCTTGTCGGAGGCGCCGATGCCATGGCCACCGTCATCGGCTACACCCGCTCCAGCGATCCGGCGCTCGCAGAGGGAGCCGTCCGCTCTCTTTGCAATTGGCCGGAATTTGACGCCGTCGCCCCTCTGCTCACCCTCGGCGCAGACCCCAAAATCCCCGAAGCCACCCGCATTCTTGCCGTGCGCTCCGTCGAACGGATCCTCCTGGCCTCCAGCGAGACGCCCCCCGCGCAACGGGTCGCCGCCGCCCAAAAAATGCTTCAAACCGCCTGGCGCGACGAAGAAAAAGGGCTCGCCATCAGCGTCCTGGGAGCGATCCCCGACCCAGCCGCGGCAAATGCCCTGCTTCCTTTGTTTGATGATGAAAAGTTGAGACCCCTCGTCTGTCAGGCCGGCATCAACCTGGCCGAGGCATTATCGACCAAAAACCAATCCAACAAGAACCGCAGCACTGCGACCAAACTGGCAGAGGCGGTCGAAAAAGCGCAGCCCGAGGGAGACCTTGCGAAACGCGCCAAGAAGATCCTCACCCCAGCCAGCAGAAAATAGTCGGGATCAGCGGTCAAGCGCTCTCAAGGCGAAAGCATACGCGCCGATGGCGACCGCTTCGCTGGTGCCCAAACGCGAAATCCCCACGCCCAGCCGTGACACGGGATCGTATTGGATCTTTTGCCCGCTTCCGGGCACGAGAATTTCGCGCGTATCCCCCTTCAGGAAGATTTCCAACGCAGCGGCTTCCTCCAGATTAAACGCCACAGGGCCGAGACGTCGGTATTGGTTTCCAGCAGGTCCGGTGTAAGTGCTGTTGAGCTCGTCAACCAGCGTCGGCAGGAACAGACGCCAGGCATTGGAGACGCCCCCCCCGATGACCGCCAGCCCATCCACCAGCGTCAGAACATTGCCCATCGCATCGCCCACCACCACGCCCAATTGGCGATACGCTTCCTTGGCTGCGCTGGAGTTTCCCGGCGCTTTTTCCGAAGCGATTTGGTTGATTTCACGGGGATCAGGCGCCTGATCAAAGGGGATGCCTGCTTCCTGCGCATAAACACGGCGCACGGCGCGGATGCACGCCCCCTCCTCGGCGTTCATCCCGGGGGAGAGCTTGTTGCGCAGCAGCCAGACTTCGCCGGCGTTGGAATTGTCGCCGACGAACAGTTCGCCGCTGTGGACGATGCCGCCGCCAAAACCCGTGCCGAGTGTGACACCGAAGAGATTTTTGTAGCGCTTGGGGCTGCCTGCTTTTTCCAGAAGGCAGTTAACATGCGGCAGCAGACCCGCGATGGCTTCCCCATAGGTGAACAAATCCCCGTCGTTGTTGATGAACGCCGGGATTTTGAAGGTGTTCTCGAGCATGGGTCCGAGGGGGATGCCTCCGCGGTAACCGGGCAGGTTGCAGAGATCGCCAATGATGCCCCTGGGATAATCCGCCGGTCCCGGAAACGCGAAGCTGATGGCCGCAGGCGGAGCCGGGCATTTGGCTTTTGTCTGGGAGAACCCTTCAAGGATGTTGGCGAGGCTGCGCTCCAGGGTGTCCCCATTGGAGGGCATGGCAAGGGTTTCGGTCACTGCCACCCCCCCGCGAATCGCGGAAAAACGGAAATTGGTGCCGCCGGCATCCAGCGTCATGATGACGCGCGGGTCATTGAAAATTTGCATGGGAAGGAAGGGTGTTCTTTACGCAGGCTTGGATTTCACCGCCCCCATCGATAAGGCACGATGGGAGGATGTGAGACTACGGATTAAAGAAATGCATGGTGGGAATTGCAAGTGTAAGATTCCTGCCCCGCGAAAAAAGTGGGGGTGAGACGCGGTTTCCACTTTTTACAGGCTCTTGGATGCTCTTTGGTGCGATTAAGAATGCCGAAATCCATGGAAAAAAGATGGATAACGCCAACAAAATATTCTAAAAAAAAGAAACATTCCCCAGACACCCCCAAAAAAACACCATGACCACTCCCTCCACGATTTATCGCAACGTTCAATCACTCGCTCCTGTCATTGCAGATTTCAAAGCGAAAACAGCCACCCCCGCCCGGCCCCGGTTCTCCGGCCTGTGTGGATTCGACGGTTTCATCGACACCTTCGTCCGTCTGCTGGCGCCCCCCTCGATGGCTGAATTCGGCCCCAAGGTCACTGCCGCCGCAGGCATCGCTGCCTCGTATCCAGCGCGACATGAGGGCGACAAGTTTGGCGGCAACGGTCCGCTCTTCGCCGCCGCCATCAATGACATCCATGTCGGCGCGATTGACGTCACCTACATCGGGGCTCTGGGCCGTGGCGAGGTGCTGCCGATTTTCCAAGCCGCATTGGGCAACAAAACCAAACGGCTCCACACCATAGCAGCCGCCGCGATAACCACCTGCCTGGAGTTCACTGACGGCAAGGTGATGCTCAACGACATGGCCGCCTGCGGTGAGGTCACCTGGGAGGGGCTGCTGGAATGCATCGGCCAAGCCGTGCTCGACGAGGAGCTCAAGGCCGCCCGTTTCATCAGTGCCGTCAACTGGGGCAAGCTGCCTCATGCCGGCCCGATCTGGAGCAATCTCGCTGCCCGTCTGGCCGAGCTCGGCATGCCCGCCAAGGAAGTCTTTTTCTTCATGGATCTGGCCGAGTTTGAAACGCGTCCGTTGGCGGACCGGCAGGATTTGCTTGCGCGCATGCCGGCGATCACCCGCCAATGCAACACCATCCTCAGCTTCAACCTGAAAGAAGCGTGGCAGATGGGGGAGGTTTTCGGCGGCGCATTCCATGGCCGCAAGGACGCCGATGCGGTGGCCGAGTTGGCCGCCTTCCTGCGCGCACGCATCGACGTGGACCGCGTCATCATTCACCCGAACGACGGATCTGCCTGCGCCAGCGCCGTCGGCACGGTCTATGTGCCGGGGCCGTATTGCAACGAACCGCTGATCTCGACAGGAGCGGGGGACAATTTCGGCGCGGGCTGCCTTTCCGGCGCCCTGCAGGGGCTTGACGATACCGGCATCCTTGTGGCTGGCAACTGCGCCAGCGGCCATTTCGTGCGCTCCGGACGTTCCGCCTCCTTTGCCGACATGGCCAAGCTGCTGGATGCCTGGGCCGCCGGCACGCTCGGTGAGCGCCTGTAATCCGACGTCGATTTTTGGCTTGTAAAAGCGGGGAGAAGTTCAGCTTCCCCCGCTTTTTTCTTGCATCCCGTTTTCCTGTTTTTGCGCCTTTTGCCCCTTTTTGCTTCTATTTTGGTTTCCGCTTTGGGGGCAATGTGTGAAAATGTTGCATTTCGCCGTTTGCCATCCGGAAAAATGCTGTAACTTCAGGGCATTACCCAACCCCATTCCTGCATGAAATTCCGCTTCGTTCTCCCATTGTTGGCCCTTGCCGCCCTCACCTTCACAGGCTGCGAGAAAATCAAAAAGGTTCTCCACCTCAAGCCCAAGCACCCCGTAGTCGTCGCCACGCCCACGCCGACCCCCACGCCCAAACCCACGCCCCCGCCGCCCAAGGCTGCGGCGAACCGCAACGCGGGGGTCATTGTGCTCTGCTACCACCGGTTTGAGGAAAACATCATCAGCCCCATGGTGATGAAGCCCGCGGATTTCGAGCAACAGATGCAGGCAATCAAGGACAATGGGTTTACGGTGATTTCGATGCAGGACTTCCTGGCCTGGCGGCGCAATGAAAAGGAAATCCCCGTCAAGAGCGCGCTGATCACCATCGATGACGGGTATGTCTCGGCGCACGATGTCGCCTGGCCCATTTTGAAAAAATTCGGCTACCCGTTCACGATGTTCGTTTACATCAACTACATCGGGGTGGGCGGCAAATCCGTGAGTTGGGAGCAACTCGGCGAGATGCGGGACGCAGGGGTGGAGATCGGCTGCCACAGCTACAGCCACCAGAGTTTGAAGGGCAAGGGGGTGCTGTTGAGCAAGCAAGCTGCCGAGGAGATCAAGCGGCTGGGCTATGAGGCATGGGTGCACAAGGAGGTTGTCGATTCCAAAAAGCTCATTGAGCGCCAACTGGGCATCAAGGTGAACGTCTTTGCCTATCCCGGAGGCATCTACAACGAGAAGGCGCGCGAGGTCGTCAAGGAAGCGGGCTATGAAGCGGCTTTCGTCACCTACGGCCAGCGCAACACGTTTGCCAGCCCGAGCTTTGACATGATTGGCCGCTACGGCATCGAATCCAACAAACCCAAGACATTCCAGGACGCCGTGGCGATGATTGGCGGCGGAATGGGACCGGGGATGTATGCCGAAGCCCCTGCGGAAACGCACGAAAACACCTCGTTGATGGAGACCGAACCGGCCCAGGGCGCGAAAATCACCAATCCCAAGCCGTTGATCAAGGCGGTTCTCACGAGCATGGGCGCCGTCGAAGCAGGCAGTGTCGAGATGCGCGTGAGCGGTGCGGGGCTTGTTCCCGCGAAATACGACAACGCCACCAAGACGGTTTCCTACCAGGTCGTGCAACCGCTGCGGGACAAGGAAAACACCGTCATCATCTCCGCCAAGGTCGCCGGCAAGAAGACCGAGGCACGCTGGAGCTTTACGTTCGAGTCGGCAGGGAACTAACAACGCCACCGCGCCCTCCATCAAGGCTGGGGTGATCCGTTGTTTCCAAATTCGCAAAATCTGCCTATGCTGCGGAAAACCTTGCCCGCTTTTCCCATGAACCGTTCCCGTTTTCAGCAGATCGCCAGCCGTTTCCCGGAGATGAAGTTGCTCGTCGTGGGCGACATCATGCTCGACGAATTCATCTGGGGACGCGTGCGGCGCATCTCCCCGGAAGCCCCGGTGCCGGTGGTGGAAGTGGACCGGGAGACGAGCTACCCGGGCGGCGCGGCCAACGTGGCGCGCAATTTGCGGGGCTTCTCCGGCGCAGTCCACCTGCTCGGGCTCATCGGCACCGACATTCACGCCACCCAGCTCAAAACGCTGCTCGCGGGGGAGGGGATCCAGCTCGACTGCCTGGTGGAAGACCCGGCCTACCAGACCATCGTCAAGACGCGCATCATCGCCCGCAACCAGCAGGTGGTGCGGGTGGACCGCGAAAAGAAAATCGGCTTCACCCACCTGCAAACCGCGCAGGCGCTGGAGCAACTGGGCAACCTCATCGAGCAGATTGACGGCGTCATCATTGAGGACTACGCCAAGGGGTTGCTGGATCAGGACCTCGTGGATGCCATCATCGCCAAAGCGCGGGCGGCGGGGAAAATCGTGACGATCGACCCCAACCCCAGCAACAGCCTCGCGTGGAACGGCGTCACCGCCATCAAGCCGAACCGCAGCGAAGCGTTCGCCACGGCCGGCCTGCCGCTGACCGATCCCGTGGAGCCTGCCACCGCCGACACCGCGCTCTTGAAGGCAGGGCAGACGCTGCTGGAACGGTGGAACACGGAAAGCCTGCTCGTGACCTTGAGCGAACAGGGCATCATGCTTTTTCAGCGCAACGCGCCGCCCTTCCACATCCCCACGCGCGCGCAGGAAGTCTATGACGTTTCCGGCGCGGGCGACACCACCATCGCCCTCTACACGCTGGCGCTGTGCGCCGGGGCCAGTGCGACCGAGGCTGCGGAAATCGCCAACCACGCCGCCGGAATCGTCGTCGGCAAACTCGGCACCGCCACGCTCACGCCTGCCGAACTGCTCGCAAGCTTCGAGCAAAGCGCCAACGCATGACGCCGCGCCCCGCCGTTTTTCTGGACCGCGACGGCACCCTCATGGAGGAGGTGCATTACTGCGCCGACCCCGCGCTTGTGCGCCTTTTTCCCGGCACGACGGACGCTCTGCGGCGGCTCACGGAGCGCGGGTTTCTCTGCGTCATCATCACCAACCAAAGCGGCATCGGGCGGGGCCTGCTCACCGAGGCGCAATACCACGCGGTGCAGACGGAGTTGCTGAGGCAGCTTGGAACCCAGGAAGAGGATCAGGAAAGAAGGAAATCAGGAAGGGACGAAAGGGGGTTTCGTGCGCAAGCGCGTTCCCAAAGGGAGTTTGGGAACGAGGGGACTTCGTTCGCCACGCCTCATGAAATGAGGGAACCCGAAGGGTTCCCAGCGAATAGCCGGGGGTTAAGCGAAGCGACACCCCCGGAACCCAGCCCCCCAACGGCTCACTCCGGAGGGG
>Ga0118677_10008981_pt1 | contig 15805 bp, 10 predicted proteins | sample AliMusrvi5mmetaG_FD_86154 | JGI IMG/M metagenome (GOLD analysis project Ga0118677, IMG submission 86154) | reverse complement strand
GGCATGGCCCCGTGTGCGGCGTGGGGTGGCCCACGCTCCAGTGCGGATTACTCTATCGCCCTGGACGCCATCGACACGGCGGGCGCCACGGTCGCAAGCGCCGATTATTCAATCAATGAGAGCGTCAATGACGCGGGGGCCATGGCGAGCGAACCAACCTCCGGGTATCTGGCCAAGGGCAGCTACATCGGCCAGCTCTTTGATGGGGTCGGTGTCGTTCCCACCGCTGCGGAAGCCACGGTCAACGAGGGCCTCACACTGCAACTCGGAGCGGCGCAGATCCTCGACCAGTTCGGCCAAGCGGACTTCGTTGCGTTTTTGCAGGGTGATGTCGCTTTTGATCGCCAGGTAATTGGTGACGGCGCCCTCGATGTTCTGAATCGGCTGGATGGAGGCCATCTCCCAATAGAGGTCGCCATTCTTGCGGCGATTGATCAGCTCGCCTTCCCACTTCTCGCCGTTGGCCAGGGCCGTCCACATGGCTTCGTAGATTTCGGGCGGGGTGCGGTCCGACTTCAGAATGCGGGGGTTGCGGCCCAACGCCTCCTCGGCGGTGTAGCCGGTGACCTCCAGGAACTTGCTGTTGACGTATTGGATGTCGGCCCGGAGGTCGGTGATGACGATGGAGACCGGGCTTTGCTCGACGGCCCGGGAAAGATTGAGCAATTCCCGTTCGGCGCTTTTGCGCCGGGTAATGTCGCGAAGAATCCCTGCAACTCCCGCCGGGGTGCCGATCCAGAGGATTCCGTCTGAGTCCGTATGCAGAAGGCGCGCAGTATCCGACGGCAAGCCGTCGGGCGGGCGATGTTCAAACACCCCGCCGTTGGGGACCAATTCCCATAGCCCGCTGCTTTGAGTGCCCACCTGGATCACGCCATTCGGACTTTCGCTGATGGCCAGGATTGTGTCCAACGGCGCGGCGGATTCCACCAGCCAATGCTGTTCGCCTCGCACCAATAGCCCTTCGCGCGTGCCCACCCATATCCGATGGGCGCTATCTTCGAAAAGACAGGTGACGTTCCGCGACTTGGCGCCGTCCTTTTGCCGAACTTGAAACAAAGACCCGTTGGTCGCCAGGCGCAAGAGGTGGGAGCCCTGGGTTCCAACCCAAAGCTGCCTGTCAGACGATTGAAGCAGGGCAGAAACCGCCACCCCTTTCAGGATGTTTGTGCTCGTGTAAGGGCGAAACCCGCCCGGCGAGCCCGCGAGCAAGCCCTTGGTTCTGCTGGCGGCCCAAAACTCGTTCGTTGCCGCGGGCCACAGTGCTGTGACAGGTTGTTGGCCCAGAGCCGGACCAGCTTTAAACGTGCTCACCGAACGCTGCTGCAAGCGATAGAAACCGCTGCTGGTCCCGATCCAAAGGCAGCCATCGCGCGACACTGTGAGGCAGCGCACATCCCGGGGCCCGTACCATTCCGGGCCGGCCAAAGCAAGCCATTTCCCGCCCAGCAACCGATGCAGTCCCTCTACCGAGCCGATCCACTTCATGCCCTCGCTCTCAAGCACGCAACTGATTCGCAACCCGGCAGGCAGCACCTCGGCCCAGTGGCTATCCTCGCGCCGGAAAAGCCGTCCATCCACTTGCTGAACCCAAACCACATCCGCACCTGCAGTTACTACTTTGTAGAATTTGGTTGCGCGTAGCTCCAGAGGCAACGCTTCCTCCCGATAAGCTCCATCTCGAAATCGAAGCAGGTGTTCCTCCGCGGCGAGCCAGACCTCCCCCCGATTGTCAATAGCCGCCGAGGTGAAGCGGGGCGGCGAATCGTCCGGAACCCCCGGGCATCTGGCGAACACCAGTTCCCGCCCATCAAATACGTGGACACCCCGCGTGGAGGCCACCACGACTTTTCCGCCCGCCTCCCCGATACAAAAGAATTCCAGTTTTCCGGACAGGACCGTCTCGCCGTCCGGAGTTACCCTGGAAATGGGACGACCGACGATGTTCGTGCCGCCCACAAGCGGCACCGGTTGCCAAACTTGTCCGTTTAAGCGGAGCACCGTTTCACTGCCGCAAATCCATGGGTTGCCTTGGCGGTCAATGAACAACTGCCGAAAATAGGCCGCGAGCGGCGATGCCAACTGCTCCGCCGGGAACCGGACAAAATTCACACCATCGAACCGGACAATGTAGTGCGGAGTTGTCAGCCACAGGAAACCGTCGGGCATCTGCTCGAGAGAAAGCACCAACCCCTCTGGAAGACCGTCCTCCACATTCCAATGTCGCAGGGTGTATTTGTCCAGCAGGTCCTCGGCGCGGATGGTCAGGGCGAGGGACACTCCCGCCATAAGCAGGGCGGCCACGCATGTGCGTAACGGCGGCAGGTGCAGTGCTTGGAGCTTCGGTCGTAAGCCGCTCATGCGTTCGAGAGTAGTCGTCGTTAGCTTGGCCGGCAATTCTCTTTGCCGGCCTCTCGCTGCCTCCAACTCACTCAAAGCCCTTGTTTCGTCCCCTTTCGTGATGAGGCATTGCCGTTGGTTCGTCCCTTCCGCTGGTACGGTGGGACTCGGGTTCATCAGTCCTCGAAGAATTGGCTCACTCGTCGAGCTTCCTCACCCCAGAAGAAAGAGACTTCTCGGACGAGCCCTCGCTCTGCCCAACAAGATCACGAGCAAGGGTGGTCACATCTTCCCTGCGCAGGTCAGCCAGCATTGCGTCCAGCTCCCGCACCTTCTCCGGGTGGCTCTTGGCGACGTCGTCATTCTCGAAGGGATCGGTGGAAAGGTTGAACAACTCCCGCTTAGGACCTTTCCCGGCAGCGATGAGCTTCCAATCGCCAAACAACACGGCGGCGCTGTTAGCAGAGGGGATGTAAATTGCGCGCGGCTCCAGCTTTGCCACCGCGCCCGTTAGTAGCGGCCAGATGTCGCGCCCGTCGAACTTCGGCTCCGCCTCTGGCTTCCAACCTGCGAGCTTCGTCAGAGTTGGCATCCAATCAACCGCGTGCAAAGGTGCGGAAAGCTTGCCAGGCTTAAGCACTCCCGGCCAGTTAGCGAACGCGTCAACGCGCACGCCGCCTTCGTAGAGCTGGCCTTTGTGTCCCCGCAATGGGACGTTGCTGCTGACCCTCACCCTTAGCGGGGGCGTGTTGCCCGCGTAGGGGTTTCCGAGCTCGGTCGTGCCGCCGTTATCAGAGGTGAAAACGACCAGCGTGTTCCCACGCTGACCCGTTTCCTCGAGCGCCGTGATCAACTCGCCCACCTTGGCGTCCAACTGCGACACGAACCCGCCGTAGCGGCGAAACGACTCGGTCTTGGCCTCGTCGGCGAAGGTCACATCGGCGTAGAGCCGCTTGAATTCCTCTGGCGCATCAATCGGAATGTGTACTGCCTGGAAGGGCACATAAACGAACCACGGCTCCCGTTGGCCGCGAATCCACTCGCACGCTTGCCTGACGATAAGCTCGGTGACGTTGCCCTTTTCCTCGATGAACTTTCCGTCCCGGTGCCAAGTCCTCATGTATTCGCCCTTACGGTAAGTGTGCTCCCACGGATCCACCGCGCCGGCCAGCGAACCGTAACTGTGGTCAAAACCGTAATGCTGCGGCCCCCACTCCAGTCGCGAGCCAAGATGCCACTTGCCTGCGAGATAAGTGGCGTAGCCGCACTGCTTCAGCGCAGTGGCCAGGGTCGTTGTGCCCGGGGGAAACGCCCGCAGGTTGGTTGGCGCCAGCACATGCGACCCAAACCGGCTGGCCCATCGGCCGGAAAGCAAGGCTGCCCGTGTGGGCGAGCAGACCGGTTGGACGTAATGACGGTCCAGCTCTACCCCTTCGTGTGCGAGTCTGTCGAGGTGGGGTGTCTTGAGGTTGCTGCCGTGCCAACCCACATCAGCCCAGCCGAGATCATCCGCAACCATCAGGAGTATGTTGGGTCTCGGTGCGTCCGCCGCAAGTCCGTGAGGGCAGCCGGTCGCTAGAATTGTGATCAGAAGAACGCTTGCGCGAAGGTTCATGGTTGCCCGATAAAATGGATTAGTATGTCTTTGCTCAATCGCTGCGGTGCTCCGCTTCTCATAATGACGGTTCCATTGATTTGACCTCAATGATTGCAGCAAGCTTCCGGGAGCGGTATCCCTACTATCAGGGATACCTTGGCTTTGCGCTGCGAGCGCACGATTCCACTGGCGGTTAGCATCAGCGGGCAGCCGCAGCAGGAACGCCCGGTCATTGGAGAGAGTCACGCTCAAGGAGCACTGCTCTGCCATCTGGAAAAGCCCGGGTTGGTTCAGGGCCGGATTACCCGGTAGAAGGCGCCGGTGCCGGGCGCGTTCTGGTCGTCATAGCTCGTGCGCCCAAGCGGCCCCAGCACAATGTTCGTCAGCACTGTCCATGGGCCAGCCATGAACGGGGCGCGCTCCAACGAATGGGCTGTCCCGGAAACTCCCCCAAAGGTCAGGCGCCAACTGTTGTCGGATTTGGCCGGCGCCTGGAGCCAAGGCGCAGGCAGGGCGCCAATGACGGCCTGGCCGAACGCCGCGCCCATCGCCTGCTGGCCCCCGGTGTTGAAGTGCAGGTGGTCGCTGTTCATCGTGAAGTTTATGCCGTCGGTGTCGATCATGTAAACGTTCGTCACCGTCGCTGTGACCTGCGCCTGCCCGGCGCGCAGCAACAGGTAATTTGGATAGTTGGTGCCGGAGAGATCGGAATAGACGGTTTGATTGGTAGAAATTCGGCTCAAGAAAAAGGGCAGGTTCGTGCCGCAGGGTTGGTTCGTGGCATATGTGAGGCGCAGATCGTTGATGAAACGCACCAGATTGGTGCCGTAGGCGGCGGACGCAGCGGCGCCATCGTTAATGTCGGTTTCTCCCTGGACCCAAATCATGCCATCCAGCTCGATCGCTGTGCCGGGATACGCCGCCGCCAGGCGGGACAGGCTCGCGCTGACGACCTTTTGAAAGATGAGGTAATCGGGGCCGTCGCCGTTGGTTGTGCTGTTGCCGTTGGCCTTCCAGTTGGAGGCCAACGAAGTGCCCCCGTGCGCGTACTTTACAATAGCCACCCGGACGGCGCTGGCGGGCACTTGGTTCGTAAGCGCAATGTGGTTCGCCAGGGTGCGGCCGAAGCTCAGTTCGGGGCCGAACGTGGTGCTTCCCGTAGCTGAGCAACCGGGCCGCAGGGTGGTGAGCGTGCCCAGGGTGCCGTCGCCATTGGCCGCGCCGCCGGTGAGATAATAGTAAAATGGAACATCGGCTTGGGGTTGGAAGAGGCTGGCGGGCAAGCCATTGGTCAGCGCGCGTCCGTCGGCGTTCGACTGGCCGCCTTGCAGATAAACCTTGATCAGTTGCAGTGAATTTGTGGCCGGCGGCAGGCTAGAACCGTTGACCGTAACGGTGACGGTCTTGGGCGAGGCGGCGGTGTTGAGGGAGAAACTGGCGCTATTGGTGCCCAAATTGCTGGTGAGATCGGCAGCGTCACCGGTGAGGGTGCCGGTGCATTGGCATAGGGTATAGGTGCCGGGAACCGGGATGCCGTTCGGGAAAACCAGGCTCACGGTAATAGCCGGGCCCAAGGCCAGGTTGCCATCGACCACGAGCAAATCGTTAGTGCCGCCGGTTACGTTGGGAGTGTTCAGGTCCCAGCGCAATGTGCCGGCGCCCAACGTTACGTCGCCATTAACTGTCAATGTGCCGCTGGCAGTGTCGCCGGGGGAGAGCGTGGCGCCGGAAACGGAAGTCACCGCGCCGATAACAGTCCCGCTGCCCGCCAGCGTTTGGCCCGAGGCCAATCCAAAACTGGCGACGGCCGAGACATCCAGACTGGCGCCGCTGGCCAACGAGATCACCGGGCTGCCGGCGATGGAACCGCCAGCACCCAAGGCCAGTGTGCCCCCGCTGATGACGGTCGCGCCGCTGCAGGTGTTGGCGCCGCTCAAAGTGACCCGGCCCGGGCCGGCGATAAGCACGCTGCCGCTGCCACTGATGACATTGTTCACCGTAATGTTGTCCGAGCGATTGAACATCAGCTCGTAATTATTGGTGACGTTGCCGGACCCCAAGCTGCCGCTGGTGCCACCATTGCCCACCTGCAACATCGCCCCAGTGGCGCTAATGATGTACCAGTTGCCGCTATACCCGCTGTTATCTCCCAGCAACTGAACGGTGCCGCCCGCGGTGGTTCCGGCAGTATCGCTGACGTTGATCGTATTCGTGCTGCCACCGCTGACGGGGGCGTAGATCGCCAAAGTCCGGCCGCTGCTCCCCGCATTCAGCCAGGCGTTGCTCAGCACGGTGATGGTGCCGTAAACTTTCATGGTGCCCCCTTGGCCATTGAGGATCGCTCCGCCGTTGAACTTCAGATTATCCACCCGTACGGAGCCGGAGGAGGGGTGTTTCATGCTCAGGCCCACCAGCCAGGGGTTAACCGCGTTAAAATCGAGACTGAGCGAAGTGCCGGCAAAGTAGTTCGAGGTTCCGATGTTGGGTGTCCGCAGCAGATAGCCGGCGGTGAAATAGTCGTTGCCCGAACCGGGCGTCTGGGCATTGCTCCAATTGCCGGCGCTATTGAAAGAAGTGGCCGCACCATTCGTATCGCTAGCGGTCATTGAGACCTTCGCCGCGTTTAGAACGGCTGGGATTCCCACGACTCCCGCAATCGCGGCCGCCAGGCAATTTCGAAGTGTTCGTGTCATTCTCTCTTCTGCGCCCGCGCTGCCACCATCGTCGGAATATTGGACGGGCCGCCGGAACCCCACCGGCGGCCCGCCTCGCTTCATGCCCCCCCACGCGGGGTCACGAATGCGGTCTCACTGAGTCGTCTCAGAACTCGACTCACGGATAAACCAACCGGAAGAACACCGACCCATCGGCCGGGTCGATCGGCATGGTCATCTCGTTCACAGCGCTGGAATTCGGAACGTGGAACCAATTGGTGCTCAGACCCGCGCCAGCCGAGTTCGTCTGCGCCTGCAAAGACCAGCCTTTGTGGTCCACCGGCCAGGACAGTTGCAGGGTGTTGCCGCCGATCACCACGGCGGTGATGTTCGTCGGGTTCAGGGCGGTGGCCGCGATTCGCAGCGTGCCATCCACCAGCAGCGTATCGGTATTCCACGCCAACCCCGCGGCGGGAGCCGGCGTAACGTTGGCAAACGCGCCGGAGTAACCGGCGGCGGTGAACAGCTTGAACGTGTGGTTGGTCGTCAGTGTCCCCGCCAGGTTGGTGACCTGCAACGTGCCGCCGTAAGTCAGCGTGCCGCCGCAAACAAGCTGGTCGCAGCCACCGTCCGACTGGACCTCAACCGCGGTGGTGCTGCCGGCCTCAAGTGCCAGGTTATTGCCAAAGCTCAGTGTGCCGATCGAGGCGCCGGGAGCAACCGTGCCATTAGCGGTCACGTTGCCCAGCACCGTGCCGTTGCCCTTGAGCGTCTGGGTTGCGCCGAGGGTGAAGCCGCCGGTCTTGGCTGAAGTGTCCAAAGTAGCGCCACTGGCCACGATAATATTCGAGGATCCGGTGATGCCGCCAGTGGGTCCAAGAATGAGGCTGCCCGAGGCAATGGTGGTGTCGCCGCTATACGTGTTGGCGTTCGTGAAGACCAGAACCGTGCCCGGCTCGCCAGCCAGGGTTACGCCAACTTGCCCCTGGATCACTCCGCCGAAGATGTTGGAGCCCGGCCCCCCCCACGGGACGGTGGTGGCATTAAATAGTTTGTTGGAATAGTTGATCGCGCTGTTGATATTGAGTGTCAGCGTTGAAAGCGAGCCTGCCGAATTGACGACCCAGCCCTCGCCAACCAAACCGGCAATTGGGGGCGAGAAGCCCGCCAAGTCCAGACGCGCAGAGTTGTGATTGAGCACACCTACCACCGTCCCAGCCGGCAAGGCGTTGGCGTTCCCAAGTCGCAGCCATCCCACAGTAATGGCGGTGCTGCCAAGGTAGGTATTGGTGCCACTAAGTTGGACGACGCCGTCGAAGGAAACGCCGCGGATCATGATCCCGTAGCCGAGGCCGCCGTCATCCACCGTGCCAGTGATATTGAGCCCGGTGCCGCTGGGGATGGAACCGAAGCGGGCATAGTTGGCTCCTAGTGTTACCGGTCCATCCCAAACGTTGTTCCCTGTGTTCCCTTGCAGGCCGTAAGCGCCCGAGGTGGTGGTATTGTCGGTCAGGCTGACGCCGGCGATGGTGATGCCGCCATCCAATTGCAGAAGGTTGGCGCCGCTATTGATGGTGACCGTCGGCGAAGTGCCCAGGGCATGGCCGTTTTGGAGATCCAAGGTGCCACCACTGACCACCGTCGCACCCGTGAAGGCATTCGGAGCGGTGAGCGTCGTCGTGCCAGCGCCGGCCTTGGTGAGGCCAAAGGTCCCGCTGATTTCACCGCTGAGCGTCAGGTTTCCGCTCCCGCCCACAGTGGCGTCGCTGGCGAGGGTGACTGCGCCACTCAGGATGACCGCGGTCGAGCTGTTGTTGACCAACGCTCCGGTGCCGGTCCCGGGACCACTGATTGAGAACAACTCCAGCGACCCGTCCGGCTGGCCGTTGAGGTCCAGGACTGCGCCGTAGTTCACGAGCGTGGAGCTGCTCGCTGCCCCTAGCGCTGTCGCGCTGCCGAGCTTAAGCGTCCCAGCATTGACAGTCGTGCCGCCGCTATAACTGTTGTCCCCGCTCAACGTTGCCGTGCCTGATCCGCTCATGGTGACGCTGCCCGTGCCGCTGATGGCGTTGGGCAATATCCCGGCGGCATCACTCCGGGTCAGGACGATCGCGCCATTGTTCGTGACCGCGCCCAGGCCGAGCGAGCCAACGGCGTCGTAGTAGCCGACCTGCACCACGCCAGCTTGAATCAAAGTGCCGCCTGCGTAGTCATTATTGAGATCAAGGATCAGGGTCCCGGAGCCGCTCTTGGTCAGGCCACCCGGCCCGCTGATGGAGCCGCCAGCGGTGACGAAGTTGTAGATAGATGCGGTGTCCACTGTCGTCGAGCCCGGCACGGCCGCTATAAGGTTCACATAGGTACTATAGGTGGTGTCGTTAAATAGGACGTAGTCCCCATAGTTAAAGTTGGTGTTCAGGCCGCCAGTAGTATTCCAGTTGGGTGTGGTAGTGTCCCAATCCCAGCCATTCTGGCCGGTCCACACAAGGTTCTGCGGATTGGTGTTAGTGACCTGCACGGGGGCGATGTTCACGGCAACGATCGCCGGTGAGGCGTGGGTGTTCAAAAAGAACGTGGCCGTATAGTTGTTGTTGCCCAGCGTGGTAGTCAAATCGGCAGCGGCACCACTGAGGGTGCCGGTGCATTGGCAGAGGGTATAAGTGCCGGGAACCGGGATGCCGCCACCGGGGAAAACCAAGTTCGCGGTGATCCCCGGAGTCAAGGCCAGGTTGCCGTTGACCACGAGCAGGTCGTTCAGGGCATTCGTGCCGCCCGTCAAGGACGCAGTATTCAGGTTCCAGAGCATGGAGCAATCGCCCAAGCTCATGTTGCCATTAACCGTCAAAGTGCCGCCGTTAGTGTTGCCGGGGAAAAGCGTGGTGCCGGTACCAGAAGTCACCGCGCCGATAACGGTCCCGCTGCCCGTCAGGGTTTGGCCCGAAGCCAAACTGAACCCCGCGACGGCCGAGACATCCAGAATAGCGCCGTTGTTCAGCGAGATCGTCGAACTGCTGGTCAGGGAACTGCCGACCCCCAAGGCCAGCGTGCCTGAGTTGACAATGGTGGCACCGTTACCATCACCAAGGATGCCGATAGTAACCGACGATGAGCTGCTGCTGATGGGCGCGCTGATCGCCAACACCCGGTTGGTTTGCCCCGCACTCAGGAACGAGGTGGCCAGCACGGTGATGTTGCCGGCAACCGTCTCGACGCCGTTGCCCTGTGACTGTACGATCGCTGCGCCATTGAGATACAGATTACTCACCGTTATGGTGGAGCCGACGGGGGATTTTATGTTCATGCCAAGAGTATGGCCACCACCAATACTGGCTCCACTATAATCGAGGCTGAGCGAAGCCCCGGCAAAGGGGAGCGGATTTGCGGGGGTCGGTGTCCGCAAATAATAGCCGGCGGTGGAATAGTCGTTTGCCGAGCTGGGCGCCTGGGCATTGTTCCATTTGCCGACGGCATTGAACGAAGTCGTGCCGGTGGCATCACTGCCCGTCAGTGAGACGGTTGCCGCGTTTAGAACGGCTGGGATTCCCATGACTCCCGCTAGCGCGAGAGCCAGGATACGTTGGCTGGCTTTATTGAGGTTCGGACGTTTCATAGGAGGATCTGGGTTTTGGTGCGTTTAATGGTCTGTCTGGTTGTGCTATTGATTCCCGAGGTCATGTCATAGGCGCTGGTTGAAATTCATGGTGATTGTGGCTGAAGGCCCATCGAGGCGGTATCCCTATTATCAGGGATGCCCCGACTCGCACCGGCAAGGGCGCGATTCCAGCGGCGGTTGGCCTCAGCGGCCCCCCGCAGCATGAAAGCGCGGTCATTGGTGGGAGTCACGCTCCAGGTGTTCTTCTGGCCATCCAGGTCAAACACCCAGAAAGCCGCCAAATCCACCTTCGCTGCCTCGAGGTCGGTGAGCAGTTGATCAAAGTCGGCACGAAGGTCGAGGTTGGTTCCGGAGGGGAGCCCAAACTCGCCCACCCAAAGCGGTCCTTGCTTCTCACGTGCGATGCCCTTCAGCCAGCGGAGCCATTCGAGCCGGTTCGTGGTCCATGCCGTCACTACCCTCTGCGCCTCCCGTTCCCTAAACGCCGTCGCAAACCGCACGAAGGGAATGCCGGCCCGGCAGAGCTCTTCCAGTCCGCGAAGGCTGGTCGAGTTAGTCGGCTCATGCAGGATTCGTAGAAACAGGTCGAAGTAGTTGGCGCCTACCCCACGATACGGCCGGCCAGCCAAAACGAGTTGGCCCTCCCGAACGGATAAACCGGGCGGTTCCACGGGCCGGTCCTCCGCGATGGCCTTACTGGTAAGAAGTAGCGCCAGCGCTGCAAAACTCCAACCGATCAGCATTCTTCGCATCATGCTAGTTCCACCGCTCGACCGCGCTGGCTTTGATCTTCACGGCGTGCGCATCTTAGATTTTTCCAACGTTGTTGGCACGGGCGACTGGAGCGCGGACATTCTTGTCCGCCTTTGCGTGATGGTCAACCCGCAAGCCCACCGGCGGACAAGAATGTCCGCGCTCCAGAAAAATGTGGGATGCGCACTTGAGGTCGCATCCGGGGCGTGTTTGCTTGCTCTAGCGCGGGAATAAGGCCACGCTGCGGGCCGTCTATTTATGCTGCTGGACGAACTGGAAAGCCAAAGCATCTACATCCTGCGCGAGGCGTTCAACAAGTTTGAGCGCTTGGCGATGCTGTGGAGCATTGGCAAAGACTCAACCGTGCTGCTGTGGCTGGCCCGCAAGGCATTCTTTGGCCATGTACCCTTCCCGCTGGTGCATGTGGACACAACCTACAAGATCCCCAGCATGATCCAGTACCGCGACAAGCTGTGCCGCGAGTGGAAACTCCAGCTTGTCGTGGGCCAGAACGAGGAGGCGCTCAAGGCCAAACGCACCTTTCCGGACGGCAATGCCACGCGGGTCGAGTGCTGCGGCATCCTGAAGAAGGACGCCCTCCAGGCCGTGCTCCACGAACACCACTACACCGGCGTCATCGTCGGCGTCCGCCGCGACGAGGAGCCGACCCGGGCCAAGGAGCGCTACTTCAGCCCGCGGGACAAGAACATGGAGTGGAATGTCGAGGACCAGCCGCCCGAGTTGTGGAGCCAGTTCAAGACGGATTTTGAGCCGGGCACCCATATCCGCATCCACCCGCTGCTGCATTGGACCGAGCTGAACATCTGGGAATACATCGAGCGCGAGAACATCCCGGTCATCCCCCTCTACTTCGCCAACGAGAAGGGAGAGCGTTACCGCAGCATCGGCTGTTACCCGTGCACGTCCCCCATCAAGTCCCAAGCCAGTTCAGTTCGGGAGATCGTCGAGGAGCTGCGCCACAACCGCACGCCCGAGCGCGCCGGCCGGGCGCAGGACCAGGAGAGCGAAGACGCCTTCGAGAAGCTCCGGCGCGACGGATACATGTGAAGGCTAAAGGCTAAAGGCTAAAGGCTGAAGTCAAACCTATGCTCGATCCGCAATTCAGCATTCAGCCTTTAGCCTTTAGCCTTTCTTTGGTAACTATCAGTTATGCGTGATCGCTTTGACTCGATTTACTCGCACGGGATGATTCGGGTGGGGGTATGCCTTCCGTCGTTACGCGTGGCCAACCCGGACTTCAACCTCGAACGGACGCTCGCTTTGGCGCGGCAGGCTTCCAAGGTTGATGTCGCCGTAGCGCTGTTCCCGGAACTGGGTCTCTCCGCCTATACCAATGAGGATTTGTTCCATCAGGACGCGCTGCTGGACGCGAGCCAGGCCGCGGTCGCGCGCCTGGTCAAAGCGAGCAAGGGCCTGGCGCCGGTGCTGGTGGTCGGCGCGCCGCTGCGGTTCGAGGCAAAGCTGTTCAATTGCGCGGTGGTGATCTACCGCGGCCGCGTGCTGGGGCTGGCGCCCAAGACGTATCTGCCCAACTACCGCGAGTACTATGAGAAGCGGCAGTTTGCCTCCAGCCGCGACGCGGTGGGCCGGGAGGTGCAGTTCCTCGGTGAGCGGGTGCCGTTCGGCAACGACCTGATCTTCGAGGCGGCCAACCTGGAGGGCTTCAAGCTGCACGCCGAAATCTGCGAGGACGTGTGGACGCCCATTCCGCCGAGCACCTACGCGGCGCTGGCGGGGGCAACAGTGCTGGTGAATCTCTCGGCGAGCAACATCACCATCGGCAAGGCGGATTACCGGCGCAACCTTTGTGCCTCGCAGTCCGGCAAGTGCATTGCCGCGTATCTGTATTCCTGCGCCGGGCCAGGCGAATCGACGACGGACCTCGCCTGGGACGGGCATGCGCTGATTTACGAGAACGCCGAGCTGCTGGCCGAGTCGGAGCGGTTTGCCGAACGCGAACAGATGATCACGGCGGACATAGACCTGGAGCGGCTGGTGCAGGACCGGATGCGCATGACCAGCTTCAGCGATTCGGTGGGTGACTGCCGCGAGCGGTTGCAGGCGATGCGGCACATTCAGTTCGATTTTGCGCTACCGGAGGGGAAGGTCGCGTTGCAGCGACACATAGCGCGGTTCCCTTACGTGCCGAGCGATCCGCGTGAGCGCGACCAGCGCTGCTTCGAGGCCTACAACATCCAGGTGCACAGCCTGCTTAAGCGGCTGGCCAGCACCGGGACCAAGCGGTTGGTCATTGGCATCTCCGGCGGCCTGGACTCGACGCAGGCGCTCATCGTCGCAGCCAAGACGACCGACCTGATGGGCTTGCCGCGGAAGAACATCCTGGCCTACACGATGCCGGGTTATGCCACGAGCAAGCTCACGCTCACCAATGCGCACAAGCTGATGAAAGCGTTGGGCGTCACCGCTGGCGAGATCGACATCCGGCCCGCCTGCAAGCAGATGTTCCACGACATCGGCCATCCGTTTGCGGCAGGCAAGCCCTTGTACGATGTGACCTTCGAGAACGTCCAGGCGGGCGAACGAACCTCGCACCTATTCCGCCTGGCTAATCAACACAATGCGCTCGTGCTCGGTACCGGCGACTTGAGCGAACTGGCGCTCGGCTGGATGACTTACGGCGTCGGCGACCACATGTCGCACTACAACGTGAATTGCTCCGTGAGCAAGACGCTCATTCAGTATTTGATCCGCTGGGTGGTGTCGTCGGGGCAATTCGATTCGGCAACCAATGCGACCCTCCAGGCGATTTTGGCAACGGAGATCTCGCCGGAGTTGGTGCCCCACACGAAGGGGGATTCCTCCAAGCCGGCGCAGAAGACCGCGGACGTCGTGGGGCCGTATGAGCTGCAGGATTTTAACCTCTATTACGTCACCCGGCATGGTTTCCGGCCGAGCAAGGTCGCCTACCTGGCTTGGCACGCATGGGGTGATAAAGCTCGCGGCGACTGGCCGGACTTATTGCCGGTGGAAAAGCGCAATGCGTATGACCTGCGCACCATCAAGAAGTGGCTCGGTGTGTTCCTTTACCGCTTCTTCCAGATCAGCCAGTTCAAGCGCTCCGCCATTCCAAACGGCCCGAAGGTTGGTTCCGGCGGTTCGCTCTCGCCCCGCGGCGACTGGCGCGCTCCCAGCGACTCGGAGGCCGAGGTCTGGCTCAAGGAGTTACGGGAGAATGTGCCGGGCGACGCGAAGCAGGGCGCTTGAAACGTGAAACGTGGCCGCCCTCAATCCGGGGTGTCTGGCGGATCTTCAATGCGAAGCTCAATCACACGACGCACATCTCGTCGGCCATCCAGGACGCGCTCGATAGAGACCACGTCTTCCCGGGACTCGTAGTAGATGAGATAACTGCTGCGGCTGATAACCCAGAAACGCAAGCCCTTGTGACGCGTAGCCCATCCGGGATGCGGGCCGAGGTCGGGATGCTGGCCAAGTTGCGTCAGCGCTTGTTCAGCCTGCACACGAAAACGTTCAGCCGAGACCGGGTCGCGGTGGGTTGCCAGCCAGGAATAGATCTGTGCCAGGTCATCTTCCGCGCGTCGGCTGATGACGACTCTCATCTGAAGTCTTTAGCACCGGATCGGCCGCGCTGCCAGATCTTGGTCAGGACTTGCTGCGTCAGCGGCCGGTGCGGGCTTTCTTTGCCAGCTTGAATCAAGGCGTCAAACTCGTCGGGATGGTCTGGTAGTTCGTAGGCTTGAAGAATGACCAGTTTGCCACCGCGAGGAATCACAGTGGGGTGGCCTTTGAGGGCTTGATCCGCCAGCTTGCCCAAGGTGCTCTTGGCTTGGCTCAGGTTGCACGTTTTCATGCTGTCCAAATTTGGACTGTTTTTGAACTGCCGTCAACCGCCGTCAATCTGAGTTGCGGGAGCTGTGGGCGGCTCCACCCGGAGCGCTCGGAACCGCCACAGGTAGTAAATGGCGGGATAGACCAGCAGCTCCATCATGGTGGAGGTGATGACGCCACCCACCATTGGGGTGGCAATGCGCTTCATCACATCGGCGCCGGCGCCATGGCTCCAGAGAATCGGCGCCAGGCCGGCAATGATGACGCAGGCAGTCATGGCTTTGGGGCGGACACGCTTGACCGCGCCGTGATAGATGGCGTCCCGGAGGTGAGTGACGTTGCTCATGAGGCCGCGTTTCTTCCAATCCTCGTAGGCGAGGTCCAGGTACAGGAGCATGACGACGCCGGTTTCAGCGTCGAGACCCGCCAAGGCGATGATGCCGACCCACACCGCTACGCTCAGGTTGTAGTGAAGCAGGGCGAGGATGCCGATGGCGCCGACGAGCGAGAAGGGCACGGCGAGCATGACAATGGCGGTTTTGATGGCCGAGCGGGTGTTGAGGTAAATAATCAGGATGATGATGAGCAGCGTAAGCGGCACGACGATCAGCAGCCGTTGCTTGGCCTTGAGCATGTATTCGTACTCACCGCTCCAGAAGATGTTGTAGCCGGTGGGGAGCTTGATCTCGCCCTTGGTGACGGCCTCATTGACGGCGCGCATGGCCATCTGCACGTAGGTGCCCACGTCGATGCCCTTTACGTCCACGTAGATCCAGGCATTAGGCACGGCCGCCTCACTCTTGATGCCCATGGGGGCGCGAACGGTCTCGATCTTCGCCAGTTGCCCGAGCGGGACCTGCGCCCCGGTGGGTGTGGGGACAACAATCTCGCGTAACGCGCGGAGGTTCTCACGGAAGTCGCGGCTGTAGCGCAGGTTCACCCCGTAGCGCTCCAGGCCCTCAACCGTCGTCGTCAGCGGCATGCCGCCCAGGGCGACTTCAAGCACGTCCTGGACGT
>Ga0118677_10008979_pt1 | contig 15808 bp, 19 predicted proteins | sample AliMusrvi5mmetaG_FD_86154 | JGI IMG/M metagenome (GOLD analysis project Ga0118677, IMG submission 86154) | reverse complement strand
GATATGTACTAAGCCGTTTGAGAAAACGGTTGACCTGTGTAAACGGGGCGCATACACTGCGCCCCGTTTACTTTTTTCATGGAGGTGGAAGGTGAATGCGGAATTAATCGAAAAAGCAAAACTCAAGGTCGCCTCGGTGCCCTTGCTCGTGAATATTGTCTCGCGGCGCGTGCGCCAGTTGAATGCCGGGATGAGGCCCTATCTGAAGCCCCTTACCCCGAATGAGGAGAAGGTTGATATCGCCCTTCGGGAAATCGTGGAAGACAAGTTGACCGCCGAAATCGGATTCTTCGACCCTTCGAGTCCCGGTGTCGCCTCCGCGAGTCTCTAGAACGGGGACCATGGCGGCCGCCAAAGAGAAGAAAGACGCTGATAAGGCCGCCACCAACCGCAAGGCGTTTCATGATTATTTTGTCGTGGACCGCATTGAGGCGGGAATTGAACTCAAAGGCACCGAGGTCAAATCCATACGTTCCTCGAATGTCACCCTGACAGGGGGATATGCGAAGGTCGAGGACTCGGGGGTGTTAATGCTCTACGGGGTCCATATCGCCCCCTATGAATGCGGTAACCGGTTCAACCACGAACCGACCCGGCCCCGGACACTCCTGTTGCATCGGCGCGAAATCGAGCGACTGAAGGGGAAAATTGCCCAGAAGGGGTATACCCTGGTTCCCCTCAAGATGTATTTTCGGAAACGCTGGGCGAAGGTGGAGCTTGGCCTCTGTAAGGGCAAGCAGGATGATGATAAACGGGAATCCCTGCGACGCAAGGATTCCGATAAGGAAGCCCGCCGGGCAATCAGTCGTTCCCGTTGATCTTCAGCCAGTTTAGGGGTATCTTTATCCTGAATAGTGAAAGGACGGCATTATGCGTAACTTCGGTATGGGCGAATTATTAGTCATTCTTTTGGTGGTGCTGCTCTTGTTTGGCGCCCGGAAATTACCCGAATTGGCCCGTTCCCTGGGCCGCAGCCTGAGTGAGTTCAAGAAAGGGCGCGAAGAGGGAATGAAGCCGGAAGAACCGGACGTCAAAAAGAATGACGGGAAAAAGGACTGATTAGATTTTTACGCTGGGATTGCGAGCCTCGCGGCTCAGTTGCTTCAATGCCTCTTCCACGTCGTTCTCCCAGTCGCTCTTGGGATGGGTGACGAGAAAATCCTCATACGTTGCCTTGGCTTCGCTGTAGCGCTTCAGGGATTGGAGACAGCGAGCCTTTCCGAATATGGCGACCGGGGTCAGGAAATGATCCTTATTTTTCCCCGAAAAGGCCGTATAGGCGGCCAGGGCCTGCTCTGTCTGCCCCATTCCCTCTGTGCAATGGATCAAGCCCAACTCGGCGATGGATGCCATCTGGTGCGAGGGGTATTTTGAGAGGAATTCCTTGTAACTTACCTGGGACGACTGGAAATCTCCGTTGTCATACTGGGCTTTGGCCATCTGCAGGAGGGAGAGGCGTGCCGCCGAGGTGGAGGGGTACTGGTTCATGATCGCCTGAAGGGCCTGTACATTCCGGGCTTCGCTTAGCATACGGGAGGCTTTTCCCTCATTGGCATCCCGATTTGAGCGGTAGAGAAAAACCCCTAGTACGACGACGATGGCGATACCCGCCGAGATCAGCCAGCTTTTCAACTCCTTGGTGGTGTCGGTAAGTGTTTCGATTCCGGGCATATCCGGTTGTGCGTCAGGCAAAGTTTTATTTTCTGCGTTGTCCATGGTCTTGAGTGTCCTTCCTCGTAAAAGTGACTGCATTTAATACGGGCTGGAAGACGTGGAATCAAGATCAAAGTGCGTTTTGAAATCATATTGGATTGCCGGGACGGGTGGGGTTGAGGTATCGTATTGGCCATTTTTATGACTATCATCGTCAACGGCACTGAACATGAATTGGACAATCCGGGCACGCTGGGGCATTTGCTGAAGAGTCTGGAAATAGTCCCCGAGCGTGTGGCAATCATGGTCAATGACCGGATCATTCCCAGAGCGGGCCGGAATGAGGCCGTTCTCAAGGCCGGGGATCGGATTGAGATTCTGACGTTTATCGGCGGGGGATAGGACAAGATAAGTAGTCAGGATCCAGGATTCAGAATCCAGAATGGGTATCAAATAATATGGACAACGGGCTGAAACTGAACTTGGGGGGACGGGAGTTTGACTCCCGGTTGATTGTGGGCACAGGCAAATTTGCGTCCACGGAAATCATGATTGAGGCGATCAAGGCCTCGGGTGCCGAATTGGTGACGGTGGCGTTGCGCCGCTTTAATCGGGAGCGGCCTTCCGACGACTTGTTGGCTCCCCTTGCCAAACTTGGGATCACACTGGTGCCCAACACGTCCGGCGCCCGGAATGCCGCGGAGGCGGTTCGGGCCGCCATGCTTGGCCGAGAACTCTCAGGCAGCCCTTTCGTGAAGGTCGAAATTCATCCCAATCCGCACCACCTGATGCCGGACCCGATCGAGACGTATGAGGCGTCTCGCGCCCTGGTGAAAGAGGGGTTCATCGTACTTCCCTACATGCCGGCTGATCCCGTTCTGGCGAAACGACTGGAGGACGCGGGGTGCGCCGCCGTGATGCCGCTTGGCTCGGCCATCGGGACCGGGCACGGGTTGTCAACGGCTGAAATGGTGAAGTTGATCATTGCCGACAGTGGAATACCCGTGATTGTGGATGCGGGCCTGCGGTCGCCCTCCGAAGCCGCTGCGGCCATGGAAATGGGGTGTTCGGCCGTGCTGGTAAATAGTGCAATCGCCGCGGCCGGGAATCCCTCAGCCATGGCATCCGCCTTTTCGATGGCAGTTAAAGCCGGGTATGCGGCACGCCAGGCGGGACTCATGTCGCGTTCCGATGTTGCCGTGGCGACAAGCCCGTTAACGGCGTTTCTGGCGGTGTCCTGATGCCGGGAACGCTCCCATCTTTTCTGGATCCTGCTCCGTGGCTTCCGATCGGTCGTGGGGCATCCCCGTCTGATGTCCGCCGAGCCCTGGGTTGTCCGACGCCTGGTGAAGCGGAGTTTGCCGCGCTCCTGTCATCGTCCGCCGGAGCCTTATTGGAGGAGATGGCGGTTCGTGCGAGGGATCTGACGCGCCGACATTTCGGGCGGACGGTCTCGCTGTATATCCCGCTCTATCTTTCCGACTATTGCTCAGGTGGCTGTGTGTATTGCGGTTTTGCCGCGGATCGGAGGCAGCCGCGCCATCGGTTGGAACAGGATGATATCGTCCGGGAACTGGATGCCGTCAAGGCCATGGGGATCGAGGAAATTCTTCTGCTGACCGGGGAGCGCACTGTCCACGCGGATCTCGAGTATCTCCGTGCGGCCGTTCATGATGCCGCACAGCGTTTTTCCGCCGTGACGATAGAGGCGTTCCCCATGGAGACCGGGGAGTACCGAACCCTTGTTCAAGCGGGGGGTGTCGGCGTGACCATCTATCAGGAAACGTATGAGCCGGTTCAATATGAGCAGATTCATCGATGGGGCCCGAAACGGGACTATGAGAACCGGTTGGAGACCCCGGCGCGGGTGCTGGAGGGCGGGATGCGGACGGTTGGGATGGGGGCTTTGCTGGGGCTGAGCGATCCCCTGTTCGAAGCCCTCTGCCTGTACCGCCATGCCATGCATTTGCGGCGGCGGTATTGGCAGTCGGGCGTCTCCATTTCCTTTCCAAGGGTTTGCCCTCAGGAAGGAGGATATCAACCGCCGTTTCCGGTAAACGACCGTACTCTGGCCCAGATCATATTTGCCTTCCGTATTTGCATGCCGGATGTCCCTCTGGTGTTATCCACCCGCGAGGCGGCGACATTTCGAGACGGGATGGCGGGGGTGGGGATCAATAAGATGAGCATTGCCAGCCGGACCACGGTGGGGGGATACCAGACCCCGGTTGAATCCCCCGACGGCCAATTCCATGTCAATGACGACCGCGATGTGGAAACCTTTTGCGCCATGTTGAAAGGCAAGGGGCTGGATCCGGTATTCAAGAACTGGGACAAGGTGTACCGGTGAAGACAGAATTCAGAATCGGAACCCCATTGCACGAGGAACGGATGACCCGTTTTCGGCAGGCGGGGCTATATCTCGTCACGTCGCAGACTTTGTCGGCGGGTCGGACTACGCCTGAGATTGTGAAAGCGGCTTTGGCGGGCGGGGTGACGCTGATCCAACTGCGTGAAAAGGAAATGTCCCTCCGGGAGTATGTGCCGCTGGCGAAGGAGGTCAGAGAAATGACCGCCCGTGCCGGCGCTTTGTTGATCATCAACGACAGGGTCGATGTGGCCATGGCGGTGGAGGCGGACGGAGTCCACTTAGGTCAGGAGGATTTCCCGGTCCGTGAGGCGCGGCGGCTGGCGCCCGATCTGATCATTGGGGCCTCGACCCATTCGATCGAAGAGGCTCTCAAGGCTCAGGAGGAAGGGGCGTCGTATATCAACATCGGTCCCATTTACCCGACCGGCACAAAGGTTTGGGAGGGCGAATTTTTGGGGCTTGATGGATTGCGCGCCATTGCGAGAGTCGCACGGATTCCCTTTTCGGTCATGGGGGGTATCAAGCCGGGACACATCCCTGGTTTAGTTGCGGCAGGCGCCCGGATTATTGCCGTCGTAACGGCTGTAACGGCGGCCACGAATCCCCGGACAGTGGCAGCCGGTTTAGTCCGGATGATTCGTGAGTCCGACGGGTGCCTTTGATGATGATCATTTTGTCCATTCGAATGATCATATAATTCATTTGATGGGGTTGTTTCTTTCACTAGTATCCATCAAATTGAACGATTACGAGTGATTCATTCAGGGAAAAGGAGACAACGCAATGACTAGTACGGGACCGACATTGGCGGGGTTGGATTGGGTAATGATCGGGTTGTATTTCTGTGTTCTGCTTGGGATTGCCACCTGGGTGGTGAGGAGGGGAAAAGATAACACAACCGACTACTTCCTGGCGGGGCGTAATCTGAGCTGGTGGATCATCGGCGCCTCGATCTTCATGTCTAATATCGGGTCCGAGCATATCGTTGGTCTGGCGGGATCAGGCGCGAAGGACGGTGTGGCGATGGCCCACTATGAGCTGCACGCCTGGTGTCTTCTCGTCCTCGCATGGGTGTTTGTCCCGTTCTATGCCCGGTCCCTGGTATTTACCATGCCGGAATTTCTGGAGCGGCGGTTCAGTCCCGGATCGCGCTATGTGCTTTCCATCGTTTCGCTGGTCACCTTCGTGGTCTCCAAGATCGCGGTTGGGATTTTTGCAGGAGGCGTGGTATTTGCCACCCTGCTTCCCGAAGTTCACATTTCTCTGGCCGGCCATGTGATCGACAGTTTCTGGATCGGATCGGTGGCGGTGATCATTCTGACGGGGTTGTACACGATGCTCGGCGGCATGCGCGCCGTGGCGTATAACGACGCTGTCCAGGTGGTGGTGCTGATCGGCGGCTCCCTTTTGCTGACGGCGTACGGGTTGATCCAGTTGGGCGGCTGGCATGAATTGCGCCGGATCTGCGGATCTGAGATGTTCAACCTGTGGAAGCCGATGGTTCCGGCTGGCGTCATGTCCTCCTGGGCTCCGGTTTTGGAGAAGAATGCGGCGGGTGATGTCGTCAAGGAGGCGTGGTATTTCAATAATAACTTCCCCTGGCTGGGCATGGCCATCTGTGCGCCGGTTATCGGGCTTTGGTACTGGTGTACGGATCAGTACATCATTCAGCGTGCGTTGAGTGCGCCAAATCAGGCGACGGCTCGGAAAGGAAGTATTTTCGCGGCATTCTTGAAGCTGTTCCCCGTATATCTGTTCATCATTCCCGGATTGATCTGTTACGCACTGGCTCACAGCGGGAAGAACCCCGCGCTGGCGGCAGCGTTCGCCTCGGAAGGTTCGCAGGGGGCGTTCCCGATGATGGTGAAGTACATGCTGCCGACGGGGCTGCGTGGCATTGTGGTGGCAGGGTTATTGTCGGCCCTGATGGGTTCGTTGGCCGGTGTGTTTAACGCCTGCTCCACGCTTTTCACGGTGGATCTGTATGAGAAACTGCGCCCGAAAGCATCCCAGCATGAACTGGTGAGGATGGGCCGGATTGCGACGGCCACGATGGTTCTGATCGCCCTGGCCTGGATTCCCGTGGTGCGTGGTGCGCACGGGCTGTACGGGTATCTGCAGTCGGTGCAGGGATATCTGGCGCCGCCAATCTTCGTGGTGTTTTTCTTCGGGGTATTCTGGAAGCGGTTGAATGCCAATGGATGCCTGTGGGCGATGATTGTCGGATTCGTGGTGGGCATGTTCCGCATGATGGTGGATACACCGGTGACGATGGGGATGAAGGGATTTGAGCACGGGTACGCCGAGGGTTCCTTCCTGTGGATCGTGAATAACATCAACTTCCAGTATTTCAGTATCCTCATTACGTTGATCTCGGCGGCCGTGATGGTCGTTGTGAGTTACATGACGGCGGCACCGGACTACGCGAAGATCGGCGGATTGACCTTTGGCACAGCGTCGGACAAGGATAAAACGGAAACCCGTTCGAGCTGGGGATGGCATGAGGTGGCGGCGTCAATTGTGATCTTGGTGGCCATTCTTGGTGCGTATTTGTATTTTAATGGTTGATGATAAGGGGAGTTACACAATGAAAACGAGTATTGCGGCGATGGTGGCGGCACTGGTGGTGGGATCGGTTTTCGGGGCAGGCAGCGTGACGTCGGAGCCTTTCGGGAAGACCCCGGATGGCACGGCCGTCTCGATTTACACCCTTATAAACAGCAAGGGGGTTGAGGCCCGGATCATGACCTATGGCGGAATCGTCGTGTCGCTGAAGGTGCCGGATAAGACCGGCACCCTCGGGGATATCGTCCTCGGCTACGACAATCTGGCAGACTACATCAAGGCCAGCCCCTATTTTGGCTGCCTGGTGGGGCGTTACGGCAACCGGATTGCGAAAGGCAAATTCACCTTGAACGGCGCCGAATACAGCCTGGCGACGAACAATATCGGCAACCACCTGCATGGCGGACTCAAGGGGTTCGACAAGGTCGTATGGACCGCGAAAGTCCTGACGAATAAGACGGATGCGACGCTGGAACTGAAATATGTCAGCGCCAACGGCGAGGAAGGTTATCCCGGAAAGCTGTCCGTGACCGCGGTCTATTCCGTGACCGAGAAAAACGAATTGCGCCTCGACTTTTCTGCGAAGACAGACAAGGCGACGGTCTGCAACCTGACCCACCATTCCTATTTCAATCTGGCGGGAAAAGGAGATGTTCTGAGTCACAATGTGATGATGTCCGCCGAGACATTCACGCCGGTGGACTGCACCCTGATTCCAACCGGAGAACTTAAGCCGGTTGCTGGAACCCCATTTGATTTCCGTAAATCAACGGCAATTGGGGCCCGTATCAAGGCTGACGATGAGCAGCTGAAATTCGGTGGTGGATATGACCACAACTGGGTTTTCAACAAGCCTGTGGGCAAGCTGACGAGCCTTGCCACGGTTCGTGAAGCGACAACGGGCCGGATCATGGAAGTGTTGTCCACGGAACCCGGATTGCAGTTCTATTCCGGCAATTTCCTGGATGGAACCCTTGTGGGCAAGGGTGGAGTGACGTATCAACATCGGACTGGTTTCTGCATGGAACCCCAGCATTATCCTGATTCGCCCAACAAGCCCGCGTTCCCGTCGACCGTCTTACTCCCCGGGAAGGAATACCGGAACACCATTATCTACAGGTTTTCAGTGGTGAAGAAGTCCTCGTAACGGTCATCCTAGGGAGGGCTGTCATCGAGGACTTGATGACAGCTTGTTAGAGAAGCAGGCGTGTCACCAGTCCGCCAACGATGATTCCCACCGTCATCCCGGCAAAAACTTCCAGCCGGGTATGACCCAGAATCTCGATGAGTTTCTGGGCGGATAGATGGTGGTTCTTGAAGACTTCATCCACAATCTGATTCAGGAGTCTGGCTTGGAGTCCTGTTGCGCGCCGGACTGTGGAGGCGTCAAACATCACCACCACGGCAAAGGCAAAAGTCACCGCGAAAATGGTGCTTCCGAATCCCTCGATCAAGCCCACCGAGATCGCCAGGCCGCTTACCATGGCGGAATGCGCGCTGGGCATGCCGCCCAGGGTGGTCAGATACTGAAAGTCTACCTTGCCGGTCTGCCGGAGGTTCTCAAGCATTTTAAGGAAAGAGGCGACCATGTAGGCGCAGAAAGCCGACCAGAAAACAGGTGATTTAAAGAAATCTCCAATTGCCAGATGCATGGGTTCATGATTACGGTTTCAACGGAAACGGTCAATCAGAAAGAAAAACCGGTAGGGTTACTCCCCATAGCGACCGGATGGTTCCCCGCATAACCTGTCTCTTATGCATGAGAACAATTCCATCGTAAATGTCGTGATCACGGGAGCGCTGATAGCGCTGGTACTGGTGGCCGTATGGGGCACGACGTTTGCCGCCCAGGCAATAACGGGCAAGTGCGTGATTCGACACGGGTACGGAAAAGTCTGTGTTGCCGTGCCGCCACCTCATCTTGGAAAATGATTATTAAGGAGTTTGCTTATGGCGCGTCAAACTCTGGATTGGGATGCGATGTTTCACGCCCTTGAGGTTTTCAAGGATGAGTATGGGCATTGTCACGTTCCGACCCACTGGGAGAAGAATCCTCAGATGGGCAGGTGGGTGGCCGTGCAACGTTACCGACGCAAGATCGGGGAGTTACAGGAACACTATGTGATCCGGTTGGATCGGATCGGATTTGTGTGGACTCCCGCGGACAAAGTCTGGAACGAGATGATCGTGCGTCTGGTCAAGTACAAAGGGAAACACGGGAATTGTGAGGTTCCGACCGACTGTCCCGCCGATCCACAGTTGGCCCGCTGGGTGGTAGTCCAGCGGCATGCCCGAAAAATAGGTTCGTTGTCCGAAGGCCGTGTTCAGAGGCTTTCCGAGTTGGGTTTTATTTGGTCGGTGTACGGGCAGGAGGAGAAGACTGCGAATGCGGAACCTGAGACCAATTCAATGTCCGACAAGGCTCTCGGATTCGATTCCGAGGAGCACCTTTATCGGGTGACCGGGGAGTATGTCCAGTATAACGGCACCGGCCCCCGACCCGAGAAACTGGAGAAGTACATCCATCTGAATGGCGGGGAATTACCGCCCTGTATCTTCCTGCCCCGCAGTCCGCTGGTGTTCCAGATCGGGATCAGTGATTCCGACCGGATGTTTGTCCGGAAGATCAAGTGGCCCGGCAAAGGTCCGATCCCTGAAGAGGTTCTTGAGTCCCTGAATGAGAACGGCGCGCTGCCTCCCCATTTCGATTTACACCTTCACGCACATCATGCGCACGTCTGTCGAGTCTGAATGGCGCCGTGACTTGTATTTATCGGACATCCTGTTGCCGAACCCAGCCGATCCCTTTCGGACAGGTGATCCGCAGCCAGTCATCCGTTGAGGAGTCGATCACAACCGAGGAGCCCGGCTTGAGGGTGAACAGTTCCTGCGATGATTCAAGGGGCGCCAGCCTGACGCTGATATCGCCTGATCCCTGTAGCACAATCTCCCGGCTTCCTGTGATGCGCGCCCGGAGTACGCGCCATCCGGAGAGGGACGAAGCGGGAGCGGCGGACGCGCCTGCGGTGGAGATGCCCGAGTTGGTTTCCGATGGACGTTCAGGAGGAGTGTAGAGCGGTTGAACGGGCGTGCGTTCGGCATGATAGGTGATCGAAAAAGGGCCGGAACTCAGGGTTTTGTAAGTCCCTGAACCCGTGTCGAAATAGCAGAATGACAGGGCGGGCAACGCCGTGCAAAATATTTCCTGGGGAACCACAGTCTGACGGTAAACCTGTTTGACGATGGAGCTTTCCTCCGCCACGAGTTTGGAGTCATAGATTTTCACCCCCGGAGTAGCCTCCATTTGCGGCATGTGAAAAGACTCGGGAATCCAGTCGCCTTCGACTGTCAATGTCACGGTGATCAAGTCCCCTGCGGCGATGTCCAGGGGTGAGGCTGCAGCGCGGAACAAGTAGTTTCCCACCGAACCGGAAAAGGAGGCGGGTTTTCCTGCGGCGGGCAGGGGACGTATCATCAGGACGAAGGACTCGGGAATGATTTGAATGGGATGCCGGTTCTCCTGCATAAAGAAAAAAGAGCGGGTGGTTTGAATCCAGGTCCCGTCCAGGCGGGGGGCCAGGGTGAGGGCGTCTGGATGGGGAGCTCGTGCCCAGGTTCGGAAAGGGCGCACTTCATAGGATTGCCCTTCAATCGTCGCTGATTCGACCGGCAATTCCTCGAACGAATGGATTTGGAGGTCGGCGGGGGCGGGAAGGCCGGTAATTGATATTTGCTTGTCGAGGTTGCCGCCTGCGATATAGATCTTGAGGGTAAGCCGGAAGGCTTCACCGGCCATGATGGTTTTCCGGTCGGTGGTGAAGCGCGCAAACAGGGGCGCTGCTGCGGTCGCGACAAACGGCATGAACAGGACAAGGAGGAGGAGCCCGTGACCAATGGAGGAACGACCTCCGTGCCGTCTAGTCCATCCGCAGTCTAATGTCTGGTATAATAAGCCCATGTACGGCATAATCCATTGTTCATTTTGCTGTGTCAATGGGGAGATTGTTTGATGATCCTGTATGTGGTGATGGAAACGGCGGAAAAGTACCAAGTAGGCAACTGGCATCGGCAACGGCTTGTGATGGAGGATACGTCCGGCGATTATTGTTTGATGGTTCATTATAAGCAGTTGAATCCGGGGATGCTGGCGGAGTTGAACCCGCGCGCCATTGTCTATAGCGGCGCCTCGACGCCCTTTGAGGATTACGACGTCCGGCAAACGAAGGGGTATCGGGACGTTGTGATGAAAGCGGACGTTCCCCAACTCGGGATTTGCGGGGGGCATCAACTTGCCGCGGAGTTCTTCGGGTGTACGCTCGGCATCATGCGGCGGACTCGTGCGGATGACCCCGATCATAATCCGAGATATCACCCCGGTGAATACAAGGAGTGGGGCGTCTATCCGGTGAAGGTGTTGCGGAAGGATCCCTTGTTCGCTGGACTTGGGAAAGTCATCAGGGTGCAGCAGTTTCATCGCAGCGAGATCAAGAAACTTTCCCGTGACCTGATCGTCCTGGCCGACAGTCCGGCGTGCAGGGTGCAGGCGTACCGGCACAAGAGCAAACCCTTCTACGGGGTCCAGTTCCATCCCGAGGAGGCGATGGAGGGCTATCCCGACGGCTTCAAAGTGCTCCGTAACTTCTTCAAATGGGCGGCCACTCGACAGAAACAAGGGGATTGTGATAGAAAATGAATTCTCTTAGTCGGAAGTCATCAATCAATATTCCCATGAATGAGTCTCTCAAGTTAAGACAGAGTGTGATGGATGCACGCAGGGTGGTGGTCAAGGTGGGAAGCCGGGTTCTCGTTCAGAAGACCGGGCGTCCCGAGCATCGCCGGATCCGGGCTCTCGTCAAGGAGTTGGCGAAGCTGCGGAACGATGGCATTGAAGTGGTTCTGGTGACCTCGGGCGCGATCGGCGCCGGTATGGAGGCGCTGGGGATGACGGCGAGGCCGACGACTGTGCCGGACCTCCAGATGGCCGCCGCAGTCGGGCAATGCCGCCTGATGACGGCGTATGACAAACTGTTTTCCGCCGCCCGCTGCAAGGTCGGGCAGGTATTGCTGACGCATGATGATTTCGGCCATAAACTACGCCTGACCAACGCGCGCCGGACGATCGAAAATATGCTTCGCCACAGGGTCGTTCCGATCGTGAATGAGAATGATGTGGTGGCTGATGAGGAAATCCGGGCCGACATCAAACTAGGTGACAACGACTTTCTCGCGGCTCTTGTGGTCCGCCTCATCCGCGCCGATCTCCTGATCATTCTGAGCACAGTGGACGGTCTCCGTGCGCCGGGGGCGAACGGGAAGACCGTCAGAGTTCCGTATCTTGAGCGGGTGGACAAACGGTCGCTTGCGTTGGTGACGGGGCAGAAGAGTAATCTTTCCAAGGGGGGCATGGGATCCAAGTTGCGTGCCGCGCAATTGGCCACTCAGTCCGGAAGCCATGTGGTAATTGCCGACGGGCGGAAAATCGGAAGCATGTCCCGCGTGATGCGGGGGCATGATGTGGGGACGTTTATCGTTGCCTCATGACAGGACAGGAGCGGAACATGGGTTTGCATGAAGAGATGGTGGCGTTGGGTGACAAAGCGGTTGAGGCATCACGGGAACTCGCCCGGTTGTCGGCCCGGAAGAAGAATGCCATCCTGCTGGCCATGGCGGATGAAATTGAAAGCCGCCGGAACGCTCTCAAGCAGGCCAACGCGAAAGACGTGGATGCGGCCAAATCTTCAGGCATGTCCGCGGCGCTCATTGACCGCCTGACCCTGAACGATTCCCGGATCAACGGTATGGCGAAGGGGCTGCGGGAAGTCGCGGGGCTGAAGGATCCCGTCGGGGCTGTGATCAGCCGGTGGATCCGCCCGAACGGTTTGGAAATCGTCAAGACCCGGGTTCCAATCGGGGTGATCGCGATCATTTATGAGGCCCGGCCGAATGTGACCGCGGATGCCGCCGGTCTGTGTTTCAAGACGGCAAATGCCGTGATCCTGCGCGGCGGCAAGGAGGCGATGCAGTCGAATCAGGCCATTGTCGAGGCGTTGCAAGCGGGTGGAAAGAAAAAGGGATTGCCCGAAAACGCGATCCAACTGGTAATGACCACCGACCGTGATGCGGTGAAGGAACTGGTCCAGTTGGAAGGCAAGGTGGATCTGGCGATTCCCCGGGGCGGCGAAAGCCTCATCCGGGCGGTTGTCGAGCAGGCCCGTGTTCCCGTGATCAAACACTACAAGGGGGTATGCCACACCTATGTGGATGCCTCTGCCGATCTGGATATGGCGCTGAAGATCTGTGAAAATGCGAAGTGCCAGCGCCCGGGCACCTGTAACGCCATGGAAACCCTGTTGGTTCACGAGGCCGTGGCTGGAGCCTTTCTTCCGAAGCTGGCGGCCCGGTTGGGTGGCGAGTTGAAAGTCGAATTACGGGGTGATGATGCCTCCCGCGCACTGGTCCCGTCCATGAAACCGGCCACCGAAGAGGATTGGACGGCCGAGTACCTGGATTTGATTCTGGCGGTGCGTGTTGTGTCGTCGGCGAAGGCGGCCATCGAGCATATCAACAAATATGGATCCAATCATTCGGATGCCATTATCGCAGATTCCCCGGAAGCCCAGAAAGAATTCACGCATGAGGTGGGTTCGGCGGCGGTCTATGTCAACGCTTCCACGCGATTTACCGATGGAGCGGAATTCGGCATGGGCGCGGAAATCGGAATCAGCACTGATAAGCTTCATGCCCGCGGCCCGATGGGACTCGAGGAACTGACCACCTACAAATACGTGATCGCCGGAGACGGCCAGATCCGGGAGTGAAGTCCCGAGTCTCGGGTCTTAATGTGCCGGATCGCTTTCCACGGTGCGGTGCATGACGATCTCGAATTGGCGTAGCAGGACGGCGCGGACTTCCTGCATGGACGGGCATTGGGTTCCGAGAAGTTCTGCCAGTGAGGTGACTTTTTCGCCGTGCAACCCGCAGGGGATGATGGCGCTGAAGCCCTCCAGATCAATATCGACATTCAGGCTCATGCCGTGGGACGAGACCCATTTCTTGAACCGGATTCCGATGGCGGCGATTTTTCCGCGGTCAGTCCAGACGCCGGTCTTTCCTTTCCGGCGGTAGGCTTTGACGCGGAACGCATCGGCGGTCCGGATCGCGATTTCCTCCAGCTTATTCACGAAGGCGTGGGCATCGGCCTCCGGTCCCGATAGTTTCATGATGGGATAGAGGATGAGCTGGCCTGGCGCATGGTAGGTAATGTCGCCACCGCGAAGAGTTTCATGAAGTTCGATACCCCGCTGTTCCAAGGCCGTCCTAGGGATGAGTAGGTGCTCAACCTTGGCCCTGATGCCCAGCGTGATGACGGGAGTGTGTTCAAGAAGGAGCAGCGCGTCGGGAATTGCATCCGCCTGTCGTTTGGCGAGCAGTTCGTCCATAAGTCGCAAGGCGTCAAGGTAGGGGACAGGTTCAGCGAGAACTGTTACACGGGTATTCACGTTGGCATCACGTCATGCGTTTGACCGTGTATTCGGCAAGTGCGATGAGGGGCTGCGGGTCGCCGGGCACGCCACGGATGCTATCGGTCGCCTCGCGAATCAGACTATCAGCCTTCTGTTTGCTAGCCTCCAATCCGTGTACCGCCACATAAGTAAGCTTTTTCAACTCTTCGTCATTTCCGACGGGTTTTCCAAGCTGCGCGGCGGTGGAGGTCACGTTCAGGATGTCATCCGCAATCTGGAACGCCAGGCCAGCGCATTCGCCATAACGGGACAGACATACCAGATCGGCGGGTGAGGCCGCTCCGCAAATCCCGCCCATACGCACGGCGGCGCGAATGAGGGCTGCCGTCTTGTTCCGGTGAATATAATCCACGAGGTCGGCATCGGGGGCGCGGCCCTCTGCGGAAAGATCCTCGACCTGTCCGCCGATCACGCCCTGGCTTCCCGAGGCCTGGGCCAGTTCAAGCGCGAGTTGGTTCGGGGCATAGGGCGGGGGCGCCTGGATCCCCGCCAGCCATTCAAATGCAAGTGTCAGTAGGGCGTCGCCCGCCAGCAGGGCGTTGGCCTCGCCGAACACGACATGGGAAGTTGAGCGTCCCCTCCGCAAGTCGTCGTCATCCATACAGGGAAGGTCGTCGTGGACGAGGGTGTAGGTGTGGAGAATCTCGATGGCCATGCCCGGAAGAAGGGCGGAATCGGCGGGGCCGCCTACCGCTTCGCAGGCGGCCATGCACAGGATGGGACGCAGGCGCTTGCCACCGGCCAGGACTGAATATCGCATAGCCTTGTGCAGGACAGCAGGGCGCGTTTGTTCCGCAGGCATATGGCGGATCAATCCTGCTTCGACAGTGGCGCGCCGTGTTTCAAGATAAGTCGAAAGGTCAAACATAGGTAATGGGCATAAGCATATATCAGAACCGGTTGACTCCGGAAGCTAAAATGTCCTTCCTCGCGGGCGCGCAACCATTCAGGGACATCAGGAACATGATTCAGGAATTGACATTCAAGGGGCTAGGCGGGGATAATCCAAGTAGCCGGGTGTATATACACCCATAAGGAGGCGTTATGAAAAGTTATTCGGTAATCACGATGATGGTGGCGGGAGTGGTGGCTTTTGCAACGGGCGTGAAGGCGGATACCTATCAGGTGGATCCCGCGCATAGTACGGTCGGGTTCGCGGTGAAACATCTTGCGATCAGCACGGTGCGGGGCGTGTTCACTAATTTCGGGGGCACCATTGAGTATGATGCCACAAAGCCCGAGGCGGCCAAGGCGCGGGGGACGGTCAATACTGCCAGTGTCAACACACAGGTTGAGGCGCGTGATAAACATTTACGAAGTCCCGATTTCTTTGACGTGGCAAAGTATCCCGAGATCAAGTACGAGACGATATCCGCACGCAAGGATGGCGAGGAATGGGTGGTCAAGGGGCGCTTTACCCTGCATGGAGTCACCCGCGAAATTGAAATGAGGGGCGCATTGGAAGGGCCGGTTAAGGATCCCTGGGGCAAGACCCGCATCGGAATTACGGCGTCAACAACGATCAACCGGCAGGACTACGGACTGCTCTGGAGCCAGAAGCTTGACTCTGGCGGCCTGATTGTCGGCGATCTCGTAAAGATCGAACTGCAGATCGAGGCCGTGGCCAAGTGAGTTGGGGGGTGAATGGCGGGGACGACGGGGCTCGAACCCGCGACCTCTGCCGTGACAGGGCAGC